>ENA-OWPN01002222-OWPN01002222.1-human-gut-metagenome-genome-assembly--contig:-NODE-2222-length-12634-cov-2.699976_pt1 | contig 12634 bp, 15 predicted proteins | sample MGYA00248266_ERZ651850 | MGnify/ENA primary metagenome ERZ651850 (study PRJEB26924, sample SAMEA4378296) | human gut metagenome | biome: human gut; feature: human-associated habitat; material: faeces... | reverse complement strand
CCGCGTACTTCTCATAATACTCATAGGGAAGCCCGTAAAGATAAGCTTTCTCCGGCATAGTCTGATGGAAGGCAGTATCAAAAACGGCTACCTGAGGTGTATTATACATCAGACGCATACAGGCTTTAATACCGTATAAATTCGGCGGATTGTGCAGCGGTGCGATTTCAGCGCAGGCTTCGATACCATTCAAAACGTCGTCCGTAATCAGTACCGAGTCGGTAAACCGTTCACCGCCGTGGACTACACGATGTCCAACGGCATCAATTTCATCCATACTGTCAATGACGCCATATTCTTCATTGGTCAGGGCGTCCAGCGCCATCTGGATACCGACGGAATGATCAGGTATATCGGCGCTGATATCTACAGTATATTTACCAGTAGGCGTATGTTTAAGTACCGAACCTTCCATTCCTATCCGCTCGATCAAACCTTTAGCCAACACCTGTTCGCCGTCCATATTAAGAAGCTGATATTTAATTGAGGAGCTACCGCAGTTGACAACAAAAATAATCACAGTTTTCCTCCATTTGTGCAAAATTTAGCTTGCGCTTCCAGCACATTTTATTATATCATATAGTATACACTATTTAGATGATAATCGCTAGTATAAACATTACAAATGAGGGAGAACATGAATGAGCAAAGCAATAGGAATCGTAGCAGAATATAATCCTTTCCACAATGGCCATGCCCATCATCTGCGTGAAGCAAAGCGTATAGCAGGCAACCGTCCTATCATTGCCGTTATGAGCGGCAGCCTTGTACAGCGCGGCTTACCTGCCCTGACTGACAAATGGACCCGTGCCAGAATGGCTGTTTTAGGCGGCGTCGATCTGATTTTAGAGCTGCCGACAGTTTTCACCTGCCGCAGTGCAGAATTTTTTGCTGCCGGTGCTGTAAAATTACTGGCTGCTACAGGTATGGTATCACACCTTGCTTTCGGCGCTGAAGCCGCTAATTCCAAACAATTGATGCTGACTGCAGAATTTTTAAACGAGCCTGTTTTTCAGGACGCTCTGCATCACTATCTGGACGAAGGGCACAGTTATGCCAAAGCGTTAGAGCTTACTCTGTCTGAAGATCCTTCAATGCTTACGATCGCCGGGCATCCCAACAATATTCTGGCTTTGGAATACTGCCGCCAGCTTTTACACGGCGGTTATGAAATAGAACCAGTTGTCGTCAAACGCCGCGGCAGCGGTTACAAAGATAAGACCATCAACGGCCCGATTGCCGGGGCGACGGCAATTCGCGAGCATTACCGCGGTTATGGCATCGACGAAGCGCTGCTCAGCACTGTTCCTGCAACTACGGCGCAGCTGCTGCGCGAAGCTGATTTGCAGTACCGTATGGATATCAGTGATAAAATCCTGAACCATCTGCTTTTATACAAACTGCGTTCTTTGACTCCGGCACAGATAGCAGCCGCCTGCCAGTGCAGCGAAGGGCTCGAGAATCGCCTGGCCGAAGCTGCCTCCTGTAATACGTTCCAGGACGTTGTCAGCGCTACAGTTACCAAGCGTTACCCTGCTTCCCGTGTCAGAAGGCTGCTTATGCAGCTTTTACTGCAGCAATACAGGGCGATGTTTGATAATGCCCAGGAACCTGCTTACATTCGTGTTTTAGCATTTAATGACCGTGGGCGCGAGCTACTGAAAGAAATGCAGGATTCAGCACAGCTGCCTGTAATTATCAAGCTGGGCCGCAATGTGCTGGAAAAATATGGTGAAAAAGTCGAGCAGCAGTTGTCCGTCGATATTGCAGCAACTAATCTGCTGACGCTGCTGCAAAAGAACCATCAGCCGCAGTACAACAACGACTATACTGTTTCACCGATCTACATTCAAAAATAATAAAACTTAATAAAGCAAAAAGCCTTCCGCATAAGCGGAAGGCTTGATTTTTTAATTTATTCTTCGTCCTCTTCTTCTTCCATTGCCAACATTTCCATATCACGCTGCGGGCGTGTGGACAGAACGCTTTCACGTTCGGCATTGACGGAAGCACGGTTATCATTTACGGCCTGCAATGCAGATTGCAGACTGCCGCTTAAATAACCCAGCATATCATCTGCATATTGCAGTACGTCGTGTTTGACACGTTCAACATAAGCGTCGGCCTCATCCTTCATTTCCTGCTGATTACGCAGAGCGGTACTCTTCACGTCTTCAGCAAAGGCTTCTGCCTGTTTGGAAATTTCTTCCTGACGCATCAGACGTTCAGATTCAGATTTTGCCAATTCTAAAATGCGGTCAGCTTCGGTTTTAGCATGCAAAACAATATTATCGGCTTCTTCATGAGCCTTGGTGACGATTGCTTTTTGTTCTTCAAGCAGTCTGGTAGCGCTTTTGACTTCTTTGGGAATCGCTTCTTTTAAATCATCCAGAATACCGGCCAGATCGCTTTCCTCGATAATGATCTTATCAGTGAGAGGGATACGGTTAGCCTCGGAAATAAGGTTATACATTTCATCAAAAATCCTGTCTAAAGTCGCACTGGTACTTCTATCAATCATCATCAAACTCAACCTCTTTCTACTATTATTCTTTGCTTATAACAAGGCTCTTGATCCGGTCTTCCACACATTCGGGCACAAGACCGTGGATACAGCCGCCAAAAGTTGCCAACTCTCTTATTCCAGATGAACTTAAAAAAGAGTAATTAGCATTAGTCATAATAAAGACTGTTTCTAAGTTATTGTCTATTTTCTTTATGAGCAGCGCACGCTGAAATTCATATTCAAAATCAGAAAACGCACGTAAGCCCCTCACGATAAAAGGAGCTTTTTCCTGCTTGCAGAATTCGTTTAAAAGACCGGAAAAACAGGTTACTTTTGCATTAGGGATATGTTTGGTAGCATCCCGGAGCATTTCTACCCTTTCTTCCATGGTGAACATCGCTTTATCTTTACCCGGGTTATGAAAAACGCTGATAATGATCTCGTCAAACATTTGGCTCGCCCGTTCAAAAATATCGAGGTGGCCATTAGTAACCGGGTCAAAACTGCCCGGACAGATCGCTCTACGCACTGTTTAACCTCCTAGAAGCTGCAACGCAGTCTGGTCATAAATTCAATTATCTTGTTCCTTATTCGACGTACTTTTCTGTATTCCTGCTAGTTTCTTACAAATTTACTTTATTATTTTACAACATTTTGTTATACCTTGGCAAATCTTATAAACGAAAGTAAAGTTTCACCATAGGTTTCCTGGCGCACAAGTTCAAAACACGCTGCCAAACTTCCGATTTCGTCATGTTTGGCATGCTCGACGATCAAATAGCCGCCGTCATCAAGAACAGGGAACAGCTCCAGCTTCAACAGAACTTTCTGAACCCATCCTTTATTATAAGGAGGGTCACAGAAGGCAAAATCAAAACCTGCGCCCTGACGATGCAGACTTTCGATAACCTTCACCGCACTGCCTTTTATCACCTGCACATCGTCCTCGGCATGGCATTTTGAGATATTACTTTGTACCAGGCGCAGCGACTCCCTGCTTTCGTCAATAAAGGTAACAGCTGCAGCGCCGCGGCTCCAGGCCTCCAAGCCCAAATTACCCGTACCCGCAAACAGATCCAGCACACGCGCTCCGATAATCTTAGTGCCAATAATATTGAACAGGGATTCTTTGACCCTGTCGGCAGTAGGGCGCACGTCCATATTTTTGGGCACGGTCAATTTCAATCCTCGTGCCTTTCCCGTAATTATCCGCATTCAAAAAACTCCGCATCTGTAATATAATAAGTATAATAAGAACGGCAAAGGAGACAGCCTATGAACAGGAAAAAATTTATTTTGCTTGTATTACTGCTACTCTGCGCCTATTTTTATAAATTATTTGGCGGTATGCCTACAACTGTCCCATTTACGCCACAGGCCGTCAAAACAGATACTTCACTATTGCTTGTACCGTTAGACAGCCGACCCCCATGTACCGCTATGGTTCGCAAACTGGGAGCACTGGCTTCCATAAATGTGATAACACCACCGCAGGAACTTCTTGACAATTATAACACACCTGCTGATAAAGAAAAACTCTTTCAGTGGCTGCAAGAGGAACTGCCGCAGCAGCAGGCGGCAATTCTGTCGGCTGATCTTTTAGTGCACGGCAGCCTGCTGGCCTCACGTGTGCCACTTGGCACACCTGACGATGAAGCAAACTTTCTGGCTTTTGTCAACAAGCAGCGCAAGCATAATCCTCAAATCGATATGGCCGTTTTTTCCGTTATTCCCCGACTGCTGGTCAGCGATCAGCTGATTCCCGACAGCTGGTATCAATGGCATCTGATGCGTTATGCAACTTTAAAGGATATGGCAGAAACCTTTGGTGATCCTTACTTTACCGAACAGCTGCTGGAAATCGACGCCCGCATACCGGATGACATTAAAACCAAATACAGTAACCTGTATACTGACAACGACAGTTTTAACAAAAAACTGGTCCAGTTGGCGGCAGATGATGAACTGACATTGGTTATCGGCCAGGACGATGCTCAGCCCTTCGGCCTGCCCAATCGTAACGCCAACCATGTCCGCGCTTACATGGAGCATGCCGGCTTAGGTTCCAGAGGCCTTATTACCAGCGGTGCCGATGAGATTGCTTCATTGCTGCTGACCAGATATTATAATAAACTGCATAATTTTCAGCCGCGGATCTTTGTCGAATATTCTTCACCTAAAGTGGCAGCCAAAATCATGCCCTATATGCCCTGTTCTGTTGACGCCAGTATCAGGGACAAAGTAAGTTTTATCAATGGCCGGCTTACAGATGACGCCGCTGAAGCGGACTTTATTTTATTCGTACACTGCGGTGACGATGATAATTCTCCTACTAAAGCCATGCTGAAAAAACTCAGTACTCTGCTGGCTTCCAGCCGCCATGTCGCTCTGGTAGATCTGACAGCCAATTATACAGCAAATGAGCTTTTAGTACCGCAGCTTTTAGACGCGAAGGTCCCGCTTAACCGACTTACAGCTTTTTCCGGCTGGAATACACTTAGTAATTCCCTGGGAACAGCCCTCAGTCAGGCTACACTGTTTGTCGGGCAGCTGCACAGACTGCCGCAGTCAGAATATCCGGCACTCTATGCCCAAAATCTGAGCTTTACCGTTGAACGTTTACTTGATGATTATGCTTATCAGAAATTAATGCACGCACAGTTGACTACCTTGCTTAAATTAAAAGGCTATACACCAACTGACCTGAGAGCAAATAAATTTTATGCCGAAACGTTTATCCGAGGTTTTCTGCAGCGGCAAAAATTTCAGTTGCTGTACGGAGATCTTGGACGGACGCCTTTTTACAGCAGTGATAAGAAAAACTACTACCTGACAGGTATCGACATTGATGTAAGTTTGCCCTGGACCCGTATTTTTGAAATCAGCCTCGATACGAAGTGCCGCTTCGGCGAAAGTCCACGGCAGCAAAAACATCACTGACAATCTTTAAAATAAAGAAACGCTTCCTACCGTTTCTTTATATACGCTATAATATCAGGAAATTACCATTCAGCTTAGACACAAGATAGTTCAACTTTTAAAACGAAGAAGGTTATATTTTATGATTTCTATTTCCAGAATACTAATTTATATTTTTATCTTATGGTTTTGCTATATGGCCTATCTGTTAAAATTCAAATAGTTATTTTTAAAAGAAACAGCCATTATTAAAGCAAAATCTAATATTGGTTCCATTATTCATTTACATTATCATATTTTTTAATCTATGCTATTTCACAACACAATAAATACTAGGAGATGTTTATGATGAAAAAATTTATTGTCAGTTTATTATCTTTATTTATGTTTTTTGGCATAATTCCTGCTTCTTATGCAGCCAATTGGCAATGGATAACATCAACTGATACTATTACTTATTCTTTTGACTCACAAAGTATTCGCCAAATAGCTCCAGGTAAATATTTTGTATGGGTCAAGAACGAATTCACAGAAGCAGCAGGAAAACAGCTGTCAGCCGATTTAAACTTTAAAAAACCGGTTGCATTTTCATTACACAGATCTGAATATAACTGCATAAATGAATTTACTGGAATGCAATCATATGCTTATTATGCCAAAGATGGCAGTATTTTAGCTCAAGGAACAGATAATTATTATTCATATTCACCAATTATTCCAGGTACAATAGGTGAAATGATCTTTCTTATCACATTCAGTAAACGCTGTCACATTAGTGCGTTGTCTTCCTGCACTTACGACAGCACACATAACACTGTCTTCCATATATGCTGATAATCTCTACTGTTTTTACATCCTCACAGCCACACTCATAATCTTCTAATTTCTGCTTGTTTTCTTCTTCCATCAAAATACACTCCTTTCAGTGAATAAAAAAGTACCCTCATTTGTGAGTGCTTTGGAAAACTGACCATTATATTTAACAAATACTTTAAAATATTATTCTTTTGTGTTAAAATATTGATAATATACAATATAGCAAAGGAGAAAAATTCTATGCCTAATAACAACAAAACAAATAATACTAATAATTCCAATCATGGATTTGCTATGGACAAAGGCCTTAAACGTCCTTCTGTAAAACCTCCATCTCCTCCACCTAAAACACCTAAATCTGATAAATAAAGGAGAAAATAAGAAATGCAAAAAAACAAACCGCAAATCAAAGAATCTGAATGCATATTAGAACATGGAATAATTACTTCTGAAAAAAAGCCTCCATCTCCTCCACCAAAAAAAGAAAAAAAACAAACATCAAAATGAAATAATTTTGCGTTTTTACTCTCTAAGTTTTACTACAACAGAATATTTTATCCCTTTAGAGTATTCATTTAAAGGGATATTTTCTTTTTTCCCTTCGTACATATTTTGGAAAAATTTCTCAGGATAGTCATATTCTTCTACAACAAAATTATCTTGAATAATAACATACGTCCTTTTACGTACAAATACATCTGGCTCAGCTTCAATCCATTCTTTATAAACTGAATAACTTTCTAATGCAATTTCTGGTCTGTCACTTGCATCAGCAGAAATGCCTAAAAATCTCCCGCATGCTATTTCTTGCTCTTCTTTTCTTATAATCAACAAATGATCTTTACCATCCGATAACTCGGATACCATTAACGAACCACCGTCATAAACACTATTTCCGTTATGCGTTTTACTATAAATAAAGTTTAGGAATTCCTTTACAACAACTTTAAAAACAATTTGCCAAAGCAACCCAGTAAACACACTACATAGAATCATAATTATACAAATTTTTAGTAACTGAATATTATTTTGAATAATATCTTCATAGTTTTTTGTTAAGATATCATATGGCAAAATGTCTAAAAACATTAAAATACCAGCAGAAAATACACCAGCAAATAAACTATATGAAAAATAACTCATAACACTATCAAATTGTGATGGGTTTTCATTAGAAAAATTACCTAACCACCTAGAAGTTCTTTGCGCTATAAATCCTGGCGCAACTAATAAAATTATTTCTATATAATTCGGCATACTATCACCCCTAAATACTATTTTACCACAAAAGCCGCTGATCCTTAGCCAGATCAACGGCTTTTGTTAATTTCTACACATACATTATAGCACGTCAAGTATGTGCGCTTCTATGACATCTTTATTTTTAAGATAGGATGCTCCATTATTTCTGATTTACTCAATACACCTTTTGGTAAATTGAGCAAATATTCTACTTCTACTGGTGATATTGTTAATAAATAATCTTTTGATAGTTCTTTCAAAAAACTACTCGGTGTAAAAATCCCCTCATTTAATAACATCATCACAGCTGTTCTTAACAATAGTGGCTCAGATGTTAGCAATTCATTATCTAATGGCTCTTCTTTTCTCAAACCACGTTTTTGCAATGTTATAATCATTGATTTATATTCTTCGTACGTTATAACATCCAGATTTTTAGCTCTCATAAGCATTGCTTGTATTGAAACATACCATTTCCTTTTCAATTTAGTATACTCTGGAATTTTCAGTTGCGTTAACTTTAAATCCTCAATACCCGCTTCTTGTGGCATCAAGAACTCTATTGCAAAGCGATGTGCTTCTTTTTCCAGCTCTCTAAATTCGTCTGGATCTAAATCATAATTTTGTTTTTCCCAAGAATGCATACATATATGCCCTAATTCATGTGCTACATCAAAATGTATCCTTGCTGCAGAATTTTTATTACTTGAATATGCAATTAAAAATACATCTTCCCCTGTGTCCTTAATCTTTATTTTTTCACTGAACGCATCTATTGCATCAGTACTTGTAGCGAATGTCGTAACAAGTATTCCATTACTCTCTACTAAATCTATAATATTTCTTATTGGTTCGTTAGCTAAATTCCATTTTTTTCTTAATATTCTTGCAGACTCTTCTGGTGTTAATCCACTACAATCCGGGATATTGAGCATTGGAAATTCTATGTACTCTTTCAAAAATGCATATATAGAAGCTAAAAATTCCATTTTTTGTCTTTGTTCAGCTCTATACAAAGGTCTTGTTGTTAAATGTGATCTAAAATAAACAGCCCCTGCATCAATTTTTGAACCACTTTCAAGAAAAAATTTTACTGGAAATCCGAGCACTTTCGACAATTTTTGAATAAATTCAATATTTGTTGGCTTAGCCTTATTATTTTTATACATAGAAATAGTTTGCCTCGAACATTCCATTTTCTGTGCAAGTTGATTAACTGTTATACCTCTATACATAAGAGCCTTTTCTAATTTTTCAGCATTAAACTTCTCATGCATTGAAAACACTCCTATCATCTTTAATCTCCATCGTTATCCTTTAAAAAATCTTCATCACTATTATCGATAAATTTAGTACCATCACCTTTTCTGGTTAAAGCTTTACCAGTAAATTTTAATTTACGTTTAGGATCAGTAATCTGTTCTTTATCTTCTACTTTTTTTACAGTAGTGGACTCAGCAACTTCAATATATTTATTAAGGGATTCTTGATAAACAATTTCGAATCTCGAATTTATAACAACCATTCTTATATTTAATAATATATCTGAATCCGTTTCAAACAAAATTAATGCATGCCTATCTATTTTTAAACCATCATCATCAAATGACTTTAACATTTTTTCCAAATCATCTCTAATTACATCATCACAAGTCGGTAATTCTTCATAAAACAAAGATCCATTAATTAACTTAAGATCACTATTAAAGCACTTTGCCAACAAAGCAACATAATGCCTAGAATTACTATCTTTTGCATATTCTTTCCGGATTTCATCAAATCTCTTTTCTCTCATAAAAGTAAAAATTATACCATTAAAGTAAACAACCACTAACTCCCATGGACCTCTATTACAAATATATCTTTTATAATTAGGATAATCAAAAAGTTTTTTGCCTAATTCAGTATTTAAATTATCCCAAAAATTTGTTGGTCTACTATTTTGGGTATCCAACATCCCCATCGTTTCCTCGCACAAATCATGTACATTTTCAAACGCCGCACAAAAACGTTCTTTTAATTTCTCTTGAACATCTAATACTTCAGGAACATCTAATTTAATACCTTTCTCCATTATCGTCACCTCTCTTGACAAAATTATAGGGGTTTCCCCTTTTTTTGTCAAGAGAAGTATTTCAATTTTTTACAAATACATTATATCAAATCTATTTACTATATTTCACTGTATTCTTTTGAAAAACCTCTTTAAGTGATTTATTTCTAGTATCATAATAATGCTTAGGCATAGCAATTCGGTAACAAGCGTCATCCAAAAAGACTAAAGGAGCTGATTTTTTATGTCTATCGTGAAAAAAGCTGGGCGAAAGAAGCCCTATTACTATGTAATCAGTACCGGCAAAAAATTACCGAATGGTAAATATGAGAAAATATGGTCCACTACCGGGTACCTGACATCGAAAGATGCATTAGATGCTGAAGCAGAAGCCCGAGTAGCAATCAAGCAGCAAACCTATATAAAACCAGAAAAAATAACTGTAACCGCTCTCTTTGAAAAATTTATTGATACTAAAATAGAAATAAGGCCTGCTACACGGACACAATATACCACAGCTAAAAACCGTGTATCCAAGCACCCCTTAGGTTCAAAAGAAATTCAAAAAGTGGATGTCTTTGATGTTGAAGCATATCGTCAGTGGCTACACAAAGACACTAAACTTTCACAGCAAACTATCCGTGAAGAGCTATCCTTTTTACGTTCAGCTTTTACCTGGGCAGCGGATAATGACATTATAGTAAAATCGCCTGCCAGACGATTAAAGTTACCACCGAAACCGGGATCTAAAGGAATTCACGCAGAGCTGTCCTACCTATTAAAAATATTAGACATCGTAAAAAAAGAGGCTTATGCTGATCTTTATATCCCCTGTCTGCTTGCAAGTTTCTGCGGGTTGCGAATATCAGAGATCTGCGGCGTTGAATTACAATATCTTTCTGAATCAGGTGTACAAGTAAAACATAACTTATTGCGTATTGATGGTATTCCAACACTTGCACCGCTTAAAACCAAAACATCAGAGCGTTTTGTGCCTTTCCTGCCCTTTGTATGGCGAGAAATAGCAAAGTACATGGAATTCATCAAATCTTGTCATAAAAATGCTCTTAGACAAAGAATGGAGCTTATACGGGAGGGAAAACTTGATCCAACTCACTCTGATCCAGCATGGCAAAATGCTCTGAATTTATTATACGTTTTTCCCGAAGATGGTCGTCCTCACATCAAAGATTTTATAGAACGCCGCTGGCGAAAATTCAAAGAACAAAACGAAAAAATGCAGGAACTATTTAGGGAACAGCCACACCTTGCCGGTATGAGAATTCACGACTTCCGCCATTCTCTCGGCGCCAATATGCGCGATCAGGGTGTAAGTATGGCAGACATATCAGAATTGCTTGGTCATTCTGATGCAGAATTTACCAGGGTAACTTACGCAAGACCTCTTAAAGATACGCATGCCAAAGCTATGCAAAAATACGGAGAAAATATACAACAATTTTTATCTTAGCTTAGGTACATTTAACTATTATTGTTGACAAAATTGTTGACAGACCACTTTTTAGACATATTTCACGCAAAATAAAAAAGCCGCAGATACGCTCTGCGGCTAACTTTTTAAGTGGTCGGGGCGGCGAGATTCGAACTCACGGCCTCTTGTACCCGAAACAAGCGCGCTACCAAACTGCGCCACGCCCCGACTTAAGTTACAGTACTTACTGCAACGTGAACATTATATAAAATAACAAATAGTTTGTCAATGGTATTTTTAATATTTTTGAAATAAAAAGCTTTCCTGCTGTCAGGAAAGCTTTTGGGATATCAGCCCTGTGTAACTACACGAATATTAGTAACATTAAATGCTTCAGCGATAGCCGGCAGACATTCACGTTCGATATTGGTACGGTGCAGTTCATTATCAGCGACCAGCATGATTCTTGGTCCGCTCAAATTGATGTTATGTACATTACTGATCAAACGTTTAAAGCTGTCTTCTCCCAAGATCTCTCTCAATTTGGCGAGGCCTTCCATCAGATACGGCTTTTCTTTAGCCATACGCTGCTCCAGCGGAGTAAACGGCACTGTAACTACACGCGCATCTTTAGCAAGAACAAAATTTTCCTCATGCTCGCCCGGTACTACTAAGTCATCTCTCATGGTTTCCCTCCTTCACTGCCTGATTCTTACAAAGTTATTATAAATTATTGACGTTTTACAGTCAAGCCGGCAGGATCATTATAACCTAAAGCGAATATATATAAATAATTTCAATTTATGTTGGGAGTTGTTAACATGTCTTTTTTTGAAGAGTTTAAAAAATTTGCAATGCGTGGTAATGTCATCGACCTGGCAGTCGGCGTCGTTGTCGGCGGAGCCTTTGGCAAAATAACATCGTCCTTGGTAGATAACATTATTATGCCTCCTTTAAGCCTCTTATTCGGCAAAGTCGATTTTTCAGGACTATTTATCAGCCTTAACGAACAGCATTATGACACTTTAAAAGCTGCGCAGGAAGCTCATGCTCCTGTCTTAGCCTACGGTCTTTTTCTAAATACTATCATCAATTTCCTGATTATTGCTTTTGCTATTTTCGTACTAATCAGACAAATCAACAAGCTTACTCCTCCGCCGGCACCGGCACCCGACCCACGTTTATGCCCATTCTGCAAAACAGCTATTGCTGACGACGCAACCCGCTGTCCGCATTGCACTTCGCAATTATAAAAACAATTTATTTTTATTTATCAAAGGTACTTCTTCCCGGAAGTGCCTTTTCTTATTTGCGAAACCTGTTCATTCGTTGTATAATGTTTAGAAGATTTGCTTCTTCACTTTATCATGAGGAAGTTTGCAGTAATATTAGGAGGTTATTTCATGTCCGTTTATGACGTATTAAAAGAACGTGGTTTTTTAAAACAACTCTCCCACGAAGATGAGATCAAAGAGCTGCTGGAAAAGGAAAAAATCACTTTTTATATTGGCTTTGATCCTACAGCTGACAGTTTGCATGTAGGCCATTTTATCGCATTGATGGTGATGAGCCATATGCAGCGTGCCGGCCATCGTCCAATTTGCCTTCTTGGCGGCGGTACCGGTATGGTCGGTGATCCCAGCGGCAAAGACGATATGCGTAAAAT
>ENA-OWPN01002212-OWPN01002212.1-human-gut-metagenome-genome-assembly--contig:-NODE-2212-length-12725-cov-2.662589_pt1 | contig 12725 bp, 9 predicted proteins | sample MGYA00248266_ERZ651850 | MGnify/ENA primary metagenome ERZ651850 (study PRJEB26924, sample SAMEA4378296) | human gut metagenome | biome: human gut; feature: human-associated habitat; material: faeces... | reverse complement strand
CGATGTCGCAGATCGGCCAAAGCTACCTGCCAGACGGCATCGGCTTCGGCATCGGCGTTGTCGGCATGGCGGTGTTTATCGTCTGGCAGTGGCGCGGGCGGATGCGCCGGCAGGCGTTAGGTCTGGCGACCTCGTCCTCCACCGCTGCCGTCGGCCGCCAGGCCATTACCGCGGTGATTGTGCTGGGCGCAATCTGGCTGCTCAATGACTATCGCGGCGTACCGACCGCGGTGCTGATCCTCGCCGCCCTGCTGCTGGCGGGCCTGTTTATGGCCACCCGCACCGCCTTTGGTCGCCGCATCTACGCCATCGGCGGCAACCTGGAGGCGGCCCGTCTGTCCGGGATTAACGTCGAGCGTACCAAGCTGGCGGTGTTTGCCATTAACGGCCTGATGGTCGCCATTGCCGGGCTAATCCTCAGCTCACGGCTCGGCGCGGGGTCGCCTTCGGCGGGCAATATCGCCGAACTGGACGCCATCGCCGCCTGCGTCATCGGCGGCACCAGCCTGGCGGGCGGCATCGGCAGCGTCGCCGGGGCGGTAATGGGGGCGTTTATTATGTCGGCCCTGGATAACGGCATGAGCATGATGGACGTCGCCACCTTCTGGCAATATATCGTTAAAGGCGCCATTTTGCTGCTGGCGGTGTGGATGGACTCTGCCACCAAGCGGCGCGCATAAGGAGAGACTCTCTGAAGAATGTCTGAATTCTTTGCGCTACCGCCAAACTTCGCCATAAGGCGCTTGAAATATCTCGGGCATTAGCCGGTAGTGTATACCCAACATCATTCGGGTTGCAGACGGCGCCCCCGGCCGCGTACCGGCGTACGTGGCCGGGATGAGTGGTAAGTCAGGCCATCGGCAACATCTTGAATGAAGGGGTATGACCGGGGTTAGAGCAGGAACATTATCTATGTTTGAAAAGCGTCACCGTATTACGCTGTTATTTAACGCCAACAAAGCTTATGACCGCCAGGTAGTTGAAGGTGTCGGCGAGTATCTGCAGGCCTCCCAGTTGGAATGGGATATCTTTATTGAAGAGGACTTTCGGGCACGCATCGAAAACATCAAAGAGTGGTTGGGCGATGGCGTTATCGCCGACTATGACGATCCCGAAATCGAAAAGCTGCTGGCCGATGTCCACGTGCCCATCGTCGGCGTCGGCGGATCTTATCATCAGCCAGAGCAGTACCCGCCGGTCCACTATATCGCCACCGACAACGCCGCGCTGGTGGAAAGCGCTTTTCTCCATTTGAAGGAAAAAGGGGTGCACCGCTTCGCGTTTTACGGACTCCCCGCCTCCAGCGGTAAACGCTGGGCGGTAGAGCGCGAGTATGCCTTCTGCCAGCTGGTCGCGAAGGAGAAGTATCGCGGCGTGGTCTACCAGGGGCTGGAGACAGCGCCGGAGAACTGGCAGCACGCGCAAAACCGGCTCGCCGACTGGCTGCAAACCCTGCCGCCGCAAACCGGCATCATCGCCGTCACCGACGCCCGCGCCCGCCACGTCCTGCAGGCCTGCGAGCTGCTGCATATCCCGGTGCCAGAGAAACTGTGCGTTATCGGCATCGATAACGAGGAGCTAACCCGCTATCTCTCTCGCGTCGCCCTCTCCTCTGTCGCCCAGGGCACCCGCCAGATGGGTTATCAGGCGGCAAAATTACTCCACCGGCTGTTGAATAACGAGGCCCTCCCGCTGCAACGCCAGCTGATCCCGCCGATGCGCGTCGTTGAGCGACGCTCCACCGACTACCGGTCGTTAAACGATCCCTCCGTGATACAGGCGATGCATTACATTCGCAACAATGCCTGCAAAGGCATCAAGGTGGAACAGGTGCTCGACGCCGTGGGCATCTCTCGTTCTAATCTGGAAAAACGCTTCAAAGAGGAGGTCGGGGAGACCATCCACACGGTGATCCACAGCGAAAAACTGGAAAAGGCGCGCAGCCTGCTGGTGTCCACTAGTCTGTCGATCAATGAGATTTCGCAGATGTGCGGCTATCCGTCGCTGCAATATTTCTATTCGGTGTTTAAGAAGGAGTACGACGTGACGCCGAAGGAGTACCGCGATCGGCACAGCGAGGTGATGCTGTAGGGTAAAAAAATGCCCGGCGACAAGGCCGGGCATCCTGATTACAGATGGGCGGCGATGAGCCGCTGATTGTCCTGATACATCGCGAAGAGATAGTTGTTGTAGCTCGACCCTTTGGTCGAATACCCCTTCAGCTTATGGATCATGGTGCTGGCAGTTACTTCCTGATCCGCCTTGCGCAGCTGCAGGCGCGACTTGCGGAAAGAAGAATAGGCCGGGTGGGTGTTCAGGTTTGTTACGTAAGCCTGCACCGACTGCTCTACCGACTCAAACTGCGAGTAACCTTTCATCGCGCCGCGGCAGCGACCGGCGCCGCACTTCATGCCGAACAGGTTGTTATTCTCGCGCGCCAGCCTGGAGGTACCCCAGCCACTTTCCGCCGCCGCCATGGTCGCCACCATGCTGTTCGGAATAATGTCGACACGCTCAAGCAGCGCGTTCCAGGGCACATGACGCGTATTGCCTGACCACTTCACCTTATAACGGGAAGCGATATCCTTCAGGCGCGCCTTCTCAGTCGGTGACCAGCGAGCATCGTACTGCTTGGAAATAAGCCAGTTACGATCCGCAGTAATCGCCTGATTCTGCTTGGTAATATAAGGCATGACCGTCCGGAGAAACGCTTTTTTCCTTGGTGTTCCGGAAGGGTATTTTCGCAAGTCAGGAAGTGAACTGCTCTTTACACTATTGCGAGAATACTCTTGTTTACTGCTTACCTTAGTACTACTTATCTTCTTTACCGTTGGGGCTTTATGACTCTTTGTCGCTGTGTGCGTTGTCGCCAACACACTACCTGAAAAGATGCAGGTTAGTAACATAAGTATGGCGGCCCCATATCGTCGTATGGGATTCGATATCATCAGGTCTCCTGGTCGGATATATGCATTCCAACACCTTGTTTTTCACAAAAAAACGATAGCTGAATCGCTAATAGTATCAAAAATACGCACTGAGGGCATCAACAGAAATAGTCCAATTCCGAATTGCTGTCATCTGAAATCGGTTTCTGCGGCGCATCGCCAGCGCGAAAATGCTAGCTTCGTCTCATTTTTAGCCTATTTTTTGAGCGGTGTCACTCACCCCTTTTCATCCTCCTGGTAAAACGCGCGTCAGGAGGAGTTCACCCGCGCGGCGACAAGGCACACTAGATAAAAACCGCTCACAGGATCTCGCAATGAAACTCGCTGCGCTTGCCACGTTATTCGTGCCTGGGATGGCTTTTGCCGCCTGGACTACCACCGACTTTCCTGCTTTTACCGAAGAAGGGACCGGCCGATTCATCAGCCAGAAAGTGGTTGAGAAGGGTACACGTCCCCTGCAGCTAAATTTTGACCAGCAGTGCTGGCAGCCTTCCGGCGGCATTAAGCTCAACCAGATGCTGTCCATGGAGCCCTGTCGCGGCACACCGCCGCAATGGCGCATCTTCCGCCAGGGTCTGTATACCCTGGAGGTGGATACCCGTTCCGGCACGCCAACGATGATGATTTCGCTGGAGGAAAAAGAGACCAGCGCCGCGGCGCCGCAGATCCGCCAGTGTCCGAAGTGGGACGGAAAACCTCTGACCATCGACGTCAGCAAAACCTTCGCCGAGGGCAGCAAGGTCCGCGATTTCTACAGCGGCAATGTCGCGACCGTCAGCGGCGGCAAAATCACCCTGCAGCCCGCCTTCGGCAGCAATGGTCTGCTGCTGCTTGAGCGCGCCGAGACGGCCGCCCCGGCGCCGTTTGACTGGCACAATGCCACCGTCTACTTCGTCCTGACCGATCGCTTCGTAAACGGTAACCCGGCCAACGACAACAGCTATGGTCGCCATAAAGACGGCATGCAGGAGATCGGCACCTTCCACGGCGGCGACCTGCAGGGATTAACCAGCAAGCTGGATTATCTGCAGCAGATGGGAGTTAACGCCCTGTGGATCAGCTCCCCGCTCGAGCAGATCCACGGCTGGGTCGGCGGCGGCACGAAGGGCGATTTCCCTCACTACGCTTATCACGGCTATTACACCCAGGACTGGTCGAAACTGGACGCCAACATGGGGACCGAAGCGGATCTCCGCCGACTGGTGGATGAAGCGCATAAGCGCGGAATACGTATTCTGTTCGACGTGGTGATGAACCATGCCGGCTACGCCACCCTGGCCGACATGCAGGAGTTCCAGTTCGGCTCCCTGTATCTGCAAGGCGATGAGCTGAAAAAAACTCTCGGCGAGCGCTGGACGGACTGGAAGCCGGGCGCTGGACAGACCTGGCACAGCTTTAACGACTATATCAACTTCAGCGACAAAGCCGGGTGGGAGAAATGGTGGGGTAAGAAGTGGATCCGCACCGATATCGGCGATTACGACAATCCGGGCTATGACGATCTCACCATGTCGCTGGCCTTCCTGCCGGACCTGAAAACCGAATCGAAGGAGGTCTCAGGCCTGCCGAACTTCTATAACCATAAACCAGACACCGCAGCGAAAGCGATCCCGGGCTATACGCCGCGCGACTATCTGACACACTGGCTGAGCCAGTGGGTACGTGACTACGGCATCGATGGCTTCCGCGTCGATACCGCCAAACATGTGGAGATGGACGCCTGGCAGCAGTTAAAAACCCAGGCCACCGCCGCGCTGGCGGAGTGGAAGAAAGCCAATCCGGATAAAGCGCTGGATGCGGCGCCGTTCTGGATGACCGGCGAAGCCTGGGGACATGGAGTGATGCAGAGCGATTATTATCGCCACGGTTTTGATGCGATGATCAATTTCGACTACCAGGACCAGGCGGCGAAAGCGGCGACCTGTATGGCCAATATTGACCTCACCTGGCAGCAAATGGCGGACAAGCTGCAGAGCTTTAACGTCCTGAGCTACCTCTCCTCGCACGATACGCGGCTGTTCCGCGAAGGCGGCACCACCGCGGCGGAGCTACTGCTGCTGGCCCCTGGCGCCGTGCAGATTTTCTATGGCGACGAATCATCGCGCCCGTTCGGCCCCACCGGCTCGGACCCGCTGCAGGGTACCCGCTCGGAGATGAACTGGCAGGATGTCAACGGCAAGGCGGCCCGCAGCGTTACCCACTGGCAGAAGATCGGCCAGTTCCGCGCTCGCCATCCGGCAATCGGCATGGGCAAACAGACAACGCTGTCGATGTCGCGTGGTTATGGGTTCGTGCGTGAGAGCGGTGAAGACAAAGTGATGGTCATCTGGGCCGGGCAGCAGCAGTAATCCACATGTGGCTCTCCGCCCTGCGGGGAGCCACCATTCAGCACAAAATGCTAACAAAATAGCAATATACAGGATAAAGATAAAAATCCGCCTCCTCCCGCCGATTTGCACCATGCCAGCGCTGGCGTTATGGTTAGCCACTTTCCAGAACCACCGATAGACTATTCGCGATGACATTTTCCCTTTTCGGCGACAAATTCACCCGTCATTCAGGCATCACCCGCTTGATGGAAGACCTTAATGACGGTCTGCGCACGCCGGGCGCTATTATGCTGGGCGGCGGCAACCCCGCTCAGATCCCGGAAATGAATGACTACTTCCAGCAGCTGCTGGCCGACATGCTGGATAATGGCAAAGCCCTTGATGCGCTTTGTAATTATGATGGTCCACAGGGCAAAAGCGAGCTGCTGGCTCTGCTGGCGAACATGCTGCGCGACGAGCTGGGCTGGGAGATCGAACCACAGAATATTGCACTAACAAACGGCAGTCAGAGCGCATTTTTCTACTTATTTAATCTGTTTGCAGGCCGTCGGGCAGATGGCACCACCCGTAAGGTACTGTTCCCACTGACGCCGGAATACATCGGCTACGCCGATGCCGGTCTGGAAGAGGATCTGTTCGTTGCCACCCGGCCGAACATCGAACTGCTGCCGGAAGGCCAGTTTAAGTACCATGTTGATTTTGAGCATCTGCAGGTGACGGAAGAGACCGGGATGATCTGCGTCTCGCGCCCCACCAACCCGACCGGCAACGTCATCACTGATGAAGAGCTGATCAAACTGGATGCGCTGGCGAATCAGCACGGGGTCCCGCTGGTGATTGATAACGCCTACGGCGTGCCGTTCCCGGGCATTATCTTTAGCGACGCCCGACCGCTGTGGAATCCGAACATCGTGCTGTGTATGAGCCTGTCCAAGCTGGGCCTGCCGGGCAGCCGCTGCGGGATTATCATCGCCAACGAAAAAATCATCACCGCCATCAGCAACATGAACGGCATTATCAGCCTCGCCCCTGGCGGCATCGGGCCGGCAATGATGTGCGAAATGATTAAACGACAGGATCTGCTGCGCCTGTCAGAGACGGTGATCAAGCCCTTCTATTACCAGCGGGTGCAGGAAACCATCGCCATTATTCGCCGCTATCTGCCGGAGGAGCGCTGCCTTATTCACAAACCGGAGGGGGCAATCTTCCTCTGGCTGTGGTTTAAGGATCTGCCGATCTCCACCGAGCTGCTGTATCAGCGGCTGAAAAAGCGCGGCGTGCTGATGGTGCCGGGGGATTACTTCTTCCCTGGTCTGGATAAACCGTGGCCGCACACCCACCAGTGTATGCGCATGAACTATGTACCGGACCCGCAAAAAATCGAAGCCGGAGTGAAAATCCTCGCCGAAGAGGTTGAATTTGCCTGGCGCGAACAGGAAGCATAATCTCTGACGCCGCGGGCGGGTAACGTTCGTCAGCGACCCCATTCACGCCAGCGCCAGCCGCTGGCGTTTTTGCGCGCATAGCGCTTCCAGCTCCGCGGGAACCATCACCCGCAGCGCCTGCGTCGGGCAGGCGGCCACGCAGGCCGGTCCTTCGGCGCGGTGATGGCATAGATCGCATTTCAACGCCTGCGCCTGCTGGTTCATTACCGTAACGGTCATCGCGCCGTACGGGCAGGCCACCATGCAGCTTTTGCAGCCGATGCAGCGCCGCTGGTCGACCCACCAGACGTCATTGTCGCGCTGAATCGCCCCCTGTGGGCAAACGCTGGCGCAGGGCGCATCCTCGCACTGCCGACAGGCCATCGCCGTCGATATGTCACCGCTTTTCACCACCCGGATACGCGACGCGAAATGGTTCGTCGACAGGGCGGCGACATCCTGCGCCTGCTGGTGCGCCACCGCGCAGGCCACTTCGCAGGTACGACAGCCGATGCACCGCTGGGCATTGGCAATAAGAAACTGGTTCATCCTCTGCTCCCTGGGGATAAAACCGCAGGGTGCCAGAATATCCCCTGCCCGCGCTTTGATCCTGAATGGAATCAGCGCTGTTTTTTGTCAGATGGCCGGCAGGATGTGGTCATTTGCCTGACGCTTCACGCACCGTGAAACCCAGCTCACACGAAATTGCTTCGGCGGTCTCACGTAGTGGTTTTAACAAGTTCTTTTCGCCAGCTCCCCGGCACGAAGTCCGCCGGGGAGCCGACGTTAATGATTACCGGAACAATGCCTTATCGCGCAGGATATGATCGTTGCCGCGACGGCGGGTGAAGCCAATCCGATCGAAATACTCCAGGATCTGGATCGCCAGCTTCCGCCCTACGTTTAAGGTATCGCGGAAATCCGCCGCGCAGGTTGAACCGCGCAGCCGATCCAGCTCGCGCACCCGCTGGGCGAACTGCACAATGCGATCGTTGCGGTAGTAACGATCCTTGACGATCGCGGTAATCATCCCCTGCTGCGCCGCCTGGCGCAGCACCGCGCGCATCAGGGACTCTTCAACATGGACTTCGCGCGCAAGATCGCGCACCCACCACGGATCGTCGCCGAACAGAGTCTCCACCTTCTGCCAGACCGCCTGCTGCTCGTCGGTAAACCCGGCTTTATGCTCCGGCAAATGCAGCCAGCCGTGATGGCTGTGGACTAAGCCGCTCTCGCGCATCTGCTCAATCAGCAGCAGCACCAGCGCTTCATCTTCCATCGGCAGCGCGATGCGGCGCAGGCGCTCCCGGCCAGGGCCCGGCTCGTCTCGATGCTGCTCATGGTAGCGCGCAAGGGCATCCAGCAATTTTCGCTGCCAGCGGGCGGCAAGCGGCGCGCTAAGCAGGCGCTGTCCGGCCTGCAGATAGTCCGGTCGCTGGATCAGGGCCGCCATTCCGGCTTCGCTGAGCTGCCGCGCCCAGGCGAAGTGCTCAAGCCGGACAGCATCCCGCTGCAGATGCAGCTCCAGCGCCTGCGCATCGTCAGCGCCGACCGCTACCAGGGCGTGCAGCCACTGCAGATATTCCGGTTTACGTTTACCGCGACGCGGCGGGTTAAGCATCACCACACGCGCCCCCGCCAGCGTGTTGCGGGCCGAGATATCGCGCAGCACTATGCGATCGTTATCCGCCAGCCACAGCGGAGTATCCAGCACCAGCTCCGCCAGGTTGCCCTCAAGGAGCGACACCCGGCCGGTAATGTGGCTGGCAGCATGGTGAATATGCAGCGGCTGCCACTGGCTGAGCGGCGTATGGCACTGCAACTCGACAATCACCCGTTCTGCTGGCTCCGGCGGTGGTAAGGAGAGCAGCCAGTCGCCGCGGTGCACTGCCTCTTTTTGCGCATCGCCGACAATGTTCAGCGCAATGCGCTGTCCGGCGTGCGCCTGCTCAACCGCTTGATTCTGGGCATGCAGGCCGCGGACGCGCATCGGCGTGTTGACGCCGGTAAGCCATAGGGTATCCCCGACCCGTACTTCGCCGGAGAGCGCCGTCCCGGTGACCACCAGCCCCGCGCCTTTGACGGTAAAAGCGCGATCCAGCGCCAGGCGAAACCGCTGCTGCTGCGGGCGGGGGCGCTCCGCAAGCTGCAGCAGATGGCTGCGCAGTTCCGCAATACCGATGTTTTCCGCCGCCGCGGTGGGAAAGAAAGCGACGGCGTCAAAGCCCAGCTCGCCCAGGGTCTGCTCGACCTCTGCCTGAACCTCCGCCACCCTGGCGGCCGCCACGCGGTCCGTTTTGGTCAGCGCCACGGTCAGCGTCGGCTTTCCGGTCAGCTGCAGGATCGCCAGGTGTTCGCGGGTTTGCGCCATCACCCCGTCATCGCAGGCCACCACCAGCAGCGCATGGTCAATACCGCCCACCCCTGCCAGCATGTTGGACAAAAACTTTTCGTGCCCGGGAACGTCAATAAATCCCAGCACCCGCCCGTCCGGCTGCGGCCAGTAGGCATAGCCGAGATCGATCGTCATTCCCCGCACTTTCTCCTCCGGCAAACGATCGGCATTCACGCCGGTTATCGCCTGCAGCAGCGTCGTTTTGCCGTGGTCAACATGTCCAGCGGTGGCAATAATCATCGTAACAACATCTCCATAAAGCGGGTTTCATCTTCCAGACAGCGCAGGTCCAACCAGAGCCGACCGTCATAAATGCGGCCAATCACCGGACACGGCAGCGCGCGCCAGCGGGCCGCCAGCGCCTCCAGCCGGCTACCGCGGCCGTCATGCGGGGTAAAGGTCAACGCCGCGCTGGGCAGGCGGTCGACGGGTAACGAGCCGCTGCCAATCTGCGACTGGCAGGCTGCCACGCTGACGGCAAAATCAGCATAGTGTGCCGCCAGGTCAGGCTGCAGGCGTTCAGCCAGCCGGCGGATCTCCTCCGCCGGACGGGTGAGCAGGCGCAGCGTCGGCAATTTCTCCCTCAGCGCCTCCGGGTGCTGATAGAGGCGCAGCGTAGCCTCCAGCGCTGCGAGGGTCATTTTATCGGCGCGCAGGGCCCGCTTCAGCGGGTGGCTTTGCAGCTGGGCAATCAGCGCGCGTTTGCCGACGATAATCCCGGCCTGCGGGCCACCGAGCAGCTTGTCGCCGGAGAAACTGACCAGGCTCACCCCGGCGGCGATCATCTCCTGCGGCATCGGCTCCTTTGGCAGGCCATACTGACTGAGATCCACCAGCGACCCGCTGCCCAGGTCGGCTACCACCGGAACATCCAGTTCGCGGCCAATGGCCGCCAGCTCCGCTTCGTCGACGGCTTTGGTAAAGCCCTCAATACTGTAGTTGCTGGTGTGGACCTTCATCAGCAGCGCGGTATTGTCATTCACCGCCTGGCGATAATCTTTGGCATGGGTGCGGTTGGTGGTACCCACTTCTTGCAGCTGGCAACCCGCCTGGCGCATCACGTCGGGGATGCGAAATGCCCCGCCGATCTCCACCAGTTCGCCGCGAGAGACCACCACTTCGCGACCGCTGGCGGTGGCCGCCAGCATCAGCAGAACGGCCGCCGCGTTGTTGTTCACGATACAGGCATCTTCCGCGCCGGTGATCTGGCACAGCAGATCGGCAATGGCGCGATCGCGATGGCCGCGCCCGGCGTCGTCGAGATCATATTCGAGCGTCACCGGCGCGCGCATCGCGCTGGCGACCGCCTCCACGGCCGACTCCGCCTGAATGGCGCGCCCCAGATTGGTATGCAATACCGTACCGGTGAGATTAAACACCGGACGCAGTGCGCTCCGCCGGCCGGCGGTGAGCCGCTGCGCGCAGGCGCTCGGCCAGTCATGGCTCCAGTCCGGCAGTGTCTGATACTGGCGGATTTGCTCCCGCGCCTCATCGAGCATCTGGCGCAGCTGCGCCACCACCTGCGAATGGCCGTGCTGCGCCAGCAGGGGAGAAAAAGCGGGGTCGCGTAGTAAGCGGTCAATGGCCGGAAGCCGGGTATAAAGCGCACGAATTTCGGTAGTCATGAATGGGCCTGGCGGTAAGTTATTTTCCCCCCTCCCGACGGGAGAGGGAGTCAACAATCAGCGGCGATTGTAACGCCTCCTTGCGCAAACTGTTACCTGCCTGGGTCAAGTCCGCGGCGGTTCAGTGCGCGCAAAGCTGGCGCGCTGGAACAACGCATCCACCAGCTTCACCAGCTGCGGCCGGGTGGCGCACCAGCCGGGCGCTACCCGGCGAAAGTTCAGATAAGCAATGGCGCAGGCCGTGGAAATGGTCGCCAGATTAACCTCGTCGCCGCGCAGCGTTCCATCCGCCGCGCAGGCTTCCAGCCTGTCGAGACCGCGAGCCACTTTCTCCCGCTGACGGAGCAGTTCTTGCTCTGACTGTTGCGCGCCCGGGCGAGCCTTTTCACGCACCAGCGCCTGGGCGGCCTCCATCACGCCATCCGCCAGCGCCTCTAGCTGGCGCATCCTGAGAGCGGCTCTGGGGTCGGCGGGGATCATCGGCGGCGCCACGCCCAGCAGCTCCAGATACTGGGCGATGACCGGGGAGTCAAACCAGCACTCACCGTCGTCCGTCACCAGCGCCGGTACCTTGCCCAGCGGGTTATAGCGCGCCACACCGTTGCTTTCGCTGTAGGGGGATTCGTTGACAAACTCAAATGGGATGCGCTTTTCCAGCAGGATCACCGATATTTTGCGCACAAAGGGACTGGTGTAGCTGCCGATCAGTTTCATAGCCTGCTCCTTATCGCCAACAAATTATCGCCAACAAAGATATGAGTATGGCTCAGGGCAGGACAAAAGGCAGGTGAGCGTCCGGCTCAACCTGCCGCCGATCGCATTAATGATCGAGATAGAGGTAGTGCATCCAGCTGGTCATCCGCAGCAGCACTTTACGCATCACCGAGACGTGGGTGAAATGGTCGGAGTAGAGCGCCACCTGCGCGTAGATACCATCGGGTAATGCTGATAGCCCTTGTTCAAGCGATCGCGTTCCGTCGACACGCGGGTGGTATTGGCCTGGGCCTCAGAGAGCTGCGGCTTGGGGACGTTAATACAGTACAGCGTCGTTACCAGGTTGGCCTGCAGGCGGTCGACTCGCGCCTGATTGGACGCCGGGTCAATCGTAAATAGCGCCTCGCCTTTCTCGACGCGCTGAGTGGCTCTATCGGTTCGGCTTTACGGGATTATTTATATGATTTTATTCACAATATACTAATATTCGCCCCGCTATTTTGAGCATAATTCACGCCTTTCATTTATGCCATCCGGCGTAAAAAAGTTATTCGGCAATTAAGGTTGCTTAGTTACAGGGTCATCCCGGCGTGGAAGCAAAACCGGGCCGAGATCACAGCGGCGTAAACCCCTCGCGAAATTCTTTGTGATCAAAATCACAAACAAACAACAAAAACACGAAACAAAAATGTGACAAATATCACACAAAAAGGCAGATCAGCGGCTAAAAAGGCGCTGTGTTGTTTTTTTACACAGTAATTTTGTGATCATCATCACTACAAAACCCTCTTAGCCCCCTATATTCATGTGATCCAAATCACATAAAAGGGCGCTGGCTGGACAGCTAAACGATTCAGTGCCAGATTTCGCACTATCAATCAGGGCCCGGCTACCTCTGCCGCCACATTAACAACAAACCTCGGGCTTTAAGCCTGCGCGCTACGCAAAACAGAAGAAGGGGTGTTTTATGTCATCCGATATCAAGATCAAAGTGCAAAGCTTTGGTCGTTTCCTCAGCAATATGGTGATGCCGAATATCGGCGCGTTTATCGCGTGGGGTATCATCACCGCGCTTTTCATTCCGACAGGGTGGTTGCCAAACGAAACGCTGGCGAAGCTGGTCGATCCGATGATCACCTACCTGCTGCCGCTGCTGATCGGTTACACCGGCGGTAAATTAGTCGGCGGCGAACGTGGCGGCGTGGTCGGGGCGATCACCACCATGGGCGTTATCGTCGGCGCGGATATGCCGATGTTCCTCGGCTCCATGATTGCCGGCCCGCTGGGCG
>ENA-OWPN01002211-OWPN01002211.1-human-gut-metagenome-genome-assembly--contig:-NODE-2211-length-12729-cov-3.448793_pt1 | contig 12729 bp, 12 predicted proteins | sample MGYA00248266_ERZ651850 | MGnify/ENA primary metagenome ERZ651850 (study PRJEB26924, sample SAMEA4378296) | human gut metagenome | biome: human gut; feature: human-associated habitat; material: faeces... | reverse complement strand
GTACTGGCACCTACAAAGATACCAATAGCTGCAACGAGTAGAATGGTGCGAAACTTGGCCGCTTTGGCGCCCACTGCAGGACTTAAAAAGTTGACTGCATCATTAGCCACACCTACTGAAAGGTCGAAAGTGGCTAACACAATGAGGAATAATAAAATTCCTAAATAGAAAAAATCCATATAGTCGGGTTCTAAAAATGGGTTGTGCTGCAAATTTAATATATGAAGAGTGAAGAACAAAGGCTTTTATTAAATTTCTATTACGTTTTTGTAAACACTTGGAAAATAAGTGGAAAATATTTTGTAATTCGAATTTTTTTATTAATCACTTAGAGAATAGTTATTGGTTTCTCAGACGCTTACAAGAATAGGGCATTTACCCATAGACATTTGATACAAAAGGACTTTAACCCAAAAGAGGACATATAAAAACGGAAATGACGGATACATAGATACAAAAAGCTGCTATCAACGAGCGTAGCCGTGACTACGATGCGTTGATAGCAGCTTGAGCTGCAACAATATGCAAGGAATGTATGATTTTTTACTCGTACAGATGGAAAATACGCTCCATCAGTTGCCATTTCTCTGCCGAAGCGGAGGACGGGTCAGCTTGTTGATAACGGGCGGTCAGTTCTTCCCAGGCTGCTTGTTTGGGGAGGGTTGAGAGGTGCTGCATGGCCGTGGTCCAATCGACATCTGCAGGAAGTTCAACAATCATGAACAAACGGGTACCAAGCAGATAGATTTCCATTTCCAAAATACCTACCGTGCGTATGCCTTGAAGTACTTCGGGCCATACCCCTTCGGGCGAATGCAACTTGCGATAAGCTTCAATCAATTCGGGATTATCACGCAAATCGAGGGTTTGACAATAACGTTTGGTAGATTGCTTAAAATTCTTGACGGGGTATCCCTCTGATAAATCAATTTGTTTCATGGGTAAAATATTTTTTTCTTACAATGTACAAGGTTCGGATTGCTATACTAAACAACACATTGTCTGCCTAAATTCATGTTTCATGGCTCGCTATTGGATGCTCAAAATGCAGGTGTGATGGGAAGAACCCTGAATTTGCATCGCTTTTACGGGATGCACAAGCAGAAAACCAATATCACAATAAACGTTTTATTGCATTCAAAAGGTGCTCTGAAATTGATGAATATAAGCCAATTAGAATCAGTTTTTGAAGATTCAAAAAATGGAGGTGTGACATCAAGTGCCGAAAAAATTGGGATTTCGGGGTGTTCATGTTGTATCTTTGCAAGCGAAAGGAAGGTGGGACATAGGCCACCTTGATGAAAAAACAGAATTCATTATTTTTTACCACATCGTTCTTTGACATTTTGATACAACAGAAAGTAAGGCAGGTAGGCCTGCCTGAAACCCATGATGCGTCGTTGAGTTTTACCATACGCTTTTGCGACTGAACCAGGAAGTTCCCTTTCGGCTACTACATTTACGGGCGAAGATAACGGAAAAAATTTGGTTTATGTGCCTTGACGTTTGTACCTTTGCTCAGGTAAAGGCGGTATACACGCTGCCTAAGAATCATCCCTTTTGTTTAAATTCGAAAACAGACTCATTATGAAATATCAGAAAATAGGCGTTTACCTTTCATCAAAAGCCGATTTACCCGAAAGCTACACCGAGGCCGCACAAAAAGTGGGCGAACTCATCGGACGAACCGGACGTACGCTGGTCTATGGCGGCGCACGCAAAGGACTGATGGAAACATTGGCACAGAGCGTGAAAGCTAACGGCGGACGCGTGTTTGGCATGGTGCCAGACATCATCGTGGCACGCGGACTTGAAAGCGAGGCCGTGGATGTGACCTTCCGCTGTGTGGACCTGACTGACCGCAAAGCTATGATGAACCGCGAAAGCGACGTGCTCGTGGCTCTGCCGGGAGGTATCGGTACGCTCGACGAAGGGTTTACGGTGTTGGCCAACAGCGCAATCGGCATCGAACGGAAACCGGTGATATTCCTTAACATCGACGGCTGCTGGAACAAACTGCTCGAAGCCGTCGACGATTTATGCCGACAGGGCCTGGTGTCGGAAAAGCCCGGCGAACTGTTTCAAGTGGCTGACAGCGTGGAAGAACTGGCAGAAATGCTCTGAAAAAACTTTTCAACTTTTAACACCAAGCAGATTGACCGACCTAAAATAGGGCAATCGGGAAACACTGTTTTCTATTTCTTTATGAAATTCTACGACGAAACAGAGAAACTCCGAAAAATTATTGCTAATTTTGCGCGTGTAGTGTATAAGTAGGTGGAGAAAGAAAAATACACCTATTTATGACCAAAGAAATTGAGGTTGTTTTAACATAAATTTCAGTGTATTTCCGGCAGTCGACTTAACGAACCGGCCAGGTAGGACCCCGTGCGGAAGGTATTTTCCACCCCGTCTGCCTCGGCCCGATTGCCCCGAAACGGGCGGCCGAAAAGAAACAGCCACACCTACTTAGCGAGAACCATTATGAACGACGAATTAAGGGTCATCATCAGCGGAGGTGGCACAGGTGGCCACATTTTTCCCGCAGTATCAATAGCCAATGCTATCCGCGAAAAACGTCCGGATGCCAAGATTCTATTTGTGGGAGCAGAAGGACGCATGGAAATGCAGCGCGTGCCTGCTGCCGGCTATCCCATCAAGGGATTGCCTATTGTGGGCTTCAACCGCAAAAACTGGCTGAAGAATATTCCCGTGCTCTTTAAAATCATGAAGAGCCGGAACATGGCTCGCGAAATATTGAGCGAGTTCAAACCGCAGGTAGCGGTGGGCGTTGGCGGTTATGCCAGCGGACCGACGCTGAACATGGCTGAGTCAATGGGTATCCCGACTTTGCTGCAGGAACAAAACTCGTATGCCGGCGTTACAAACAAACTGCTTGCTAAAAATGCCCGGAGAATCTGTGTGGCCTACGATGGCATGGAACGCTTTTTCCCGGCTGACAAAATACTGTTCACCGGCAATCCGGTACGACAGAACCTGCTAAACACTGCACTGACCAAGGATGAAGCGGTCAGACGGTTCGGACTGGTGCCAGGTAAGAAAACCATCCTGATTGTGGGCGGATCGCTCGGTGCGCGCACCATCAACGATAGCATCCTCGGTAACCTGCCTTTGGTAAAACAGCAGCAAAAGGTGCAGTTCATCTGGCAAACAGGTAAGTATTACAGTGAAGAAATTCACAACGAACTGCAACGACGTGGCTGCCCGGAAAACTTGATTGTGACGGACTTTATCAGCGACATGAGCGAGGCATACGCGGCCGCCGACTTGGTGATTTCAAGGGCGGGAGCCGGAAGTATTTCGGAATTCTGCCTGCTGGGTAAACCGGTTATCCTGGTGCCTTCGCCCAACGTGGCCGAGGATCACCAAACGAAAAACGCTTTGGCGCTGGTTCAGCAAAATGCGGCTCTTTATGTGACGGATGCCGAAGCCAGACGCATCCTGTTGCCGCAGGCTATCAACACGGTGACGGATCCTGCCAAACTGGAAAGTCTGGGACGAAACATCCTGCAACTGGCGAAACCCAACGCGGCTTCGGACATTGCGGACGAAGTTATTAAACTGGCCATGAATCAAATGCAGAAAGCCTGAAATTGCAGACAACGGAAAAATCGGCGGCATGAGCAGACTCACTGAAATGCAACGGCTGTTTTTCCTCATAGTTCAACTCCCACTTGCTAATAATGAACGCAGTATATTTTATCGGTGCCGGCGGAATCGGCATGAGCGCATTGGTGCGCTATTTCTTATCGAAGGGTATGATTGTTGGCGGATACGACCGCACACCGTGTAACCTGACGGAGGAACTGAGAGCCGAAGGGGCTGACATTCACTACGATGACAATCCCGAACTTATTCCGGCCGAATGCCGCGACAAGGAGCATACGCTCGTGGTTTACACACCGGCTATCCCGGAAACGCACCGCGAACTGACGTATTTCCGCCAAGGCGGTTTCAACATACAAAAACGCGCCGAAGTGCTCGGCACACTGACCCGCTCAATGAAGGGCTTGTGTGTGGCCGGTACGCACGGCAAAACCACTACAACTTCGATGACGGCACACCTGCTGCACGAAAGCCATGTGGGATGCAATGCCTTTTTAGGAGGCATTACGAAAAACTATGGAACGAACTACTTGCTGAATCAGGAAAGTCCGTTTGTGGTTATTGAAGCTGATGAATTCGACCGCTCGTTCCATCACTTGCGCCCCTTTGCTTCAGTCATCACGGCAACCGATGCCGACCACCTCGACATCTACGGCACTGAAGAGGCTTACCTTGAAAGTTTCCACCATTACACCACACTCATTCAGCCCGGCGGCGCACTGATTATTCACCGCGGACTGAAAATGAAGGATGAACTGCAACAGGGAGTAAGACGCTACGAGTATGCACGCAACGAGGGTGATTTCCACGCTGAAAACATCCGTATCGGCGGCGGACGTATCGTGTTCGACTTTGTTTCGCCTATTGAGTGTATTGACAACGTGGAATTAGGTGTGCCGGTGAGCATCAACATCGACAATGGTATCGCCGCCATGGCATTGGCGCAGATAGCCGGTGCCACAGCCGACGAAATTCGACGCGCCATGCTGAGTTTTGCTGGCGTCGATCGCCGCTTCGACTTTGCATTGAAAACCGACCGCCACGTGTTGCTCTCTGACTATGCCCACCACCCTGAGGAAATACGCCAGAGCATTCTTTCGGTTCGCGAGGTATTCAACGGACGCAAAGTGGCAGCCGTTTTCCAACCCCACCTCTATACGCGTACACGCGATTTCTATAAAGAGTTTGCCGAAAGCCTTTCGCTGCTCGACGAGGTGATTCTTACGGAAATCTATCCGGCACGCGAACTGCCCATCGAAGGCGTCAGCAGTCAGTTGATTTACGACAACCTGCGACCCGATATGCAGAAAATGCTGATTAGCAAAGACGAACTTCCCGAAGTGGTGCGTAAGGGTAATTACGATGTGCTCATTGTGCTGGGCGCGGGCGACGTAGTGAACTACATGCCGCAGCTCAAGCAAATTATGGAACAGTCTTAAAAACAGATAAGTTGGAAGGATGAAGACCGTATTCAAACTCCTCTTGCTGGTAGCGCTGATTGCCTACCTTGGATTTGCGTTTACCAACCTTACACAAAAGGAAAACAAAACGCTATGTACGGCTCTGAACTACACCATCGCCGACAGTACGCACGCCGGATTTATCACTGGCGACGAAGCCGACAGATTGCTGCGAAAGGCAAAGCTCTACCCTATCGGTAAAGCCATGCACCAAATTAACAGCGAAACCATCGAAAAGGCTTTGAAGCAAAACCAGTTTGTCGACTCTGTGGCTTGCTACAAGGCACCCAACGGAACGGTCAACATCCTCATCGTGCAACGTCTGCCGCTCATGCGCATCATTAGCGACAATGGCGAGGACTATTACCTCGACAGCCGGGGACGCAAACTCAAACCAGCGGGATATGTGGCCGACATGGTGGTGGCAACGGGAAACATTTCGTCGAAATTCGCCCAACAGCACCTGGTGGCTATGGGACGCTTTCTGCGCGACGATGCTTTTTGGAACAACCAAATCGAACAAATCAACGTGCTGCCAAACGAGCACCTGCAACTGGTGCCGAGAGTGGGAAACCACATCATCGACTTTGGCAATGCCAATAACATATCAACGAAGTTCCGCAACCTCTACACTTTCTATGAAAAAGTGTTACCGCAGGTGGGCTGGAACAAATACCGCGAAATCTCGGTTGAGCACACTTCGCAAATAGTAGGCCGTAAAGGCACTTCCCGCAAACACAGCTGATTGCGGCTCCATTTCCCCCCGACAAATACTGCCGGGGGAATATCTGCTTAAAAGCACAAAGCTGCCAAAGGCCATTTTCTGGCGGAGGCGGGCTAAGCAGACAAACACCCGGCAACGGGATTTTTCCGGGACATTCCCGGCTCTTTTCAATCCGGGAGCAGAAGCCCCCTTTCACTCTGATAATTCAAAAAAACAAATATAATGGCAACAGAAGACAACTTCATAGTAGCTATCGAACTTGGCTCGTCCAAGGTTTCCGGCATTGCCGGTTGCAAGCAACCCGATGGCGCCATCCAAATCCTTGCCTTCGCTCAAGAGCCCTCAACCACGTTTATCCGGAAAGGACGTATCAACAACGTCAACAAGATGACGCAATGCATCATCAACATCAAGGAAAAACTGGAGCAGAAAATGCAGAAGAGCGTCAGCCGCGTCTATGTGGGTATTGGCGGTATGGGCATGCACACTGTAGCTAACACAGTGGTGCGCCACCTCGACAGCAAAGTTGAGGTAACACAGGACATGATTGACTCCATGTGCGACGAAAACCGCAATTCGGCCAACATCGACCGCGACATTCTCGAATCTGTACCCCAGGAATACCGACTCGGCACGCAGCTGCAAACCGAACCCGTCGGCATTCTCACCGATAATATCGAAGGCCACTACCTGAACATCGTGGCCAATTCTACCGTACGCGAAGAAATCAGAAACTGCTTCCGCAATGCATCTGTTTCTATTGCCGACCTGCCCATTACCGTGCTGGCCATGGCCGACAACATCCTGACCGGACCCGAAAAACGCTCAGGCTGTGTATTTGTCGACATGGGATCCGAAACCACCAGCGTAGCAGTGTTTAAGAACAACATGTTGCGCCACCTCGCCGTAATCCCCTTGGGAAGTGCCAACATCAACCGCGACATCATGTCGCTGCAAATTGAGGACGACGAAGCCGAAGAACTCAAACTGAAGTACGGTTCGGCCATTGCCGATTCCGATGCCGAAGAGCACAAACCCATTCTGCTGCGCGACGGACGACAGGTGAAGTACGAAGAATTCTGCGGACTCGTCGAAGCCCGTATCGAAGAAATCATTCTCAACGTCAAAACGCAAATCACCCTTTCGAAATACGACAATGCCCAACTCATTGGCGGACTCATCATCACCGGTGGTGCCTCGCACATGAAAGACATTGACAAGGCCTTCGTACGCGACACGAAGTTCGAAAAAATCCGCTTCGTGCGCAATCTGCGCATCCCCTTGGTGAATAAGGACTTCCCCGACTTCAATGCCGACGGACAATGGAACGCCGCCATTGCACTGCTCGACAAGGGCGAAATTAACTGCTGCGGAGGCTCTATCGGACAACCCGAGCCCGAAGAACCCGAGGAACCCGAAGTGCCCGAAGAACCCATCATCACCGAAGAAGAACGCCTGCGAATTGCTGCCGAAGAAACGGCACGAATCAAAGCTGAAGCCGAAGCCGAAGCCAGACGTAAACTTGAAGAAGAAGCCAACTTAAAGGCTGCAGCAAGAAAAAACAACTTCAAATTGTTCGGCACCAAAATCCGCGACTTCTTCAGCGGACTGGTCAGCGAAAAGGACAACTAACCCATTATCGCGATACGCAAGGATGCGTGACTGCAGTAACCGGCCGGTCAAAGACAACGAGCCATGCGCAAAAAGTTTGGCAAATAAGCCCACACGCCTGCACGGCAAAGAGCCACACACCCCAATAAACAACTTACTCCTATGTCAGAAGACAACAACGATCTCCTTATAGATATGGGCATACCCACCACAACCCCCTCCATTATCAAAGTAATCGGTGTGGGTGGCGGTGGCGGTAATGCCGTCAACCACATGTATCGCGAGGGTATTCACGATGTGAACTTCGTGGTGTGTAACACCGACTCCAAGGCACTGGCCGATTCGCCCGTACCCGTCCGTTTGCAGTTAGGCAAAGAAGGACTCGGAGCCGGCAACCGTCCGGCACGCGCCCGTCAGGCAGCCGAGGAAAGTGTGGAACAAATCCGCTCCATGCTCAACGACGGCACCAAAATGGTATTCATCACTGCCGGTATGGGTGGTGGTACCGGAACCGGTGCAGCCCCCATCATTGCCCGCGAAGCCAAGGCCATGGGCATTCTTACGGTAGGTATCGTAACCATTCCCTTCCTGTTCGAAGGTAACCGAAAAATCGACCAAGCACTCGACGGTGTCGACGAAATTTCGAAACACGTCGATGCACTGCTCGTAATCAACAACGAACGTCTACGCGAAATTTACCCCGAGCTCAACGTACTTTCAGCCTTTGAAAAGGCAGACGACACCCTGAGTGTAGCCGCCCGTTCGATTGCCGAAATCATTACCATGCACGGTATCATCAACCTCGACTTCCGCGATGTAAGCACCGTGCTCAAAGACGGTGGTGTGGCCATCATGTCGACCGGCTACGGCGAAGGCGAAAACCGCGTAAGCAAGGCCATCGAAGCAGCCCTTCATTCGCCGCTGCTCAACCGCAACGACATTTTCAACTCGAAGAAAGTGCTGCTCTCCATCTCGTTCTGTGCCGAAAAAGAAGGCGACACCCTCATGATGGAGGAAATGAACGAAGTACACGACTTCATGTCGAAATTCCACGACGATGTAGAAACAAAATGGGGACTCTCTACCGATTCGGAACTCGGCAAAACGGTTAAAATTACCATTCTTGCCACCGGATCCGGCATCAACAACGTACCTGGTCTGCAGGAAAAGCACGACGCCGAAGAAGAATCGCGCCGCCAGCACGAAGTGGAAAAACAGGAGGAAAACGAAGAACGCCGCGAAGGATTTTACGGAGGCGACAAAAAGGACATGCTCCGCAAACGCCCCAAATTCTACTTCTTCGGACTCGACGACCTCGACAACGAGGAAGTCATTTCGATGGTTGAACTCACCCCCACCTACAAACGCTCAAAGGAAGTACTCTCCGACATCAAAGCCAAAGCCGTCGGCAATGTGGCCATCGAACCGGAAAGTGCCAACCCAGGCAATGCAGCCCCTGCTGGCTCGGTAATTTCGTTCAGCTAAAACATCATTTTGCATCAAAGCCACACTTGCCAACAGTGCGAGGTAAAAGTCAGAGGCAAGCGCTTGCCTTCGCTTTTCTCTCACATCAGGTTGTCGAGTGTGGCTTTTCACATATAGCCCCAAGCCTCAACGCCCCTCCCCCGGCACTGCAAACCATGCTGCCAAAAAGCGTAAAATAAAGCCTTACTCTATGCGTAGGGGTTTCAGACAGGCCCACCTGCCTTACTTTCTGTTGTAACACGATGTCAAAGAACGAAACATGAATTAAACCGGAAAATTTGTTTTTTCATCAAACAGTTTAAGTAGGTGTAAAGATACAACATGCACCATACGAAATACAAATTTTTTCGGCACCTGATATCGCACCTCGACTTTTTCAAACCGCAGAAAACAGCCCACACCCCCTTGATCTACAGGCATTCCCAAGCGATTTTAAAGCACGAAAAAAAATGAAATCGGGATATAACATTTTGTCGCATTCCGATTACTAAAACGAACCAAGCGCGAGCGTTTACCCCACACAATTTCTACGGAGTACTTCAAACACGAGCCCCGACACCACCCCTTTTTAAAACATCCGAAACCATGCCCAACGACCTCATAGAATTTGCAGACATCACCACACCCAAACTCATCAAAGTAATTGGAGTGGGTGGCGGCGGCGGCAATGCCGTTGGCCAAATGTACCGCGACGAAATACCCGACGTGCGCTACGTGGTAACGAATACCGATTCGAAAGCCCTAACAGACTCTCCCGTGCCCGACCGCCTGCAGTTAGGCCCCGGTCTCGGAGCCGGAGGCGACCCTAAGAAGGGCAAACACTTTGCCGAAGAAAGCGTAGATAAAATCAGGGAACTCCTCGACGACGACACCCACATGGTGTTCATCACCGCCGGTATGGGTGGCGGAACAGGCACCGGTGCCTCGCCCGTTATTGCTCGCGAAGCCCGCGCCAAGGGCATCCTCACCATCGGCATCGTAACCATCCCCTTTTTGTTTGAACGCGAACGCCAAATCGACAAAGCACTCGACGGACTTGAAGTGCTGGCCAAGGAAGTAGACGCCCTGCTCGTCATCAACAACGAACGCCTGTGCGAAATCTACCCCAACCTCAGCATCATCGATGCCTTCAAGCGCGCCGACCAAACCCTCTCGACCGCCGTACGCTCCATCACCGAAATCATTTCGATGCACGGTAAGGTAGGCCTCGACTTCGAAGACGTCCGCACCACACTCACCGACGGCGGCGTAGCCGTCATGTCGTCGGGCTATGCCGAGGGCGACCACCGCGTAACCCACGCCATCGAAGATGCCCTGCACTCACCGCTGCTCAACAACAACGACGTCTACAATGCCGACCGCATCCTCTTGGCCATCAGCACCAGCAAGGAAAAAGACGGCGTACTCCTCACCGGCGAGCTCGACGAAGTGACAGCCTTCATGCAAAAGTTCGACAGCCAGATACAAACCAAGTGGGGTTTGGTTATCGACCCCTCGCTCGGCAAAAAAGTAAAAATTACCATTCTGGCATCAGGATTCGGACTCTACAACAAAAAGAAAAAGCAGAAAGAGGCTGCTGCCAAGCAAATTCAGGAAATCACAGCCGAACAGGAAGCGGTGAAGAACCAGTCAGAAACGACCGAAACAACCGACCGCCGCAACGCTTACTACACCAACAACCGCAAACTGACGCGACGCATCAGCTACTATCTGTTTACCGACGACGACCTGCGCAATGAACAACTCATTGAGCGAGTGGCTGACACCCCCACCTATCTGCGCACTCGCAAGGAATGGGAAGCCATTTGCCGCCTGTCGAACACAAACGAAACCAGCAACAAATAACCCCTTGCAAAGCCGCCGGTGTCAAACCGCGTGCCGCGCAACCAACGGCCATACCCCACGCATCTTCACCGGGGTAACGGCCCTTGTAAACAATATCAAACACATACATACTATGGACCTTTTTGAAAAAGTAAGCAAAGACATCGTAGCCGCCATGAAGGCCAAGGACAAAGTGCGCCTTGAAGCCCTGCGCAACATCAAAAAATACTTTATCGAAGCCAAGACCCAACCCGGCGCCAACGACACGCTGACCGACGAAGCCGCACTGAAAATCCTGTCGAAGCTCGCCAAGCAAGGCCGCGACACCGCAGCCCTCTACGTTTCGCAGAACCGCGAAGACCTTGCTGCCGAAGAGGCTGCACAAGCTGCAGTCATCGAGGAATACCTGCCCAAGGCACTCACGCCCGAGGAGGTCGAGGCCGAGGTCAAGGCCATCATTGCCGAAGTAGGTGCCACCTCGCCCAAGGACATGGGCAAGGTTATGGGCGTAGCTTCAAAGAAACTGGCAGGCCGTGCCGACGGCAAAGCCATTTCAGAAGTGACCAAGCGTCTGTTGGCCCAATAAACGAGACACCGGACTCTACCCTAAAAAAGGAGGAAAACCCACGATTGAGTTTTCCTCCTTTTTTTTGTGAATGCATCATTGATACACCATCAGGTTTCAACCTATTATATTCAATGTTGAATTGGCGGTTCTACTCCTTATGCCGTAAAAAGGAAAATCCCCATAGCGACACACAAGCAATCAGCAGGAACCGCTCATTTTTCGCATGAAAACCTCTTCCATCTCGTTGCGCAAATAATCGCCTATGTAAGCATAAGTATGCTTTCGAATAGCTTCGACAAAAGCCGAAAAGTTAGTATCCTCACACCATTCTTTCCGCACCTCATTGTCAATCAAATACTCGTAAGTAGGTGTTCAAAATTATTTTTACATTTGAATTGCGTTATTGTGCCGTAGTTGTTTGTTCTGTGCGAATGTCAGTGCAAACCGAATGCAGAGCGACGAGAGCTTGCTCTCAAGAGCTATGCTGAGGTGCAGCCTGACTTGGCGAAGCAAAGTAAAAATACTTCGATAGAATTATATAAAATAATTTTGAACACCTACTTATAAATCAATATCTAGCTCTGTCACATTTTGTATGGCTAATTTTCTAAGCCTCACAAGTCCCTTTACCGTAAATGTTAAACAGCAGGTTGCATGATTGGTGAATTTACATTAAAATAATCCGGTTGTTTTTCCTTCTGCAAACCGCTGTTTGAGCTACACGATGGGCCATTGTCAAAATTTGCTCCGCGATGGTCCAAATTAGTTCCGACCTTGTCCGAATTAGTTCCGAGCTTGTTGAAATTAGTTCCGAGCTAGTTGAAATTAGTTCCGAGCTAGTTTTAAGAATCTCGGAATTATTGATAATCAGCGTTTTCAGAAAAACGCCGATGTCGGTTCTGCCAACGCTCATTGCGCTTTGCAATAAAGCAAAAGGCGAACGTTTTATTTTTACGTTTGTTTACCTGTTTGTTAATTCCGTCCTACGTCCAACAAACGGCGAAATATTTCCCAATCCAAAATGATAGAAGGTTATACTTTGGAGCGTAGGTGAAGCATATATTAAAATTTGCCATTTGAATTTGTACTGGTCAATACCCACAAGGTTCGTTGTATAGCTAAACAAGCCTTCTGTTCACATTGTTTGAATACATATATAATCATCAGTATATGATACGGATAATACTCTATCATCAAAAAACAAAAGTTTGTTATTTTGTGCAATTTGATAATAAAAATATAGAGCTAATTAAAAAAAACTATCATTTATTTTTATACATCAATAGTTCGTTAAAAATTCGCCAAGCCTAAGCGGTTCTGGCAGTAAATAAAATGAGTTCTTTGAAAAGTTTGTCAATAACTTGCGGGTCTGGGCTAATCCCAAACACGCAAATAAATCGTTCAAGCATATAAGCATTGTGTATGAAAGA
>ENA-OWPN01002208-OWPN01002208.1-human-gut-metagenome-genome-assembly--contig:-NODE-2208-length-12744-cov-2.445346_pt1 | contig 12744 bp, 8 predicted proteins | sample MGYA00248266_ERZ651850 | MGnify/ENA primary metagenome ERZ651850 (study PRJEB26924, sample SAMEA4378296) | human gut metagenome | biome: human gut; feature: human-associated habitat; material: faeces... | reverse complement strand
GCGGCACGGTAACCGGAGCGTTGGTTGGTGGGTGGTCCAATAATTTAGGCAACGGTGTGGGCACTGCCAATAGTAATACGGTCACTGTCAGCGGTACTGCTGGTGATAGTATCATGGGCGGCTATTCTGTTAAAGGCTCTGCACTCAGCAATAAGATTGAAATAACAGGTAGTGTCACTGGCGATACTTATGGCGGCTATGCAGGTGGTACTCGTACTACAGACAATGCCAGCCAGAATACGGTCAGCATTGGCAACGGCGGCAATGTAGGCGGCAATATTGTCGGTGGTGTTTCAGCTAAAGGCAGTGCTGATAACAATACAGTGCAGATCAAAGGCAGCGGTACCCTTGGTGGTTCAGTTTACGGAGGCCGTACAACAGCCGCTGCTGGTTCGGCAGATAATAATACAGTAGAGCTGGGCACAGGCAGAACTGTAAGCGGCGTTGTTTATGGCGGTTATGCCGAAGGTGACAGCAGTACTTCCGGCAGTGCCAGCGGTAATAAAGTAACAGTCAGCGGGACAGTAAGCAGCACGTCCACCCAATATACCGGTGTAGTATACGGCGGTTATGCACTTACAGGCACTGCCAGTAATAATGAGACAACTATCAGCGGCGGTACTATAGCAGATATGGTCATTGGGGGTTATTCGTTCACAGGAACTTTTAGTTCTGACAGAGCTGAAAGCAATACAGTAAATATCATTAACGGCAGCAGTATCGGCGGGGCTGTTTATGGCGGCTATATTGGTATGGGCAACGCTGATCATAACAAAATACTTATTGAAGGCGGAACGATCGGCGGCAATATCTACGGCGGCTATACTGGTTATGGCAACGCCAATAACAACAGCATCACGATCAGAGGTCTGGTAGATCTGTCGGCAAGAACTATCTATGGCGGCGACTCCGGCAATGGCAATGCGAAAACAGGTAATACGCTTCGCTTTGAAAATACCGGCGGCAGCGTCAAAGCCATCAAAAACATCGATGTTTTAGGAGTATCAGCTCTGGCCAATAACAGCAATGCCTTAACCATTACTAACGGTGCTGCGGGTGATCTGGCAGATACGACTGTCAAGCTGGTTGCCTCCGACAGCGGCTTACAGGTAGGCCAGCAGATAACGCTGGTGCAGGCCAACAGCGGCGTTATAACCAATACGACCAGCTTAGATCAGGCAACGCTGAAGAAAAACAGTAATGCTTTTATCAGCTATGACTTTGAAGAAGTGACCGGTTTAAGCGATGCCATAGCAGTTATCGTAGCAGGGAAAGAAGCTGACACAGCCAACGCCAGAGCACTGGCTGAAAGCCGCGTCGCCGGTGTGTCCCTGCTCAATCAGGGCGCCGATATGCTGGTCAACCAGGGGCTGGGCGCAGTAAAAGCCAATGCTGCAGACTTTGGAGCGGTTTACGGCTTTGCCATGATGGGCGGCAGCACCTCGCACTATAACACAGGTTCGTTTGTTAAAGCCAATACCTATAATATTATTGCCGGTGTGGCAAAAAAAACACCTGTGAAGAATGGCGACTGGCATACTGGGATTTATTTTGAAAACGGACATTCCAACTACAACACACATAACGAAGGCACAGACGGTGCAGCAGTACGCGGCGACGGCGATGCTACTTATAATGGAGGCGGCATTATAGCACGTTTTGATTCGGACAGCGGCATTTATGGCGAGGCAGGCCTGCGTGCAGGCAGCATCAAAAACAAATTCGGCGGCTTTAGCTATAATGGTGCTGCCGGTGGCTATGAAGACAAAAGCACCTACTACGGCGCCCATGTGGGACTGGGCAAAATGATAGAAGTGAATAAAAATACCAGCCTTGACGTCTACGGCAGGTATTTTTATGCCCATCAGGCTGGTTCGGACTTTGAAGTTTTAGGCGACGAAGTTACTACCGCCAGCGTCAGCAGCGAAAGGTTGCAGCTGGGTTTCCGTGTAACCCGGCAAACAGCGCCCCATGTAAGCTATTACGGCGGCGCGGCCGATATGGCGGTAGCCGGAGTAGGGCTGGCAGCCCCAACACTGAAGGGAAGCAGCGGCATTATTGAGCTGGGTGTACGTTTAGAGCCGGTCAAAGACAGCCGTATCACCCTTGATTTGGGAGCGCAGGGATATTTTGGTAAAAGACGGGGCTTCAGCGGTGGTTTGCAGGTAAATTATAGTTTTTAGTATGTAATACAGCGTCTGCCTCTGCAAAAAAGCGCAGACGCCGATAGTTTTAAAGCCGCCGGAGTAATGCACTCCAGGACTCGAAGAAGTTTTACTCACATAAGGGCAGTATCCGTATCGACTGGCAGATCAATGCCGGGGTGAGATTTACATTCTAATTTGTTGACTTTCTTTCAAGAAAGCTTAAAGGAATAAAAAACGAAAATGGATTTTAATTTAAAGCAAAAGAGTAAATAAGTTTTCTGAACCTTATTTTCTACTTTAACAACATACATAAAAACAATGACGGTATGAATATTATTTTCGTGCCATCGTTGTTTTTTATGCCTGTTTGCGGTAAAAATGCAGTTACACAAATTTTATTTTGCAGAAAATTTTTGTAATGAGTGCATAAAAACGCGAATTTGCTGCTCTTTTATATATAGAGGCTGTTTTACCTTTTCTTTTATTAAATTTTCTTTTGGTCTTACGTTCAGGTTTTAAACCGCAGGTTTTTAAAATCGACTGTATCCCGTTGTAGCTGGCTATGGCCAGCGTAGAACAAAGAAATTTTAAAAAGAAATCATAGTTATACTAACGTAGTAAGTACCTGCATAGTAGGCGGGCTGTTTTGAAAAAGGGTGGTAAATCACAGTGAAATATAAATTATCAAACAAAAGAAATTTTTTAGGCAGTCTTTTAACAGCAAAAGCCCTGCCTTGTGCAGGCAGAGCTTTTGTATGTCAGATAATATTTTATTTATTCGGCCAGCTTTTTAAAATAGCTGTTGATGAACATCAGATAAAAGACTATCGAAATGATCATCGTTGCCAGTTCTGCAAAAGGTATGGACAGCCAGATCCCGTTGATACCTATCAGTGAAGGCAGCGTAAACAGGGCTGCCAGTACAAAGACCAGCGAACGCAGCAACGAGATGATACCGGCGATCAGGCCGTTGCCGATAGCGGTGTAGAAGCCGGCGATAAAGATGTTGAAGCCCAGGAAGATAAAGCAGTAGGAGAACATTCTGAAACCGTGTACCGCCAGGTCGATAACCTGTTGATTATCACCGATGTACCAGGCGATAATACTGCTGCCGTAAAAACGGGCCAGAGTGAAAACTGCCAGCGAACCAAATAAAATCGCTTTTTTACAGTGGTCGATGATCTCGCTGAGACGTTTTTTGTTTTGCGCGCCGTAAGCATAACTGATGACCGGCTGCGCGCCGGTGGCGATACCAAGATAGATACTGATGAGGAAGTAAAAGATATTGATATTGACGGCCATTGCCGCAACGCCGTCTTCACCGGCAAACTTGATAATGGCGATATTGAAGAAGATCGTTACGATACCCGAGGACAGCTCGGTGAGCATTTCACCGGCGCCGTTGAAGCTGGATTTGATAAAATACCATTTGTTCCAGTGGAATTTGGTAAAGCGCAGGTTCGTTTCGTAGATCTTGAAATAAGCCAGACCCATCAGCGTAGAAACGGCGATAGAGGTGATAGTGGAAAGCGAAGCACCGAAAACGCCCCAGCCCAGAACCACGATCGTATAATAGTCGAGGGCGATGTTGAGGATGAAGCCTGTTAAAGACATCGCCAGCGAATAGGCAGGTCTGCCGTCAAGACGAATGTAATATTCGAGGAACAGTTTGACTGCCAGGATCGGCGTACCTAAAATCATATATTTGAGGTATGTTTTACAATCTTCAAACAGCAGCGCTGTAGAACCTAAGGAATAAATAATGCGGTCCATGTTCAGGTAAGCGACGATTGCAAAAATCACCGTAAATCCCGTCAGGAACCAGAACATCGAAGTGAAGTAGGTATTGGCCAGATGGCGTTTGCCTTCGCCCAGCTTGATGCCTACCAGAGCACAGGAGCCGCAGGTAAACATGACGGCCAGACCCCAGATAAGATTGGAGTAAGGCAGGACGATGCTGATTGCGGCCATGGCGTTAGTTGATACGTATTGTGCCAGGAACCAGCTGTCGATCGCCGAATAGAACGATACCAGCACCATGGTAACTACGGACGGGAAAATATATAAGATGAAGTCCGAGAAACTTTGTTTTACATTGATTTTGCTGTACATTTGGGACACCCTTTCTGAAACTTGCGCAAGTTCCTGTATCTATATCCTATCTTACCGGTAATATTAAAGCAAATGAGGAAATTTGAGGAGATCGAAGGAGATTGAAGGAGCCTGGAGGAGTTTGGGAAAAAATTTGCCTGCCGGATTTTAAACCGTGATAGCGGTCTTAAATCGTCTTTTGTTACAAAAAAAGTAAAAAAAGTTATATTTTACAGAAATTTAACGTTTTTGTTTGACAACTGTATAGCGCAGAGATATAATAAATCTAATAAAATATTCTTAGATAGAGGAGCGGAAAGCAAGAGTACTTCGCGGAGAGGGATCGCTGAAACGAAGGAAAGGGTAACCGCCGAAGTATAACGGCAGCCATGCGGTTATGCTGGGCCGTCGGTAAAAAACCGCCGGACTGTCGCCTTATGGGCGGAGGGCTATCTCAACTATGCAGTTATATTTATCTTGTAACAATGCTGTCGACCGTTGAGTATTGCTCTCAACGGTTTTTGATTTTTATAAGGAGCGTGAAATTAATGATTAAGGTTTTAGTAAATGGCGCTTTGGGCCGCATGGGCAGTGAAGTCGTAAAAACTGTGCTGGAACAGGAGGATATGGAGCTTGTTGCCGCAGTCGATGCTTTTGGCGCTGATAAAATGATCCCGGTTAAAAACGGTAATCAGATGGCAGTGGCTACTGATCTTAAAGCAAAGCTGATGGTAGTAAAGCCTGATGTAGTTGTTGATTTTACCCGTCCTGATGTGGTGATGGGTTCGCTGCGGACGGTGCTGGCAGCTGGTGTACGTGCAGTGGTTGGTACGACCGGGTTCAGCGAGGCTGATCTGGCAGAGCTGGACGAGCTGGCTAAAGCTAATAATACAGGTATTCTGATCGCTCCGAATTTTGCTTTGGGCGCGATACTGATGATCAAGCTGGCCTGTGAGGCGGCGAAATATTTTCCTAATGTCGAGATCATTGAGCGTCATCATGACAAAAAGCTTGATGCGCCTTCCGGTACGGCTGTGATCACAGCTCAGAAGATCGCCGAGGTGCGTAAGGAAATGCATCAGGGCCATCCTGAAGAAAAAGAGCTGCTGGCAGGTGCTCGCGGCGCTGATTATGAAGGCATGAAGATCCACAGTGTCCGTCTGCCTGGCTATGTAGCTTCGCAGGAGGTCATTTTCGGCAGTCAGGGCGAGACTCTGCGCATCAGCAATGAGCCGGTGAACCGCGAATGCTATATGCCGGGCGTGATGCTGGGCTGCCGCAAGATGATGGATAAAGTTGGTTTGACCTACGGCTTGGATAAGCTGTTATAATAAAATTTACGGAGGGGAAGCAGATGAAAAAATATAATGTGGCTATTTTAGGCGCTACCGGTGCGGTAGGAGCCGAGTTTTTGAAACTTATCGAGGAAAGAAACTTTCCGTTTGCCGAATTGCGCCTGCTGGCGTCTAAACGCAGTGCCGGTAAAGAAATAGCTTTCATGGGTAAAACATATACTGTGGAAGAGGCTACTTATGATTCTTTTAAAGATATTGATATTGCCTTGTTTGCAGGCGGTTCTATCTCGAAAGATTTTGCTCCGCATGCCGTAAAGGCCGGTGCGGTAGTTATCGATAATTCTAGCGCTTTCCGTATGGACCCGGAGGTGCCGTTGGTGGTGCCTGAGGTCAATCCGCAGGCGATCTTGAAGCATAAAGGCATTATTGCCAATCCTAATTGTTCTACTATTATCATGGTCATGGCGCTGAAACCTATTTATGAGCTGTCCAGGATCAAACGTGTTATCGTTTCTACTTATCAGGCTGTTTCCGGAGCCGGCAAAGAGGGTATCGACGAGCTGGACAATCAGGTGCGTGAGCACAGCGAGGGCAGGGAAATGACTGCTAATATCCTGCCGTCGGCCAGTGCCGAGAAGCATTATCCTATCGCATTTAATCTGATTCCGCAAATAGATGTTTTCTGCGATAATCTTTATACTAAAGAAGAAATGAAGATGATCAACGAGACGAAAAAAATTATGGAAGATGATGAGATGCGCATTACCGCGACTACGATCCGTGTGCCTGTTTACCGCAGCCATTCAGAGTCGGTAAATATCGAGCTGGAGCAAGATGTGGATCTGGACGTTATGCGCGCAGCATTGGCAAAATTCCCCGGCGTTACCGTACAGGACGATCCTGCCAGCCAGGAATACCCGATGCCGTTATATACTTCCGAAAAAGATGATGTTTATGTGGGACGTCTGCGTAAGGACGAATCCTGTGATAAATCTTATAATCTGTGGGTCGTTGGCGATCAGATCCGTAAGGGCGCTGCATTGAATACTTTGCAGATCGCCGAAACGATGATCAAAAACGGCTGGATCTGAGATAGGAGAGCGACACAGTTCATGAAAATTTTAGTGCAAAAGTTCGGCGGCACGTCCGTTGCTTCACCGGAAGCACGCATAGCCGTTAAGGATAAGGTGCAGAAAGCCGTACGCAGCGGCTTTGCTCCGGTAGTTGTTGTTTCTGCGATGGGACGCAAAGGAGAGCCTTATGCTACGGATACCCTGATCAGGGTCCTGAAGGAAACGAATCTTTCGGTGAACGTGCGTGAGCTGGATATGATGATGTGCTGCGGCGAGATCATGGCGGCCTGCGTTATGGCGGCTACGCTGCAGAAATTTGGTATCAACGCCATGGCGCTGACCGGTGGTCAGGCCGGTATTATTACTGATTCGCAGTTTGGTGCGGCACGTATCAAAAATATCAATGTCAGCAACCTGCATCATTTGCTGGAATCCGGCGTGATCCCCATTGTCTGCGGCTTTCAGGGTATGACGGAAAACAACGGCAAGCTGACTACGCTGGGCCGGGGCGGCAGCGATACGACTGCGGCTGCTTTAGGAGCCGCGCTGCATGCTGAATGTGTCGAGATCTATACTGATGTTGAGGGCATAATGACTGCTGACCCGCGTCTGGTCAAGGAGGCTTCCATACTGAAGCAGATCTCTTACGGCGAGGTGTGCCAGATGGCGCATCAGGGCGCTAAGGTCATTCATCCGCGCGCTGTAGAGATCGCAATGAAAAAGAATATCCCGCTGGTCGTCAAATCTACGTTCAGCGATGCTCCCGGAACGCTTATCACGAATGACTGCGCGGAAACGGAAGATGATGCTTCGATAAGCGAGCGACGCCTGGCAAGCGGGGTGACACACCTGACCGATCTGGCTCAGTTCCGTGTGGCGCTCAATCCTGAGGATATTGCCAGCGGCCGCAAGCTATTTGAGGATCTGGCAGATGCCGGTATCAGCGTCGGTTGTTTGAATTTATCTGAAAGCAGCGCGATGTTTGCTGTTTTCAGTGAAGATGTGGAACATACGAATAAAGTTTTAAAGGGTACAGAATTTGAGTATACTTTAACGGAGGGCTGCGCCAAGGTTTCTGTTGTCGGTTCGGCAATGCGGGGCGTGCCCGGCGTAATGGCCAATTTTGTTGCAGCGCTTACAGGCTGCAAAATCAGCATCCTGCAGACTGTGGATTCTGATACGACGATTTCTGCGATCATCAAACAGGAGCATCTGATAGATGCTGTGACGGCGCTGCATAAAGCGTTTAAATTATAAGTGAGGTGTAAGCAATGAAAAATCCTTATTTTGGCAGACTTTTGACCGCAATGGTTACTCCTTTTAATGCCGATGGCAGCGTTAATTATGAAAAAGCGGCTGATCTGGCCGAATGGCTCATCAATAATGGTTCCGACGGTCTGGTCGTTGCCGGTTCTACCGGTGAGGCGGCTACGATGAGTGCGGAGGAAAAACTGGAGCTGTTCCGGGTAGTTGTAAATCGCATCAATAAACGCGTGCCTGTTATTGCCGGCACCGGCTCTAATAATACTGCCGATTCCATCAAGATGACGAAAATGGCAGAAGCAATGGGTGTCGACGGTGTTTTGATCGTGGGCCCGTATTATAACAAACCGACTCAGGAAGGTTTTTATCAGCATTTTGCAGCTGTAGCGCAAAGCACAGCGCTGCCTATCATCGTTTATAATGTGCCGGGACGCACGGCTTCCAATATTGCGCCTGCTACGGTAGCGCGTCTGGCTGAAGATTTTGAGAATATAGTTGCTATCAAAGAAGCGGCTGGCAATGTCGCGCAGGTTGCCGAGCTTTATACGGCGCTGCCGGAAGATTTCACTATTTACAGCGGCGATGACGGTTTGATCCTGCCGTTTATGTCGGTCGGTGCGACCGGGCTTATTTCCGTGCTCAGCAATATCGGCGGCGGTATCCTGCAGGATGTGATGCAGGCTTACGAAGACGGACGCGTTAAGGAAGCTGCTAAATTGAATGCCAAAATGGTGCCGCTTGCAAACGCGATGTTTATCGAAACTAATCCTATCCCTGTCAAAGCTGCTGTAACACTGGTCACCGGCATTGATGCCGGCCAGCCGCGCCTGCCTTTGACGCCTATGGAAGCGGCTAATAAAGCAAAAATGACAGCCGTTCTTCAAGAATACGGACTGGTAAAATAATGGCTAAGTTAGTAGTTGTTATTCAGTGTGACATCGTGCAGAAAAAATGCGTTGGTTATGCCTGCATGAAATCGTTTTACGAGCGCAGCGGCAGATTTAACGGTTATGATGCCGATACCAGATATCTGACGGTCACCTGCGGCGGCTGCTGCGGAGCCGGTGTAGCCGGAAAGATCGAAGATCTGAACCGGAAGCTGAAACGCTGGGGCGATGACCGCAAAGATGTTGTAATACATCTTGCTTCCTGCGTGGTATCGGATAATTATCACAGGCCGCCCTGCCCGCATCGTGATTATATCAAGGAGATCATTGAGCGCAAAGGGTACCCGGTCATTTTTGGCTCTTATATTTCCAAAACTGCTGAAAGAAAACGCCAGGATGGCATTTATGAAGCTTTTTAGCACTTATCACTACCGTGGTTTTACTATAAAACTACGGTAGTTTTTCTGTGTTGGGGCAGGATTTTTAGCGTTAGCACAGAATTTAATAATTATCGACCCAATAAGACGATTTAAACTGCCGGCTTCAGGAAAAATACGAACTGCTGAGCCTGTTGCGGCGGCGAATTGCTGCAAATATGATGACCTGAGCGGCAATAATATTTGTAAAGCTTTAGTAAGGAGGGCGTTTTTGTGATTAAAAACTTTTTATTTTTATGTATAACGGCGCTGGTGCTGCTGGCACCTAAAGGATCGGTGGAAGCGGCAGGGATCACTGCTTATGAAAAATTTATCACGCCGGCCTACTGGACAGAGCATAATGCTGACGGAGATAAAGTGGTGCTCAATGCGGCTGGTGTCGAGGCTTTTAATAAAAAGATCATTGCAGCTTCGCCGACAGTGTATGATCTGGCGGCCTATCCTAAAACCCTGAGCGGTAAAACCGTAGCCGCTTATGTCAATGATCATACTGATCTGAGCGATGATCTGTATCGGGACGGCAAGCTCGTCAGCAACAATTACAAAAATATCCTGCGAGCGCAAACTAATGCGTCGGCTATACCGGCAGAGGTCACTGTGCGTTATGGCGTTACGGTAAGACGTACTAATATACGCAATCTGCCCACGGGTGAAGGTTTGTTTTTTTATGCCAGCGACCGTAATTTTGATGCTTTGCAGGAAACTGCTTTGGACCCCGGCGAAGCTGTAGCTATTTTGCATACCAGCACTAACGGCTATTTTTATTATGTGCAGGCCTATAATTACCGAGGCTGGCTGTCTAAATTTGACGTTGCCGAAACTGACCGCGCTACCTGGTCACGTTATGCGGCACCGAAGAATTTTCTGACCGTAATTGCCAGAGATTATACACTAAAGGCAGACGGGGCCCAGGTTTTATTTCAGCAGGGCTCACGTTTACAGCTGGCTGATAAAAAAGCGGCTTCGTATACAGTGAAGGTTCCGGTCAGGACCAAAGAGGGAAAGCTGCAGGAGGAGAAAGTCATTTTAGCGGCTAACAGCTCTCTGCACGAAGGCTACCTGCCTTATACAACTAACAATATTATTCGCAGTGCCTTTAAATTTTATGATGCGGTTTACGGCTGGGGCGGATTGCAGAACAGCGTCGATTGTTCCAGCTTTATCAGCAATGCTTACCGTACAGTAGGTATTTTTCTGCCGCGTAATGCCGACGAGCAGGAAACAAGTGCCGGTATCCATAAAAAAATGGGCAATATGAGCAGCGCTCAGCGGGCTAATGTCGTAAAAAGCCTGACGCCCGGTTCTACATTGCATATGGACGGGCATGTGATGTTATATCTCGGTTCTTCTAACGAAGTTCCCTATGCGATCCATTCTTTAGGCAGTCATTATACGGGCGGTACGCGGCACAGTGTGATGAAGGTCGTTGTCAGCGATTTAGAGCTGCAAAAGTCAAACGGCAATACTTATCTGGATGAGCTGACTACCTGTGTCACTTTCAGATAAAAACTTTAACGAGAATTATAAAGGAGCAGTATTATGGATTTAGATCAGGAAACAGCAAAAGAATTAGTAAAATCAGTAATAGATGGTTTCGAAACAGAGAGTATGATCGATGCGGAATCGGTAACTCTGTTTTTGTGCAGGGAATGTCTGCCGGCACTAGCAAAATTGAATCTGCCTGAGAATATCGTGCAGGCTGTAAACGAGCTGGCGGCTAAAAACGAAGCTTTAACAGCGTCAGGGAGCTTGACTGATATTGTTGTAATGCAGGATGGAAGATTGCAGAGAGTTATTGTTGCAGGCTTCGGCAAAGGTGATGAATGTAAACCGAACAATCTGCGTAAAGCGGCCGGCAGCGCCGCCAGGGCACTGATTGCGGCAAAAATCAGGCAGACTGTAGTTGTCGCGCCGGTTCTTGCCAATCCGGCAAGGGCGCATTATTTAGCGGCGTTGGCGGAAGGCTTGGTTTTAGGCGGGTATCAGTTTACCGAATGCAAAGGCAAACCAGAAGCAAAACCGGAACTGGATTTTTCCATTATTTCCGGTATTCCTGATGCTGAGCGGGTCTTGGCCGAAGCGGAAGTAGTGGCAGATGCCGTTTGTTATACGCGCGATCTGGTCAACCGGCCCGGTAATTTTGTAACTCCTGGCGTCATGGCTGAGGAAGCGGAAGCTTTGGCACTGGAATATGATATGGAGTTTGAGATCCTGGACGTAACGATGATGGAAGCGATGGGTATGCATGCTTTACTGGCAGTTGGTCAGGGGTCTATCCATCCTCCGTGCCTGATCACCATTAAATACAATGGAGCCGGTGACGCGCCTTATACTGCGTATGTCGGTAAGGGCATCACCTTTGACAGCGGTGGTATTTCCATTAAGCCCGGCGACAATATGGGAGAAATGAAAGACGATATGGCCGGCGCCGGTGCCGTTTTAGGCGCTTTAAGAGCGATTGCGGCGCTGAAAGTGCCCTGTAATATAATGGGTATCATTGCCTGTGCTGAAAATATGCCTTCCGGCAGTGCTCAGCGTCCCGGTGATGTTGTGAAGGCAGCTAACGGAAAAACGATCGAGGTTGTTTCGACGGATGCCGAAGGGCGCATGGTTCTTGCAGACGCTGTCTGGTATGCCTGCAGGCAGGGTGCAGCAAGAGTTGTCGATATTGCCACACTGACAGGCGGCGTTATTGTTGCCCTGGGTACGGAAACGGCCGGTATTGTCGGTAACGATGATACTTTGATCCGGCAGTTGATCGAAGCCGGTAAAAAAGCCGGCGAAGGCTACTGGCAGCTGCCTTCGTTGCCGGAATGCCGGGAAGCATTGAAAAGTGACGTTGCCGACCTGCTCAACAGTGTCGGGCGTGAAGCCAGCTGTATCAGCGGCGGACTTTTTATCGGTGAATTTGTTGAAACAGGTATTCCCTGGGCCCATATCGATATTGGCGGCACTTCTACCGCTGCTAAAACAGCAGGCTTTAAAGTTAAGGGCGGCACCGGGTTCGGCGTCAGCACACTGATAAAACTGGTGCAGGAAATGTAAAATGTTAGTAGATCTGCACACTCATAGTACAAGTTCAGACGGCGTTTATACTCCGGCAAAGCTGGTAACAGCAGCTGCTGCCGCTAAAATAGGGGTACTGGCTCTGACTGATCATGATTCTGTAAATGGCATACCACTGGCAGAAGCAGCGGCCGCAGGCATAAAAAATGCTCCCCGCATCATCAGAGGCGTGGAGCTTGGTACTCAGGCCGGCGAAGCCAGCGTGCATATTTTAGGATATCATATCGATATCCACAACGACCGCCTGCTGACGAAAATGCACGAAATGCGCCATGCGCGCGAGATCAGGCTGCAGAAGATCCTGCAGAAAATAGCCGCGCTGGGCTATCATGTCGAGGTCGCAGAGTGTGATCCCGATAACAGGGCGGTAGGCCGTCCTCACGTAGCTAAAGTTTTGGTTGCCAAAGGTTATTTTGAGACGGTACAGGAAGCCTTTGACGTGCTTTTGAAAAGGGGACAGCCCGGTTATGAACCGCAGCCCAAAT
>ENA-OWPN01002207-OWPN01002207.1-human-gut-metagenome-genome-assembly--contig:-NODE-2207-length-12747-cov-2.554444_pt1 | contig 12747 bp, 7 predicted proteins | sample MGYA00248266_ERZ651850 | MGnify/ENA primary metagenome ERZ651850 (study PRJEB26924, sample SAMEA4378296) | human gut metagenome | biome: human gut; feature: human-associated habitat; material: faeces... | reverse complement strand
CAGATAGACATACCCGTCTTTTTCGATCTTTTCGAAGGTGACAGGTTGATCAGTCGTGTTTACAGCCCATTGAGGGGTCGCTTCGAGGTATAACTGGACTTCGTGTGTCCGACCATCTAACGAACGGGCCTGATACGTGATATAATTGTACGGGGCGGTCATGGCCTCCAGGTCGTCCATCAGCATCGGGGCAGTGAAGATCAAATCCAGTTCGACAGGGCCGCATTCGAACGTATAGTACGTCTGTGTCGGCATGACGGTGGTCGCCGTCTGGACCGCTTTATTGTCAAACGTGTCTCCCCGTTTTACCTTCTTCATGATTCCCATGTCCACGTAGGCACCTCCTCCGTTGTTGCGGCAGTGGGCAGCCAGGATATTGCCCGTCGGTTTGAGCGTGTTGGCCACTTCCTGCGGGATTTCCTTCAGCAGGTCGTAATCCAACCCGTTGCCGGTTACGGCCACCTGCTTGCCGTTGATGTACAACTCGATGTTGTCGTCGTGCGAATATTGCAGGAACAGATCTTCCTTATCCGTCCCCTCAGGCCAGTCGAACGAGCGGCGTATCCAGATGTCGCCGTCTTGCCAGGGAGTGGAGCGATACGGATTATCGTCTGTCCCGAATGCCGCCTTACCTGTTTTCCAGCCTTTTGCCTCGTAATCGACGGCGGTCCATTCTCCCTCCGGCTGCCCGAATGTGTAGGTCGCCTCCCATAAGCCGGAAGCCGCCGTACCGATAACCGGCGTCACCTCTACTTTGTCCGCTCCCATGAACCGGTATGAAACACCGTCTACACGCAGGCTTCCCAACAGCGGGAAGTTACGGCCGGTCCAGTGGCGCACGCTTTCTTCGTTCAGGCGGTCGGCAAACGACCAGGCGCTGGTGTACGGGTCGATCGTTACCAGCGGTGTTGCCGGCGCCCGTAATTCGTTTTTGGCAGCAGGGGCATATACTTCGTTTGCGATGCGCTTGTTCGACGAACAAGCACTCAGCAAAGCAACCGTAAAAGCCGATAGCAGCATGATTTGTCTTTTCATTTCGTCTTTACCTTAATTATTATTGATGATTTTAAATAATCTTCCCCTTTTTCGGTTGCCCGAAATTAAAAATAAAAAGCGACAGTCGGAAGCAACAAAGTTCAGCTACCGGCATATTGCAAGATTATTGAAAGCATTTGCATGATTTTTAAAATATCAAAATGTCATTACGACCTCATGTAAATCGGATTAGTACCCCATGTATTTGGAATTACTATAGCGGGTAATATTTTTTTAACGTTTCTATTTGGACTGGGGAGTGGCTGTTTTGCTGACGAAATGATATTGGGCAAGGCAGACATTGAAATAACTTTTTTTGTGCTTCTTCTGTATGGGTATGTGATGGATAACGCTTATTTTTGCCGATTACAGCAGTACTGTTGTGGAATAATGATAAGAATAGTTGATAAAATTAGGCTTTTTAGGCAAAAATCGATGAGGTACTTTACTAATATTTTGCGTTGGATATCTTCACAGGAACACTTATATTTCTTGTTCGGCTTGCTTTTCATCATTCCGAACTGTGTTTTTCTGTTCACAGAGCCTTTGCCTGTTCCGGTGGGCCTTGCTTCTATCGTCATGCCGTTGGCGTTCTGGATGGGAGTTCTGCTGCTGGCGCGTAAACCCGGAGTGGTGGTCTGGTGTTTGTTGCCGAAAATCATACTGGACGGAGGCCAGCTGGTCCTGTTGTATCTTTTCGGCGAGTCGGTGATAGCCGTGGACATGTTCCTGAACCTGACAAGTTCGAATGCTTCCGAGGCAAGCGAATTATTAGGGAATATTTTTCTTGTTATTGTTTGCGTCTTTTTCTTTTATACGCTTCCTACCTTGTGGCTGGCTACACGTTCGATCCGCATGAAAGACAGGCTGACTGCCGTGTTCCGCAAGCGGTGGGCGTTCAGAAGCTTGGGGCTTTTCGGAGTGGGGGTGCTGCTCTGTTTCCTGCCTTCTTGGCAAAAGCACAGTTTCTCGCTCAAGAACGATGTTTATCCGGTCAATGCGCTTTATAATCTCTATTTTGCGATTACCAAATCGAACAAAAACGCCAACTATTCCATCTCTTCTGCCGATTTCAGGTTCAACTCGGTCCGGACGGGACAGGCGGATGGCAAGCGCGAGATTTACGTGCTTGTGGTGGGAGAGACTTCGCGGGCTATGGAATGGAGCTTGTATGGATATGAACGCAATACGACTCCGCGTATGGAAGGACTCGATGGTCTGGTACATTTTACGGATGTCGTGACGCAATCCAACAATACGCACAAAAGCGTACCGATCATCCTGTCTGCCGCCAGCGCGGAAAATTATGGCGTGATATATGATGAGAAAAGCATTGTCACCGCTTTCAAGGAAGCCGGTTTCCGTACGCTTGTCATTGCCAACCAGAAACTGACCACTTCGATGATCGGGGCTTTCTACCGGGAGGCCGATACATTTATTGATATGAGTACGTTCAACACCGGATCGTATCTGACCTCGTTGCACGATGCCGCCCTTTTGCCGTATTTGGAAAAGGAACTGGATAAATCGGACGAGGATATGTTTATCGTCCTCCATACATACGGGTCGCATTTCAATTATCATGAGCGGTATCCGGCCGAGTTCCGGATTTATACGCCGGATAAGGCCGAAAGCATCCGCCAGTCCTATAAGAAGGAACTGCGCAATGCTTATGACAATTCGATACGTTATACGGATTATGTCTTGGGAGAGATTGTCGACATGTTGAAAAAGAAGGAGGTTTGTGCGTCGATGCTTTATTTGAGCGATCACGGAGAAGATATTTTCGATGATGCGCGTGCCCGTTACCTGCATGCTTCGCCTATACCGACTTATTATCAGCTCCATATCCCGTATATTATTTGGTTTTCGGACGATTATCGGGCCGTTTTCCCGGAGAAATACCGGACGGCGATGTCTCACGGGGCTTATCCGGTCAGCACGAACAGCGTGTTCCATACGGTATTGGATATTGCCGGTGTCCGGACTTCGGTATCCGATTCCACATTGGCCCTGACCAACCCTGCTTTTGCCGTTCGTGACCGTATGTTTCTCGGTGATCACGACGAACCGGTTCCGTTCTGGAAGGTTGGATTGAAGAAAGCGGATTTCGTTATGTTGGACAAATGGAAAATGGCCTATAAGAAAGACTGATGGGCGCACAGAATGGGCATATTACAAGTAAAGTCATATTGGGATACCTGTTATTGATCCTGATAGCCGTGTGTTCGGTCGTTTATATTTATAACATTATCGAACAGTTTGCTGGCGAAGACGACCCGAACAACAAATCGAGGGAGAAGGTCTATCTCGTGACCAACACTCTGTCGTTACTCTACGAAAGCGAAGCGCTCGGACAAATGGTCGGGTTTCCGCAGGGGGAAATCAAGCATTTCAACCGCACGCTGAACAAGGCTTTGCAGAATATGGATTCCTTGCGTACATTAGTGTCGAATCCCGCGCTATATCCCAAGATCGACACGATCGATATGCTGATCGAGCAGAAGCGTTGGAACACGCGCCGCCTGTTGGAAACCTGGCGCGAGACGAACGCGGAACATCTGTACACCCAAAACATCGAGAAGGTGATCGCCCGGCAAGATACGATGATCCGGCAGGTCGAAATACAGGAGCGCGTGATCGTGCACCAGGATTCCGTGAAAACTCCCCAACCCCATAAGCACCGTGGCTTTTTCCGCCGCCTCGCCGATGTATTCTCACCGCCTAAAGAGGATTCGACCGTTATTGTGAATACGACCCGGCAGATCGTGACTGATACGTTGGTGAATTCCTTCAACCCGGCGGACACGATCGTGACTGTCCTGAAAAATTTGCAGGACAGTGTGGCCGACCAGCGTAAGCAGCTTGTCGATCAGCTTTTGGAGCGTGCCGCCAACTTGCGTTATAATAATAGCATTATCACAAGCCGGATCAACCAGATGTTGCGCGATATAGAAGAAGAGGAGATGAACGCGTCGATGGAGCGTGTCGTGAAGAAACAGGAGGTGTTGCGCGAAACCTCTTATCTCATTGGTGGCATCGCTATCCTGTCGCTGATTATCGTGGTGGTCTTTATCATTCTGATCACGCGTGATATCTCCAGGAGCCAGTATTACCGGCAGCAATTGGAGAAAGCCAAGCAATATGCCGAAGACCTGCTCCATAGCCGGGAGAAGTTGATGCTGACGATCAGCCACGATATCCGTGCACCGCTCTCGTCCATAATCGGTTATATAGAACTGCTGCTGCGCCGTCGTCCGGACGAAAGGCAACGTTATTATTTGGAAAATATGACTGGATCGGCCGATCATATCCTTTCGCTGGTGAACGGTTTGCTTGATTTTCATCGATTGGAATCGGGACAGATGGAGATACAGAACGTACCTTTCAGCGTACGTACGCTTTTTAATGAAATATACGGGAGTTTCCGCCCGATAGCCGAGGCGAAAGGACTTGCTTTTGTTCTGAATATGAAGGAGGAAGGGATGGATCGCATTTATTCTGGTGATCCGATACGCCTCCGCCAGATAGTCAGCAACCTATTGTCTAACGCTGTCAAGTTTACCCATGAAGGTCGTATCGTTCTGATAGTCAAATTGTCAATTGTCAATTCTCAATTGACAATTACTGTCTCCGACTCCGGTGTCGGGATTCCGGAAGAAGAACAGGAAAAAATTTTCGGCGAGTTTGCCCGTCTGTCGGGAACCGAAAAGGAAGAAGGTTTCGGTCTCGGGCTTTCCATCACCCGCAAGCTGATAGAACTGATGGGAGGAACCTTGTCGCTAAAGAGTGTTCCGGGAAAAGGAAGTGATTTTACGATTGTCCTGCCTTTGCGGGAATCGGAAGTGCAGACGTTGCATGCCACGCCTACCATAGAGGAGGAAGATGAAACGGAGACCGGGAGCTTCGAAGGGCGCGAAATCTTTTGTTTGCTGGTCGATGACGATCCGTTGCAGTTGGCACTGACGGAAGAGTTTTTGAAACGGAACCATGTAGAGGTCACCAGTTGTTCAAATCCGTTTGCCGTGGTCGATATTTTGCGTAATAGTTCTTTCGACGCGATCATAACCGATATACAGATGCCGGGTATGGATGGGTACGGCCTGCTTAATGTCATTCGTTCGTCGGGTGTCCCCGGTACAGATACTGTGCCTGTCATCGCGCTTTCGGCCAGTGTGGAAAACGAGAATACACATTATTTGGAAGTCGGTTTCACCGGATTCCTAAATAAGCCTTTCACGGCTAAGCAGTTGATCGCTTTGTTGAATAACCTGTTGCAAGCGGATATACAAGCCGAGGTGTCACCTGAATTCAATTTTGATTCGCTTACTGCTTTTGCCGGCGAAGACAAAGAAGCTTCCGCTTCCATTATCCGGACTTTTGCCGAGGAGACGAACAAGAGCGTTTCGTTGCTACAACAAGCTTTGGAGAAGACCGACCGTGCACAGGCTGCCAAAATCTCCCATAAGCTAATCCCGCTTTTCACCATGTTGGGAGCTTCCGATTTGGTAGCCCAACTGAGAATCCTTGAGAAGAACGACGAGGCACTGACTGACGAAGGTTGGAAGCGGCTTTTATTTGAAGTGATCCGACAGGCGGGTGTTGTTGTGGGCCAGGCTGTGGAACGGTATCTGTAGAAAAATTCCCCATATATATCCACAATTCCCCATTCGTGACGTTGTAATAAATAGCTTCAGTAAAACATTCTGGGTGACTTATCTGTTAGAATAGAGGAATTTACAAAAAACAGGCCGTGTGCCAGGCCGAGTTTGGCACGATATTCGCTTCTTTTATAGCAAGAAGTGGAAGTGGACGTTTCTACATTAAAAAACCGTTTTAAAGTTACTATGTTCGAGTATCTATTTTAAGTCTGCAAACAAAAAGAGCGCCTAAATGGTGCTTTTTTTGTTTTATATGACTTCTTTATCTACTTTTGTCTTTCGTAAAATCATAAATTAAAAATCATAAATCATTATCAATGGAGCATGGACTTTTGGCTAAGTCGCCTCGTATCGAGGTGGTGGATGCACTACGCGGTTTTGCCGTTATGGCTATTATGTTACTACACAACATCGAACATTTTAATTTTTATGATTTCCCGACAGCTTCTTCGGCTTTTATGGAGGCGATGGATAGAGGAATATGGGAAACATTGTTTTTCCTCTTTTCCGGGAAAGCTTACGCGATTTTCTCCCTGCTGTTCGGATTCAGTTTTTTTATTCAATATAACAATCAGGCGAAGAAAGGTAAAGACTTCCGTCTGCGTTTCCTGTGGCGGCTTTTCCTTTTGTTCATTATCGGCTGTTTCAACGGGGCGTTTTTCCCCGGCGACATATTAGTCCTTTATTCTATAATTGGCGTGGTGCTCGTGTTAGTCTGCAGATGGAGCGACCGAGCGGTCCTCATTGCTGCTATTATCCTGATGCTCCAGCCGCTCGAACTCGGCAAGTTTTTCTATGCGATGATGAATCCTGACTATGTGCCGGCAGCCGGCGTTTGGCGTGTTCATAGCCAACGTATGTATCCGTTCCTTTCGCAGCCGGATTTCTGGGCGATGGTCAAGTCCAACCTTTGGGACGGCCAGTTGTTCAGTCTGTTGTGGGCATGGGGGTACGGACGTTTTTTCCAGACTGCCTCTTTGTTCCTGTTGGGTATGCTGATCGGACGCAGACAGTTGTTTGCCAACCTGTCCGAACATCGGGTTTTTTGGATGCGGACGCTGGTTATCGGTGCGGTCTGCTTTGTTCCGTTGTATTTCATTACGGCTTCCCTACCGGATATGATCTCCAACAAGGCGATGCTGACTCCGATGAACACGGTGGTTTCCTCTTTCCGTAATTTCTCTTTCATGTGTGTGTTGGTCGCTTGTTTCGTCTTCCTGTGGCAACAAGTTTCGACCCATAAAATGCTGCACGGTTTGGTGCCGTATGGAAAGATGAGTTTAACTAACTATTTGACACAGTCTATTATAGGATCGTTTATCTATTTCGGTTACGGTTTGTCACTTTATAATGTTTTAGGTACGACAGCCAGCTTTGGAGTCGGCGTCCTGTTGTTCATCCTCCAGTTAGGTTTCTGCCATTGGTGGTTGAAGAAATTCAAGCAAGGTCCGTTCGAGGGGGCGTGGAAAAAGGCAACTTGGGCATTTTGAATTGACAATGGACAATTGATAATTGCGGCAAGCGGTATTTAATTGTCCATTGTCCATTGTCAATTATCAATTCTTAGTTATCTTTGTGTACGAAACAAAAAAGAATAATATGCCGTCTATCCTGATTTTAGAAGATGATATAACATTCTCGTTGATGCTGAAAACCTGGCTGGGAAGGAAAGGCTTCGAGGTCAGTTCGGTATCATCGGTTTCGGATGCACGAAGCCGGATAGAGGATGCCTCTTTCGATTTGATCTTGTCTGATTTGCGTTTGCCGGACGGGGATGGAATCGATCTGTTGAAATGGATAAAAGAAAATAATTTTGTAATTCCCCTGATTATGATGACCAGTTATGCGGAGATACAAACCGCCGTGCAAGCCATCAAGTTAGGAGCGTCCGATTATATTGCCAAACCGTTGAACCCGGAAGAACTTTTAGGCAAAATCAAGGATGTGATAAAGACGGAAACAGGTCCGGTTGCTTCTGCTACCGAACTGGAACGCCCTGCACGTTCAGCCAAACGTCCCGAACCGTCGGGGGGAACGCGTAGCCAGTATGTGGAGGGACAGAGCCAAGCTGCCCACCAGCTCTACGAGCATGTACGTTTGGTTGCTCCGACAGATATGTCTGTGTTGATTACCGGTTCGAGCGGTACAGGGAAAGAGTATGTTGCTCGCCGTATTCATGAACAGAGCAATCGTAAGAAAGCCCCTTTTATTGCTGTTGACTGCGGAGCGATCCCGAAAGACTTGGCCGCATCCGAATTTTTCGGGCATGTGAAAGGTTCGTTTACCGGAGCTATCGATAATAAAGAAGGTGCTTTTGTTGCCGCCCAAGGTGGTACGATTTTTTTGGATGAGATCGGTAACTTGTCCTATGAGGTACAGGTACAGCTTCTTCGTGCCTTGCAGGAGCGGAAAGTAAAACCGATCGGTAGCAATCAGGAGATCGCGATCAATGTCCGTCTTATCTCCGCGACAAACGAGAACTTGCGTTCTGCGATTGATAAGGGAGATTTCCGTGAAGATTTATATCATCGTATCAACGAGTTTACCGTCCGTATCCCTGATCTGAAGGAGCGGAAAGAAGACCTTTTGCTGTTTGCCAACAACTTCCTGGATCAAGCCAATATAGAATTGCAGAAAGATATTATTGGCTTTGATAATGACGTGATCCGGATTTTCCAGTCTTATTCGTGGCCGGGTAACTTGCGTCAGATGAAGAACGCCATCAAGTATGCTACCCTGTTAGCGACCGGTCGCTATATTACCCCTAACGAGCTTCCAGAAGAACTGACTGCCGACCCGATTTCCGCTCCGGTCAATATCCAGTTGAAAAATGAATCGCACGAATGCGAAATGATCAAACGTGCCCTGCAAGAAGCCGGTAACAATAAGACCAGAGCAGCCCAACTGTTGGGTATTGACCGCAAAACGCTTTATAATAAGTTGAAAGCGTATGGGATTGCTTGATCTTTTTACAAGATAGGGGGCTTGGGTTCTATTAAATAAATATGATTTCTTTTGTTTTTATGGAAAAATGTCTATATTTGCTGCAATCATACACTTGATTTTGAGTGTTGATTTTAAATTGTTACGATATGTTCGTTAAATCTTATAGACGACTATTCAATTGCCTGATTTCTTGACAGGTGTTCTTCCCTTTTCTCTTTTACCGTTTTCGGGTAAGAGCTCTTTCGGTTTGCATTAGTATCTGAAGTCATTGGCTTGGGTCGGTGGTTTTATCTCTGCATCATTTTGTCCGGAATTTATCAGATTAAAATAATTGAATAAAAATAGCCTTTTATATAATATGACTATAATCACAGCTCAGCGTGCACCGCACAGTGCATCTAATTTCGCCCCCACAGTAGAGGCAAATGCCTATGGAATGAATGACCGGATCAAACGTCTTCGACAAGAGACGTTCGAAGCCGAGCCCTCCCTGTCTATTGAACGCGCTTTGATAGAAACTCGTTTCTACAAGGAAAACTACGGAAAATATCCGATTCCGATTCTTCGGGCCATGAATTTTTATGAGATCTGCAAGCAGAAGACGATCTATATCGGCAAGGACGAACTGATCGTGGGCGAACGCGGACCGAAACCGAAATGTGTGCCGACTTTCCCGGAACTGACCTGCCATAGTGTGGAGGACCTGCATGTCTTGAACACACGTGAATTGCAGCGTTATACGATCAGCCAGGAAGACATCGACACCTATGAACGCGAAGTGATCCCTTATTGGAAAGGGCGTACCCAGCGAGAACGTATCTTCAGCCATGTGCCTCAGGAGTGGAAGGAGGCCTATGAGGTGGGGATGTTTACCGAATTTATGGAACAACGTGCTCCGGGACATACCGCTTTGGACGGAAAGGTGTATAAGTACGGATTATTGGATTTGAAAGAACGTATCCGGAAAGAACTGGACGGGCTCGATTTCATGAACGATCCCGAAGCGACCGACAAGCAGGAGGAGCTGACTGCCATGTCCGTCTCGTGCGACGCCGCCATCCTGTTTGCCGAACGACATGCGGATCTCGCCGATGAAATGTCGCTGACGGAAAAAGATCCGAAACGGGCGGCCGAGTTGCGCCGTATCGCCGAAGTTTGCCGTTGGGTTCCGGCACATGCTCCCCGAGACTATTGGGAGGCGATCCAGATGTATTGGTTCGTCCACTTAGGAACGATCACCGAACTGAACGGTTGGGACGCGATGAATCCCGGCCATTTCGACCAGCATCTGGCTCCGTTCTACGAAAAGGGGACCCGCGACGGTACGTTGACACGCGACGAGGCAAAAGAATTGATGTCCTGTTTCTTCATCAAAGTGAACAACCACACGGCTCCTCCCAAAGTCGGCATCACGGCTAAGGAAAGCGGTACGTATAATGATTTTACGAACCTGAATATCGGCGGTGTAAAAGCCGATGGCAGCGACGGGGTGAGCGAGGTTTCCTATATCATGCTCGAAACGAAGAACTGCATATCCTGCAACCCGGCAGTGCTATCCATATCAGTGCCCGTACGCCGGAACGTTTCCTGCGTGCCGGTTGCAAGGTGATCCGCCAGGGGCATGGCTATCCGTCTGTTTTCAATCCGGATGTGTATATCCAGGAGTTGATGCGCCAGGGAAAATCGTTGCAGGATGCACGCGAAGGCGGGTGCAGCGGTTGTATCGAGGTCGGGGCGTTCGGCAAGGAGGCGTATGTGCTGACCGGTTACCTGAATGTGCCGAAGATCTTGGAGGTGACGCTCCACAACGGTGTCGATCCGGTTTCCGGGCGTAAGGTCGGATTGGAGACGGGCGATCCGCGCAGTTTCGGCAGCTATGACGAACTATATGCCGCCTTTATGAAGCAGGTCCGCTACTTTGTGGATATGAAGGTGCGTGTCAGCAACTATATCGACCGTATGTTTGCCAAGTATGCACCGGCCACCTTCCTGTCTCTCTTCATCGACGATTGCATAGCGAAAGGACGGGATTATTACAACTGCGGTCCGCGCTATAATACGACCTATATCCAGTGTACGGGGCTCGGTACGATTACCGACAGCCTGGCAACGCTGAAAAAACATATATTCGAAGATAAACGCTGGTCGATGGACGAACTGCTGAAAGCGATGGCCGATAATTTCGAAGGAGCCGAGGCGATGAGACAGACGATCCTGAACCGCACGCCATTCTTCGGAAACGATGACGAATATGCCGACAGTATTGCTGTGAAGGTGTTCGACGATCTCTATGATACGATCGAAGGAAAGCCGAATACGAAAGGCGAATGTTTCCATCTGAATATGCTGTCTACCACCTGTCACGTATATTTCGGCAAGGTGATGGGGGCGACTCCTAACGGACGCTTGGCCGGGCATGCCATCTCAGACGGCACATCTCCGTCTCATGGTGCCGATACGCACGGGCCGTCTGCCGTCATCAAGTCGCTTGGCAAGCTTGACCAGATGAAGAGCGGGGGGACATTGCTGAACCAGCGTTTCCTGCCGAGCCTGCTGAAGCGTGAGGAGGATATCTCCAAGTTGTCTTCGTTGATCCGCAGCTATTTCGCTTTGGGCGGACATCACATCCAGTTCAATATCGTCGATACGGAGACGCTTTATGCTGCTCAGAAATGTCCGGAAGATTATCGCGACCTTCTGGTCCGCGTAGCCGGTTACAGCGATTATTTCAATGACATGAATGCCGATCTGCAGGCGGACGTGATCATGCGGACGGAACAGGAAACGTTTTAGCAATTGAAAAAAGATGTTTGTTTTCGATATAAAACGATATGCCATCAACGACGGGCCGGGTATCCGGATTACGATCTTTATGAAAGGATGCCCCCTGTCGTGCGTATGGTGCCATAATCCGGAAGGAATCTCCAGCCGGAAGCAAAAACTCTATACGAAAAAGAAATGCATCGGTTGCCGGACATGCGTCGAGGCTTGTCCTGAGCAGGCATTGACACTCACGCCGGAGGGGATCGTGACGGATGGGGCGCGTTGTACCCTGTGCGGAATCTGTGCCGAGGTGTGTCCGGCTTTGGCGATGGAGATATCGGGCACGGAGTATTCGGCTGAAGCCTTGATGAAGGAGATTGAGAAGGAGATCGTTTTCATGGATCGTTCGGAGGGAGGTGTGACGTTTTGCGGAGGAGAGCCGTTGTTGCATCCCGGACCGTTACTGGACTTGTTACGCCGTTGCGGGGAACGGGGGATACATCGGGCTGTCGATACGACGCTGTTCGCCCGGCCGGAGATCGTACGCGACGTGATGGATAATTGCGAGCTTCTCCTTGTCGATTTGAAGCAGATGGATTCGGCCGAGCATACGAAATATTGCGGTGTCCCGAACGAATTGATCCTGTCCAATCTCCGGATGGTTGCAGAAGCCAGACACGATTTCTATCTTCGTATTCCCTTGATCGAAGGCGTGAATGCCGATGAAGAAAATATAACACGCAGTGCCGCTTTTCTGGCTTCGTTGCCGTGGGAGCACCGGATTGTGAACCTGCTCCCGTATCATGACATCGGCAAGAGCAAACACGAGAAGTTAGGTACGGTCTACAATCCGGATCGATATGCTTTCGCCGCCCCTTCGGACGAGACACTTGGACGTTGCCGGGAGATATTCGCCTGCTACGGGATCGAAACGACGATCGGGGGATAATTGAAGGTCTTTTATTTCCTCTGTCACTGTATCACTGATTCCTTTTTATCAATTGATATTCAGCTTGTTTTATTTGTGATATATGCCTGTTTTCTCTATCACTACCCTATCACTGGCAATTCAGATAAATAATAGGTGTTTTGCTTTTATATAGCTGTATATAAGTGTATTATAAATGATATAAACGATAAACACCCTATTCCCATCCCTACAAATCACTCGATTATTTTATGTAAAAACGGCTATAAAATAGGTAAAACCGGGTGGTTTTCATTGCTCGGCAAGGTACTTTAGTTGCCGGACATCCCCCTGTTGCTCCCTCTTACATCCGGGTGTACCGGCTCCCTACACCCGGATGTAAAGGATGGCAACATGGGGGTGTTTACGGAATTA
>ENA-OWPN01002206-OWPN01002206.1-human-gut-metagenome-genome-assembly--contig:-NODE-2206-length-12749-cov-7.678588_pt1 | contig 12749 bp, 10 predicted proteins | sample MGYA00248266_ERZ651850 | MGnify/ENA primary metagenome ERZ651850 (study PRJEB26924, sample SAMEA4378296) | human gut metagenome | biome: human gut; feature: human-associated habitat; material: faeces... | reverse complement strand
GGATCATCCCCACGCGTATGGGGACAAGACAAACAAAACCCTTAAAGTGTATAGTAATCCGGGATCATCCCCACGCGTATGGGGACAAGACAAACAAAACCCTTAAAGTGTATAGTAATCCGGGATCATCCCCACGCGTATGGGGACAAGACCCAGCTATCAGGGCAGACGCACACAAAATGAGGATCATCCCCACGCGTATGGGGACAAGCAAAAACGAGCTAACCAATGATTACGATATTTAGGATCATCCCCACGCGTATGGGGACAAGTACGAAATTCAATGTTATTTTTTACTACTACTAGGATCATCCCCACGCGTATGGGGACAAGTTATCGGCACATGAAAATATATCATCAACGCTAGGATCATCCCCACGCGTATGGGGACAAGTTCATTCCTTTCTTTTCTCCTCTGCTCTTCTCTGGATCATCCCCACGCGTATGGGGACAAGGTTTTGTCGCATTCGCTATTGCGCTTGCTATTAGGATCATCCCCACGCGTATGGGGACAAGTTTTCTCGTGACGATGGGTCTTTACCTCTTTGGGGATCATCCCCACGCGTATGGGGACAAGAGTTTTCAAACCATCGGTAAATACACCGAAACGGGATCATCCCCACGCGTATGGGGACAAGGGTACTTTTCAGCGGCTTTCCGTTGTGTTCGTAGGATCATCCCCACGCGTATGGGGACAAGACAGCGGCGACGGCGTTTTCACAATCTGGGAAAGGATCATCCCCACGCGTATGGGGACAAGTATAAGGTCAAAAGGGCAGGATTTACTAATGCGGGATCATCCCCACGCGTATGGGGACAAGCTACAAATTTTGCAGAAGCTTTCTTTAAGTCCGGGATCATCCCCACGCGTATGGGGACAAGCTCGGCTGAGATGAGTGGGAGAAAGAGAGTTTAGGATCATCCCCACGCGTATGGGGACAAGTGACATGGTCGTCAAACAGCGAAAAAGCCACGGGGATCATCCCCACGCGTATGGGGACAAGAGTCTGTATGGCTGTCGATAATACAGACGACCAGGATCATCCCCACGCGTATGGGGACAAGACGCCAACTTCCGTTTATTACAATAAATGGCAAGGATCATCCCCACGCGTATGGGGACAAGTATATAACTCCCATGTATCATCGGAGACTCCAAGGATCATCCCCACGCGTATGGGGACAAGTCAAAGTAATCCGTTGTAACACAAATAGCCCCGGGATCATCCCCACGCGTATGGGGACAAGTGAGAACAAAAAGTCGTTTGAAGTGGCGACTGAGGATCATCCCCACGCGTATGGGGACAAGATATTCGTTGTACGGCACACCTGCCAACATTGAGGATCATCCCCACGCGTATGGGGACAAGCTCTTTTTGAACTTTCGACAAAGCGGCTGATTAGGATCATCCCCACGCGTATGGGGACAAGCCTTGTTTCATATCTGTACTCGGTCGAACCGTAGGATCATCCCCACGCGTATGGGGACAAGACTAAAGAAATCAAGGAAAATAGCGGTTTTGCAAAATCAACCGCTTAGATTTCCTTTAACTTTTCATAGATCCTTTGTGTAAGCAGACAATCGTCAAGCGCCCTATGAATCCTATCTTTATTATAATGCAAATCAAGATAATCCGCAATAGCTGATAATGAATATGAATTAATATCAAGTAGTTTTCTTGATATTTTAACTGTATCAATAATTTTTGACGGAACAAAATCAATTTTGTTTTCAGCACACGCAGATTTAATAAAATTCAGGTCAAAACCGATATTATGCCCGACCAGAGGTTTTCCGTTGCATCGCATTGCAAACTCACTAAGTGCTTTGCTTTTGTCTGTTCCTTCACTTGCCAGTAATTCCTCCGTTATACCTGTAAGCCTGATAATCGCCTCCGGTATTTTTTTATCTGTTTTGACAAGCACAGAATATGTTTCCGCTACTGATCCGTTTTCAACCGTCACTGCACCGAGTTCTATTATTTCATCATCGGGATTAAGTCCCGTTGTTTCAATATCAATTACCGTATATGTATCCGATACACCGGATGATTTCTGTTTTTTCTCCGATAAACGATTTATGTGATTTGTCATAGCCTTAGGACGAATAACGTTTTCATCGTCACTTTTTGTCACACGTCTTTTTATAAGCTTTATGCCGTCATAATCTACCGGCTCCCATTGCGTATTGTGAATACGGAATTCCAGTTTCTGCTCGTTATTTGAGCTGTATGACATTGAAGCGTGACCGTTTCCGATGTTTGAGCACACTCTGTCCCATACGTTATCACGAACTCTTGCGTTCAGATTTCCGACATACACGCCTGTGTCTATTTCCTGCATCCACCTGGAAAGATCTCCGCGCAGTTTAGGCGGACAACAACTCAGTGTAATTACTACCATCATATCGTCACCTGTATTGTTTACCGTAATCGAGAGGTTCGTTTTTATCATTCCACAGATACATGGCTTTTTCGTCATCCGGATTTTCTTCAGGCATCAGCAGATATTTAATATCGTGTACCATTCGTTCAAGTATATGAGCTTTCACCATTTCGTCACGGACCCTATGCCGTACAAATCTTGATATATCATCATTTACCGATGCAGCCGCTTCAAAAGATATCGGTATCGTGACTTCAGCTTTATAAAGATCGGCTATATCATATACAAACGAACATTCGTGACCGATATGCACAAACCCCAGTGCAGGCGAACACCCCATAGAACATATAACAGCGTGAGCAAGCCCGTAAAGGCAGGCGTGAGCCGCCGACAGAGCCTGATTGACCGGATCGGACGACTGGAAATCTTCGTGATTGTATACACGACCGTTCCATTCGACATTCCATTTTTCAGACTGCTGTCTGTACACTTTTCTTATACGACTGCCCTCACGGCCTCTCAGCTGTTGCAGAGTAAGCCCCGAAACATCCTCATCGGGAAAACGCATCATATACATCTTTCTGACAACATCAAGATGCTTGCGCTGGTTTGTGACCATTTCCGCTTGTTTTACAATAAGCCTCGAACTGTGCGTCAGCGGTCTGCCGCCGGCATAATATCTGACACCCTGCTCACCAACCCAGCATATGCTTATTCCGCTGTCGCCGATAAGTTCCATAGCCCTGTGTGAAACATCAGTTCCGGGACCTAACATAAGTACAGAGATTGTACCCGATGGTATATGTGTAACGCCGTTCTCATCAATAACGGTGATTGCACTGTCTTTTCTGTTTATTTTACAGTGTTCCAGATACAGAAATGTAATTCTGTCGGCAATCTGCGGCAGTTCTACGATATCGGGTTTTATCATTCCGGGTATTTCAGCCATTTGTATTATTTCCCGGACGCATTACGGTCATAAGTCCCATACCGTACGCTTTTCCTCTGCCTAATCCGTTTACGAGCATATTTCTGAACAGTTCTTCATCCGTCACTTCAAGCAGTCCTTCAAACGTCACCGACAGAAGCGTTACTACTCTGTTGTCCTTTTTGAAAAATCTGCACCACTTGTTCTGAACCACATCGAATGAATCTTCACTAAGGCAGAACCCGTTCTTCTCTGCTCTGTCCATCAGCCACTGCTTTTGAAAGTCAACAATAGTGACTGCCCTTTTCTTACCCTGTCCCTGTTTTACATTATCCGTTTTCACCGGATTTGCGGTAAGGCGGAACTGCCATATATCACCCTTTTTTATTCTGCCAAGCAGACCGTCATATTCTCTTGTTTCTCCTGCTCTGCCGGTATCACCAAACTGCAATGCTATAACAGATAAGTCAGGCTTCTGATTGCTGAGAATCATCAGATAAAGCTCTCCTCCAAGACTGTCGATGCGCCAGAGCTTCCTTGAACGGTCATCCGTAAGCGCCGCTTCTACAGCTCCGTGCAGAACACTGCGGGAATTGACCGCCTTCAATGTATTGCGGTTTGACAGATCCAGATAAACTCTTGATAAATACATTGTTTCACCTCAATTCAGCCATAGGATCGTGCTCTGCAGAAACCATATCCTCTGCGCTGTCCGACTTATCGATTTCCACATAGCAGTCTTTTATTTTTCGCAGCCCGAAACGTCTGAATGTCGGATCAAACGAAACAGGAACATCCTTGATTATTGCAGGACCGTCTTCGCTTTCTGTAATAATTCTGAGCCTTGTGTCGGCATTTTTTCTCTGCTGTTTGTCAAGCAACGGACTTTCTGATTTAAGCACATCAAGAAGATTTCCGTCACGCAATCCCCATACAAGCGGAGGTGTAGGTGGGCATGAGCGCCTGCCTAAAAATAGCGGAAACGCCGGATGCTTCAGAGCGTCTTCGATTTTTTCTATCAGCCCTGCATCTTCATGTTCAAGTCCTACAAGGAAAGTCGCATCGGAAAGGTAAAAACGGTGCGTGATATACTTTTTTGTCTTTTCACCGTTGGCAGTGTGATAATCCCTTATCTGCCGGCCCTCGTTTTCTACTCTGATACCGATCTTAAGCTCATTAAGGTCGTCAAGAGGTTCCGTCCTCTCTCTTCCCATAGCCGATGCCACAAGTCCGATTACGCCGCTCTTGGTCGGATATCCGAGCGTGCGGCGTGTATCAAATTTCGACTCAACGCCCCATGACTGCAACGGAGCGGAAAGTCTGAGCAGCAGTACAGGCATTATACCACCTCATCTTTTATGTAGCTATACAGCTTTTCGAGCAGTTCGTCAAGATTTACCCTTTCGGCGTCGGATATAGCGTCCGCACCTATCATAAAGCTCTTTACAGGCTTTCCGCTGAAGTTGTCGTATACCTTGCCTGCATACTCCTGTAATTTCTTCACAGACTCTTCAACATAGCCGTTATTGCTGATAACCGGCTTTTCAAATGCACCGACAAGGTTTACAGGCTGATCTTTTCTGATCGTCACATAAACCATATCGGGATATGTTCTGTTTGCGTATGAGTTCTGCTTACCGGTAGGCATAGAGCAGATAAATGCTTCGGCAAATCCCTTTATGACTTCTGCTACAGAAACACCTATTGATTTCTTAAGCTGTGCAACATTCACAGTCGCATATCTGTAAAGCGTTGAAGAATTGAACTCTGTTGTTCCGAGATGTCCCGCACCCGCACTGTCCTCAGGCGAGCAATCGTCTACCGCCGTAAAGTAGTCATACTCATTCTGAACAGCATGAGTTGAAATGCTGTGAGCAACCTGCGATGCCGCATCTACATTCAGGTCAGCATCGTCCGCTACCATTCTTCCGAATAAAGCAATATCAACAGAAGGCGTTTCTTTAAGCGCCTGCTTATAGAGCTTGGCGTCTTTTTCGCCGCTTATAACAAGTTGTGCAAGATTATTAGCCTGTACAGCACTTATAAAGAACAGTGCTCCTGTTTTATTATCCTTCTTTTCGTTTATTTTCACACCTGCCGAGTTCATCGCCTTTATAGCTTCCTTAACGGCTGTTTCATCGTCAAAACTGCTGTCAAGCTTTTTGATTTCATTAGCAATAAGATCAACAGCGTGCATTGTTCTGTAGCCGAGTTCTTCACTTGTAAAAAGTTCATTGAACATAAGACGCATTGTGTGCTTCCACGACTGGCTTGACACTCTGGCTCTGTTTGCACCGCCGTAAAAAGCTGTTTTAGGTCTGCCGGTATCATCACGGTTTACGCATGAAGGCGGAACTGTCTGTACTACATGGAAATCAACATATAATCTTTCGTTACTCATTTTCTTTACTCTCCTTTTGAATTATCTTTTTCGGTCTTATACTTTTCGGAATAGAAATCTCTTCCCCACGACAGTTTTATATCTGCCGCCTGCTCAGGATAATTGAACCTGTAGAGTTCTTCGGCAAGCTTCGCATAATCAAGCGGTATACTCTTGCCATTGAGCAGTTGAACTATGCTTTTGAGTTGGTAAGCAAGCTCTTCCTTTGTCGTTGATGTTACAACAAGGTTAAGTCTGTTTACAACACGTTCTTCATCATCACTGCTGTTTGCAATGTGATAAGCCGCTCTTCCCAGAGTATAGCCCTTTTCATACATAAACCTGTCGTTACCCTGCTGATGCAAAGAGTACAACGTCAGAGCCGTATAAACTGCCCATTCTGCATTTGACGCACACTTTGAACCTTTAAGTTCTTCATCGATTCTGTCGAATATCAGCCACCAAAGCGACGGGAGTTCTCCCGGTTTTTTACCGATACCGTGTCGAAGTTCGGCAAGATAGCCTTTGCCTCTTCCTGTGTCTGCAATGCTGTGCAGATACTCGATTTTTGATGCGGTATAACGATAAACCATATCACTCTTACTCATTTGTCATCACCTTCTTTTCTGAAAATTTTATTTATTGTAGCATTAAAAATGTTAAGAGCCTTTACCGAAGTCACAAGGTTTTTATCCTTGCCGCCCTTATCATATCGTCCGAAAATCGTATTTGCGCTCATCTGATGAACACAGTCATTTCCGAATACGATTGCGATTTTCCTTACAGTATCTTCAATTTTGCCTGTGTATTCATCAATATCATAGCTTGTATCAAGCTGTGACAGCCAATCTCTGAAAGGCTTATCTATCATACTGTAGAACTGCGTCTTTGCGTCTTCTCCGGAAAGCTTGTCACCGCTTGCTCCTGCAGATTTCTGCAAATTGATACTGAGTTTATTTACCGCATTAGCCGCACTTTTACATTTGCCTATCTCATTTTCTATGCGATAACGCCACACTTCTCCGACTTCCATCAGCAAATCTGAATGAAATGATAGTTCATCACTTATCATATCAAGAACCTTTAAAGACTTCTTATCGTTATAATCATAAACAATACCAGTGCAACTTATAGTCAATAAGCTTTTTGCATCTAAATAATTTTTATAAATAAGTTTTTCTGCCCAATTAACCACACCGGGGAATCGCTCATTATTGTTATCACTTTCACAACACTTTGCAATCATTCCAAATTCTTGCCATGACTTTGCAGAAGCATCATGTAAACATGGTTCAATAATTTCCTTTCCATTCTTTTTACTCGTTTTCCATAATGTCATAAGTTCATTAAATGTATCATTTTGATCAAAATAATCACCAGCAAAAATGTAGCAACCTATGACAGCAGAATCGTTTCTTATCAAATATATATTTCTTGACATTACTGTCAGCATTTCAGCCTGATTGTCAGGCACGGGTATTTGTCGTTTAAATTCATATAAACCTATATTTTCTTTTTCTCTTTCCCATGCAGGCTTTTCCATTATCTCAGATATATCATCAATATCAGCAACGTAATTCATCATTAATGTTTTGAATAAATTTTCGCCTTTTAAAGAAATCATCCCTAAATTGCATCCGATAGTTACATTCGAAGAATCGTTATTATTAGATTTATTCTTTTCAAAATCATATTTACTGGCTTTTATTGCTCTATCATCAAAAAGCACAGAATGAAGAATCCATCTAGCTGCTTCAGAATATGTCAATATACTATTATCACCACTTCTATTACAAAAGAGCAGTGGTTTGTTACCGCTCTTTATCATCGTGCCAATGAGTTTAGTATTATCACGAAATTTTTCTTTTTCCCAATTATTTTCTTTAATTTGTTTCAAGACAGATAATGACTGATAAAACGGATACTCCTCATCAAACAGCCAGAAACGGTCATACCATTTTTCAAAATACTTCTCAAACGGCTTCATCGGAAATTTGCCGCTCCGAAATACCTCATTCCAGTTATCCGTAAGATAATTAATATCATCCTCAGGATCAACCTCATCACCGTTTTTGTCATACCTCGAGAATACTGTGTAAATCATCGCAAGCAGAAATCTCAGTACAGCCATATCCTGCGTTTTTGTTTCTCCTGCAAGTTCCGTGTAATCCTGTGCGTGTTCAAAGACCTGCCTTATGCTTATCTCTTTCACCTCGCACCCGTTGTCACGGACGCATATCCACGGTTCGTCGATCAGATTGAACTCTCTGTCCATATCAGCTTTCTTCCTCCTTTATTTCTTCAAAACCTCTTTCGGTGCTGTATTTATACGTTCTGCCGAGCAGACTTATCTTGTTGTTTCCGTCAAGCAAAAGCAATATCTCACCTTTGAGCCACTTTGCATTCCTCCACGCCTGAGGCATAGAGTTTGCCAGTATCTCAATCGTTTTACCAAAATTATAAGACTTGCTGAAAAATGCCGGCAATCTCAGTCTTTGCTTTGCTATCAGCTTTGCCTGTGCATTATCGGGTACAGAAGTAATATCAAACACAGCGTCCCGTGAAAACAGCGAATACTCAGTATCGGATGTTTTCACAAGCACAAGCGCTTCTATGGTTTCCTGTCCGTCACGCACCGCCGCTTCACCGTCTGAATCATTGTTCAGCTCTCGCCTGTTGATCATATCGCTAAGCGTTGAATCACTGCGATTAATTTTTTGTGACGGTATGCAATATTTCTTGGCTCTTTGCTTTTTCTCTTTTTGTTCATCACTATATTTTCTATACTCTGCGGTCTGTTGTTCATCATTGTCGGGTTCGGAATAAACAGCGCCGACAAGTTCAGGAATACATCCCGGTATTACCAGTTTATCCGGCAGATATTTTTCAGTTTGAGTCAGTATCCAACCGGAGTAAACACTCTTGCTGAAATCTTCCGGGATCAACACACACAGCTCCGGTTCGGATAATTTATCCGGACGTGTGCGGTTATGTCTGTGCAGTCTGCCTGAACGCTGTAACAGCAGATCCATAGGGCAAAGTTCGGTTATCATATAGTCAAAGTCTATATCAAGCGACTGTTCAAGCACCTGTGTACCGACTACTATCAGCTTGTCCCTCTTCTCACAGGTCGACTTCTTGCCGACAAGTTCTGAAAGTTCACGCTCAATTACCGCTCTGTCAGTCGATATAAGTCTGCTATGGAAACATATAACACGATAATCAGGCATATTCGCCGCTATTGTGTCGGCAAGTTCCTGAGAATAAGCAACACTATTCACAATAACAGCCGCACAACCGCCGCCAGACAGTTTATCTTCAAGCAGGTTTACAATATCGTTACTGTCATTTTCTTCTCTTCTGATTACTGTGATAGACTTATCGGGGATATCAACAGGTATATCCTTCTGCTTTACCTCCGCACCGTCGCTCCAAGTCAGCACAGGATATGCCATACTGCTGTTGTCAAAACTGTTCTTACTGCCTGTATACCATTTTATCAGTTCCGCTCTCTTATCCGGCGGCAATGTTGCAGAAAGAATTATCACAGGCACATTATACGCCGCCATCCAGCGCAATGAATTTTCCAGATAAACGTACATATATCGGTCATATGCGTGACATTCATCTATGATTACAGCCTTACCTGCAAGTCCCAGGTGCCTTAGCATAACGTGTTTCTGCTTTAACGATGCCATAAGAAACTGGTCAACTGTAGCAACAACAAATTCGGACAACAGCGCCTGTTTTCTTCCTTCAAACCAGGTATGAACCATTACATTGTCATTATCGTCATCGGAAATGTCGGATGCTCTTCCGTGGAATATCTCACAGTATTCGTCATTCATATCCGTCATACCGTGTGCAAGTCTGAGCGAATGTATATCATCAGTACCACTCGCCCAGGAATGAATACGATCAAATATTCCGTTAGCGGTTGCCTGCGTCGGCAGTCCAAAAAACATTCCGCCATAGCCGAAACGTGATGCAAGTATCTCCGTTGCCGCAAGTGCCGCCTCAGTTTTACCTATTCCCATAGGTGCCTCAAGTATGTATATACCGGGCTTATTGCAAAGGCTTACAACATTCATAAATTCACGCTGTACAGAATTCGACTTGAAGCCGAAACGCTCTTCAAAAAAGCTGTCGCTATCAGCGATAAAATCGGCATACCAGCTGTCCGTAAGCGAAAGCTTGTTCCACGCTCTTCTGACACGCTCCTCACACTGCTCATCGGTGAGTTTTTCTTCGATGTCTATGTAAGGAAAATAATCGGTGTTGCTCGCTATCCAGTCACTCATTACGAGCAGTCCGGTAATCAGCATCTGTGCCGCAACATCGGGATTCGGCAGATTTTTGACATCTTCAAATCCGGTTACGCTGAGAGCGTATTCCATCCATTCCGCTCTTATCTGTGTCCATTCGTTTACGTTAACCTTGCCGTGTCCGTAATAGTTAGCCTCATATGAACATTGCCCCCTATCCGCCGAACAATCGCCGTGATGTGCGCCAACAATGACTGCGGTTGGCGGTGCAACCTCAAATTCTTTTTTCAGAATATACTGTCCCGCTATGTTATGCGGTGACTCTGATATCTGTGTCAGATCTGAAAGGTCGATACCCGCGTCAAACAGTCTGTCATCCAGACCCTGAATATTATCTTTAAGCTTTCGTTGAAACGCCGGAGTTAATTTTCCTATATCATGCACCAGTGCAATGAACTTACAATAGTTGCACACAATTTCTTCTGCGTTCTCCGAACTCTCAATGCCAATCGCAGCACACAAGCGCCTTCTGACATTCTGAGCGATCCATTTATTGAAAAGTCGCTTTATTATCCCGGCCGTATCACTTGCGTGAACATTGAAAGGCAACCATTTTGTGTTGTCTTCAAAGCTGCTTTTTGCAGCTAACAGTTCTGATGTTTTCATTTCATATTCTCCAAATATGTTTCATTAATTGACATTATACTACTATTTTTATGCTAAGTCAATATAATTGAATACATTTTATTATACAGTATGTCTAATTATGTCGAATTAATTGAAAGTAATGATATGTGCGGTTAGCTTTATATGTGCAAGCCTCAGTACCGCTTATCTTCGTGCTTGTACTGAAAGTGTAGTCATATCCGCTCTTTGTTACTGTGACACCGGGAATGTTGAATGCACTTGCCGGCATATTGCTCTTGTTATTGTCCGGCAGTGTAATACTGTACTTCTTCGTTGAAGAATTATATTCCATTGTGTGAGTAGGAGCATCTGATTTTTTTGTATAAGTGAAACTTGGAATTATGGCGTATGCCTTCATCTTGTTTAAGATGTATTCATAGCACTTTTCAGCGGGTCTGCCTTTCAGCTGTTCATAATAAACAGTAGCAGGTGTACCCCACTGGTTCGCTTTTAAATCGCCCTTGTTATATCCTGTCCTTAACTGCTGCTGAATTTCCCATACAATTATCTGCGTTGCAAAGGAAAAATCATCGAGGTTTGTATTGGCAACAGGAGATTTTTTAACATCACTGTTAAAGCCACACAACAAAGCATATTTAACCATCTGCTGTATATCCCAAGGAAGCAGTTGCATATATGCGTCACTGGATGCTTTACCAACATAGGAGCTTCCTGTGCTGTATGATACGCCTGCTTCAATACAGATTGCCTGCTGTGTCACGCCGTTCTTGCTGACACCGAGCTTTGCGTGATTGCTCTTTACTCTTGTAGCGGTAGCAACATCGCCGTCCGCTTTGTAATAGATGAATGTGTAATTACGCTTATCACCGTATGACTTGCCGTCCGAGCCGACATAATCACCGAGCATTGCGGCGTATACACTGTCACCTTTGCCCCACTCTGACGCAAGCGTCTGAATGGGAAGAGCGGCTAACGCCATTACAGCCGCAAGGAGCAAACCTGCCAGCTTTTTGAATTTGTTTTTAACCATAACCTTTGTCCTTTCTTGGTTTGTATTTGTATATATAAAAAAGCAGTCCTACGTGTGCGGACTGCTTTGGATTTTCATATTTAATTGACTTTCAGAAAAAGAAAAAGAGCCTTGATTTTTCAAAGCTCTTATTTATATTAAATTGTTGACAAAATCAGCGTAATTATGATATTATATATCTGCGAGAGCAACCTATAGATGAATAGGCGGTTACCCAACTCCCGAAGCAGAATCAACTCTGTGAGGGAGGTGAAGTGTGATGAACTACATAACATTAGAAGATCTTCTTCTGTTCAGCTCATTTTTAGCTAATTTTGTTATTGCTGTTTTTACTGCACTTTCTTTTTATAACAAAAAGAAATAACCGCCCCATACTTGCAAACGTGAGCGGTTAAATCTTTTAACTTCTTCGGGAGCAACCGTCTGATCTGGTTGCTCTTGTACTTTTATTATATACGCATAATTCTAAATTGTCAAGTGCTGTAATTAAACTTTATGAATAAACAGCACCAACTGTTCAACCTCTTAAGAAGTATATAGCGTATGCTTTTGTCAGCTTTCCGTTTTTATCTCGCACATCCATATCTTCGGATATATCTCGAATGTAGACCTTGAAGTAATCGCCCTTTTTCATTTGTGCGACTCTAAAATTAGCACCTGCTTCATCTTCAACATTTCTCTTTATTACATTAGGGTGCATATCGTAAGAAATAACGAGAGGAACGTTCCAAGTACTGCCTTCAGGAGTCCAATCCGGATCATCAAGATTTTTCAAACCATAATTATTAACGGCGTCATCAACGATGACCTTCTTTATAGCTTCAAGGTCGAACGGATATTCATATATCGACTTCGGCTTGCTTTCCTGCTTCTTCGTTGTGGTGGTCGCAGGCTTTGGTGTTTCCGCTTTCTTTGTGGTTGTTGTAGTCTGTATAACAATCTTGCTGTCGCTCAGATAGTCACTGTGTATATATGCACCTGTATCGAGCTTATAATAGCCCGTGTCGGTCTTGGCTGTTACCGTGACCTTATCGTTCACGTTGTACAGCTTTACCGTTTCAGCGCCGAGTACAGCTTTCTTACGGCTGTAGCAGTCGGTGTTGACGTACTTTG
>ENA-OWPN01002202-OWPN01002202.1-human-gut-metagenome-genome-assembly--contig:-NODE-2202-length-12785-cov-2.178005_pt1 | contig 12785 bp, 10 predicted proteins | sample MGYA00248266_ERZ651850 | MGnify/ENA primary metagenome ERZ651850 (study PRJEB26924, sample SAMEA4378296) | human gut metagenome | biome: human gut; feature: human-associated habitat; material: faeces... | reverse complement strand
AAAACGATGAATATGCTTTAGAATAATTTCAAATGAGCAAAGGCGTTCATTTTGGTATAGATTTCTATCTATACCGAAATGAGCGCTTTTGCTTTTTTATTTACAAGCAAGAAAGGAAAGCAACCAATATGAACAGTATTGAAGGTCAAATAAGAATCCCCTCCGGCTGCGCGATTGCCGCGGTTATTTCAAAAGTCGGAACGAAAATGACCGGAGAAAGAATCATTGATTCGATGAAGCCGATGCACGACCGCTCCAACGGTCTCGGTGGCGGATTCGCTGCATATGGAATTTATCCGGAATACGCAGACTCCTACGCGTTTCATGTCTTTTATGACGACTTTAAAGCCAGACAGGAAACGGAGCGCTATCTGGATAAATACTTTGACGTGGTTAATCTGAGCCGGATACCCGTGCGTAAAAATAAAAATATCAAGGACGAGCCTCTGATATGGCGTTACTTTGTCGATCCGATCTTCACTAAAATACAGGAGGAGAAGGGCGAAATTGATGAAGAAAAATTTATTGTTGATACAGTGTTCTACATTAATACCTATATCGACGGCGCCTATATCTTTTCAAGCGGAAAGAACATGGGCGTTTTTAAAGCTGTTGGGTTTCCTGAGGATGTCGGTGATTTTTACAAGCTTGAGGAATATGACGGCTACTGCTGGACAGCCCATGGCCGTTATCCGACCAATACGCCAGGCTGGTGGGGCGGCGCCCATCCTTTTGCGCTTCTGGATTACTCTATTGTCCACAATGGGGAGATTTCCTCTTACGATGCAAACCGGCGTTTCATTGAGATGTTTGATTATAAGTGCACCCTTCTGACCGATACAGAGGTTATTACCTACATTATTGATTTTTTAAACCGCAAGCAAGGCTTTGATTTTGAGGACATTGCCAGCATCATCGCTGCGCCTTTCTGGGAAGAAATCGAAAAGATGGAGTCGGAGAAGGCCAGACGCTTTAAAACACTCCGCAACACCTTTGCCAGCCTGCTGATCACCGGTCCCTTTTCAATCATGTGTGGTTTTACCGATGGATTAATGGCACTGAACGACCGGCTGAAGCTGCGTTCGATGGTTGCCGGGGAAAAGGACGAGGTGGTTTATATCGCCAGTGAGGAAAGCGCCATCCGCGCGGTGTGTCCGGATGTAGGCGATATCTGGGCGCCAAAGGGTGGTGAGCCCATCATTGTCCGAGTGAATCGTGAAGGAGAATAAACAATGGGAATCAATTATATTTATCCACAATATGAAATTGTCAGAAATCCAAACCGCTGCATCAAATGCCGGGTCTGTGAAAGACAGTGCGCCAACGAGGTGCACAGCTACGATGCGGAGCTGGACGTCATGAAAGCAGACGAAACCGGCTGTGTGGACTGCCAGCGCTGTGTGAGTATGTGCCCGACACGCGCTCTTAAGATTGTCAAGACCGACAACCAGTTCAAGGAAAATTACAACTGGAAGCAGAGCACCATTGAGGAAGTTTACCGCCAGGCGGGCAGCGGCGGTGTCCTGCTCTCCTCCATGGGAAACCCCAACGAATACCCGGTATATTGGGATAAAATGCTCATTAACGCCAGCCAGGTAACTAATCCGTCCATCGACCCGCTGCGCGAGCCAATGGAGACAAAGGTGTTCCTGGGTAAAAAGCCTGGTCAGCTGGAGATGGATAAAGCGGGAAACATTATTTCCGAGATTCCACCGCAGATTGAGCTGGAGCTGCCCATTATGTTTTCGGCCATGTCCTACGGTTCCATCAGCGAAAACGCCCACAAGTCCCTTGCCCGTGCGGCAACGGAGCTTGGAACCTGCTACAATACCGGCGAGGGCGGTTTAAACAAGGGCCTGTACCAGTACGGGCAAAACACCATCGTCCAGGTAGCTTCCGGCCGCTTTGGCGTGCATGAGGATTACCTGATGGCCGGCGCCGCCATTGAGATTAAAATGGGACAGGGCGCGAAGCCCGGGATCGGCGGTCATCTGCCCGGTAAAAAAATCGGGGAAAAGGTGTCAAAAACCCGCATGATTCCAGAAGGCGCCGATGCCATATCACCGGCGCCCCATCATGATATTTATTCCATTGAGGACCTGCGTCAGTTGATTTTTTCATTAAAAGAGGCCACCGGCTACACTAAGCCGGTGATTGTCAAAATCGCCGCGGTTCACAATGTGGCCGCCATTGCATCGGGCATTGCGCGCTCGGGCGCGGACATCATTGCCATCGACGGCTTTAGAGGCGGTACCGGCGCAGCGCCGACCCGCATCCGTGACAACGTCGGGATTCCCATTGAGCTGGCGCTGGCGTCGGTGGATCAGCGTCTGAGGGATGAGCAGATCCGCAATGATATCTCCATCGTTGTCGGCGGCAGCATCCGCAGCTCCGCCGATGTGGTCAAGGCCATTGCCCTTGGCGCAGACGCCTGCTATATTGGCACTGCCGCCCTTCTGGCCCTCGGCTGTCATTTATGCCGCCACTGCCAGAGCGGCCGCTGCAACTGGGGCATCGCCACACAGCGTGAGGATCTTGTAAAACGGCTGAATCCGGAAATTGGCGCACAACGCCTCACCAACCTCATGCGTGCCTGGAACCATGAAATCCAGGAAATGATGGGCGGTATGGGCATCAACTCCATCGAGTCTCTCAAGGGAAACCGCCTGATGCTGCGGGGCATTGGCCTGTCCGATAGAGAACTTGAAATTCTTGGAATAAAACATGCGGGGGTTTAATGATGAAACGAGTATATGTCAATGAAGAATGGTGCCTGGGCTGTCACCTTTGCGAATATCAGTGTGCTTTTGCAAACTCCGGCGAGGAGGATATGTTCAAGGCCTTTAATCGAAAGGAAAAACCATTGCCGCGCATCCGTGTGGAGGATGGTATGGAAAACGGGGTGGAAATCCATTTTGCGGTTTCCTGCCGCCATTGCAAAACACCTTACTGCGTCAAGGGCTGCATTACTGGCGCTTTATCAGTCGGGGAAGATGGTGTGGTTAAAATCGACGATACACGCTGTGTGGGCTGCCGTACCTGTATTGCCATGTGCCCCTACGGCTGTCTGGTGGTCGGTCACACGAAAACCATGCTGAAATGTGAACTGTGCACAGAAAACGGCGGTGAGCCAGCCTGTGTTAAAAACTGTCCGAACCGTGCCATTGTTTTTGAAGAAAGGGGTGCTGTCAATGAATAAGACAAAGTATTTGATCATCGGAAATTCCGCCGGAGCCATCGGCGGCGTCACGGGTATCCGCAAAGAGGATCAGGACGGCAGCATCACGATTATCAGCGCAGAAAAACACCACACCTATTCAAGACCGTTGATCTCCTATTGGCTGGAGGGCAAAGTCTCCCAGGAGAAAATGATTTACCGGGATGAGGCGTTTTATGAAAAAAATGCCTGTGAGGTAATGCTTGGTACAAGGGCAGAGCGCATTGACGCGGAAAAGAACCAGGTGCGCCTGGCAGGCGGCGGAGTCATCGTCTATGAAAAGCTTCTGGTGGCGACGGGCTCTGTTCCCTTTGTGCCGCCGATCAAGGGGAGGGAGACGGCCAAAAACACCTTTACCTTTACAACCATGGATGACGCGGCTGGCGTGGGTGAGATTCTGGATAAAAATTCTAAAGTCGTCATTTTAGGCGCGGGGCTCATTGGCCTGAAGGCAGCTGAAGCGGTTGTGGGACAATGCGCGGGTGTGACGGTGGTAGATCTGGCAGACCGGGTGCTGCCCAGTGTTCTGGACGCAGAAAGCGCAGAGATTATCAAGGCGCATCTGATGAGCCGGGGAATGGTTTTAAAGCTGGAAACCAGTATTACCGAAATCGGCGATATGGAGGTTGCTCTGAGTGACGGTGAGCTTCTCCCCTATGATATTCTTATTCTGGCAGTGGGGACAAGACCGGAGATGGGGCTGGTCGAGCAGGCTGGCGGAAAGGTGGAACGCGCAATTGTGACCGATGATCACCAGCAGACCAGCCTGAGGGATATTTATGCGGCTGGAGACTGTACGCAGAGCTATGATATTACCTCACAGACGGCTAAAAACATGGCGATTCTGCCAAACGCCTATATGCAGGGTGAGGTGGCAGGACAAAATATGGCTGGCGGCAGCGCTGTGTACGAAAAGGCCTTTCCGGTAAATTCCATGGGGCTTCTGGGCCTGTATATGATGACAGCAGGCAGCTATCTCGGCGAAGCCATCACTGTTAAAACCAATGAAAGCTATAAGAAATTTTATATAAAGGACGGCGTTTTAAAGGGCTGTATCATCATCGGTAATTGCTGTCGCGGCGGTATTTATACCGATATGATCCGGGAACAGATTCCCCTTGAGACAGTGGATATGCAAAGGCTGATAAAAGAACCGGGCCTCATGGCTTTTAAACCCGGGGAACGTTATGCAAAGCTCAGTGCAGAGCATTAGGAGGAACAAGGATGATCATTGAAGCAGGAAAAAAATATTATACCGAGTTGAACCGTGAGGTAAAGGCAGCAGAGGACCGCGAGATTACCATCAAGGGGGTTCTGGGTCAGCGCTATATTGGTACTGGCGTTAAAAACAAAAATATTACTGTTTACGGCACACCGGGCAATGCCATGGGGGCATATTTAAGCGGCACGAATATTACGGTTTACGGCAACGTGCAGGATGCAGTGGGCGACACCATGGATAACGGCGATATTGTGGTTTATGGAAACGGCGGCGATACCCTGGGCTATGGCATGCGCGGCGGCAGCATCTACATCCGCGGCAACGGAGGCTACCGCGCAGGCATTCACATGAAAGCTTATATGGAGCACCAGCCCGTGGTGGTGATCGGCGGAAAGGTCGGGTCTTTTTTGGGCGAGTATCAGGCCGGCGGAACCATTGTGGTTCTGGGGCTGGGCGTGGAAAACGCTTTTCCGGCAGGCGGCTACTGTGGGACGGGTATGCACGGCGGAGCCATGTATATCCGCAGTGATGTGCCGCCCACAGAGCTGGCACCGCAGGTAGTGGCAGAGCTGTGCACACCTGCAATGCTGGAGCCGGCCATGGCCTGTATTGAAAACTACTGTCATTATTTTGACGCTGATATTAAGGAGATTTTAGCAAAACCCTTTTATAAATTGACACCAAGTGCCAACAATCCTTATAATGATTTATATACAGCGTATTAAGGAGAGAAAAAATGAATTTTGGCAAAAAAACACTCGATGCCGTCAGCTATATCGAAGAAAATGATATTAAATTTATCCGGATGCAGTTCTGCGATATCTATGGGCAGAGCAAAAATATCGCCATATCCAACGAGCAGATCGAGCGCGCCATTCTCTATGGTGTGCCCTTTGACGCTAATTCTGTGGCAGGCTGTCTGGATGCGGATTATTCTGATTTGATCCTGCACCCAGACCTGTCCACCCTTCAGATTCTGCCCTGGCGGCCGCAGCAGGGCAAGGTGGCCAGAATTCTCTGCGATGTGAAATACCCGGACGGCACAGATTTTGAAGGCGACAGCCGTTATATATTGAAGGAGCAGATGAAAAAAGCCGAGAAGCTGGGCTATCGCTTTAACGTGGGCGCAGAATGTGAATTCTTTCTGTTCCGCCTTGGGGAAAACGGAGAGCCGACCAGAGAGCCGGTTGACGACGCCGGCTATTTTGACCTGGCTCCCTTTGACCGCGGCGAAAATACGCGGCGTGAGATTATCCTGACGCTGGAGGAAATGGGGTTTGAAATCGAAAGCTCCCATCATGAATCGGCCCGGGGACAGCATGAGATCGACTTTAAATACAGTGGCGCCCTGGAGTCCGCGGACAACATCATGACCTTTAAGACAGTGGTTAAGACCATTGCCCAGCGCAACGGCCTGCATGCCACCTTTATGCCAAAGCCCCTCAACGGGCAGCCAGGCAGCGGCATGCACATTAATATGTCGCTTATGAGAGACGGCGAAAATATTTTTACCAGTGATTTCGGCGGGCTGACCGATGAAGCCAGATGGTTTGCCGCCGGTGTGCTCGGGCATATCCGAGGGATCAGCGCGGTATCCAACCCGCTGGTCAATTCTTACAAGCGTCTGATGGACGGCTACGAAGCGCCCCAGACTGTCAGCTGGGGCTACGGCTCCCGATCACCGCTTATTCGTATCCCGGCCGCTGTGGGCGATTACTGCCGTATGGAGCTCAGAAGCCCGGACCCGGCCTGCAATCCCTATCTCACCTTTGCGCTGGTTCTGGCAGCCGGCCTTGAGGGGATTGAAAAGAAACTGACCCTGATGGACCCACTGGGGGAAGCACCCGCAGCGCTTCAAAAACTGCCCATGACATTAAGGGAAGCGCTGGGAGAAATGGAAAAGGATACCCTGGTGGTAGAAGTCCTCGGCGAGAAAACAACACAGAAATATATTCAGCTTAAAAGCTGGGAATGGAGACAATACATCGGAATGGTCCATGAGTGGGAAATTGACCGTTATTTTTCAACCTTCTAATCTGGGAAGAATAAAAACCTGAAAAAAGGGGGGATGAAATAATGAGTAATGTGTTGTTGGTATGCAGGCAGAACGAGATTACAAAAGCGCTGACGGAGATCATGCGGGGGATGGATTTCAGCATGATTGACGCGGTCCCCTCCGGCAGTGAAGGCCGAAGGCGTCTTCAGGAAATAGAGTATGATATGGTCATTATCAATACCCCTCTGGGCGATGAGTTCGGTATCGAGCTGGCCCTTGATACGATCGAAAAGTATCTGATCGGCGTAGTGCTTATCGTAAAAAACGAGCTGGTAGAACATGTGGAGGCCAAGCTGATGGACACAACAGCCTTCGTGGTGTCTAAGCCCATCAACCGCCAGTTTTTGACCCAGAACATCAAGTTTGTGCTGCACTCAAAGGAAAAGATGCAGCGTCTTAAGGAACAGAACGAAAAGCTGCAAAAGAAAATGGATGATATTAAGATCATTTACCGGGCCAAGCTGTGCCTGATGGGTTATCTGAATATGACCGAGGAACAGGCCCATCGTTACATACAGAAGCAGGCAATGGATATGCGGATATCACCCCGGCAGGTTGCAGAAAACCTCATCCGGACCTACGAGCGCTGAAAAGATTTTAAGAACCTGTTTATTCCTCTGAAATAGGTGTATAAATAATATAAGAACGTCTTGTTTCAAGGAGGAATAAACAAAATGGGTAAATTAAAAGGAACGAAAACACTGGAAAATCTGATGAAGGCATTTGCAGGCGAAAGCCAGGCCCGCAACCGCTATACTTTTTTTGCGTCAAAAGCTAAAAAGGAAGGCTATATTCAGATCCAGAATATTTTTTTGGAAACAGCAGCCAATGAAAAAGAACACGCCGAAATGTTCTACAAATACATCGTGGAAAATGAAGGTCTGGACGGCGAAGCCATGATGGTCGGCTTTACCGCAGAATATCCTGTCAGCCTGAGTGATGACACCCGCACCAATCTGATCAACGCCGCTGCTGGCGAACGCGAAGAATGGAGCGACTTGTACAATAACTTTGGAAAAACCGCTGAAGAAGAAGGCTTTAAAGACATTGCGGCTACCTTCAAATATATTGTAGAGGTTGAAAAAGCCCATGAAGCCCGCTATTTAAAATTAGCTGAAAACATTGAAAAGGAACGCGTATTTAAGCGTTCAGAATCTGTCAAATGGAAATGCGGAAACTGCGGCTATATCAGCGAAGGCAAGGAAGCGCCAAAGGTATGCCCGGCCTGCAAGCACGGCAGAGAATACTTTGAATTATTTGTAGAAGCTTATTAAAGAACATTTAGAACGAACCGAGCTCCGGAGGTCAGAGAAACTGACTCCGGAGCTTTTTTGAAATATTTTAAGACAGTTTTGTTATAATCGTTGCACAAAATAAAGGGAGGAATAAAAAATGTTTTTAGATACAGCGAATATTGAGGAAATTAAAAAGGCCATGAAGACTGGCGTTTTTAAAGGCGTTACGACCAATCCAACCATTCTTCTTAACGAGCGGACCCCCAGAGCGGAAAAGGTGCATGAAATCCTGGAGATGGGGGTGCGTTTTATCTATGTGCAGGCCATCGGCGAAACAGTGGAGGAGCGTCTGGAGGACTGCGAGACAATTCTGTCCCTCGACAACGCGGGGCGTGTCGGTCTTAAAATACCAATGGATATTGCAGGGCTGGAGGTGGTAAAGCAGATACGCGAAAAATACCCGGACTGCAGAATTCTGGGGACAGCCGTTTACTCTGCTGATCAGGGGATATTTGCCGCGCTGGCGGGCTGCGACAGTATTGCGCCTTACATTAACCGCATGTCCAACAACGATCTGGACCCCTACAAGGCAGTTTCCATTATCCGCGATTTTATTGATGAACACCAGTTAGACTGTGAGATTCTGGGCGCAAGCTTTAAAAATACCAACCAGGTCATACAGACCCTGGCCTGCGGCGCGCATTCTGTTACCATTCCTTATAATATCTTCGAAAAGATGATGAACAAGGAGCTGGCAGTTTCGGCCATCGAAACCTTTAACAGGCATGGAGAAATGCTGAGAGAAAAATATTAAGCCAATGCTGCGGTACCCTTAGGGTGCCGCTTTTTTATTTTTAATCACTTATTAGTGATAATGATTTTATCCTGTTGAATAATACCGGAAAAAAGGATATAATTTTATATGTAAATGATTAAATAATAAATAATATGTCGATCGGCATCAATAGAGGGAAAAATGAAAAAGCATATTGGCCGGAGCGTCTGCCTTGTGGCGATAGCGGCGCTTCTTTTAACAGGCTGCGGGCAGAAAAAAGAAACCGTATCGGTGACAGCCTTTGAAACGCCCCAATACGAATGGGGAACTGTATCGAACCGGACCATTACCATCTGGGGCGATGACACCGACCTTAAGCGGCCTTATCAAAAAAAGGCCTTTGAACGCTACCAGGAAATAACGGGGAATACCCTTGAGATAAGATATCTTTCGAAGCAGGAAATGTCAGAGGAGGTGCCGGCAGCTTTTCAATCCAATACTGCGCAAAAGCCGGATATATTGTTGAGCTATGGCGGAATTAATCTGGATAACCTGAAGCCAGAGGAAAATTTTTATGATTTCACCGGGGCACAATGGGTGGAGGACCTGACAGATACAGCCCTTAATCAGACCATTTACAATGGTAAAGTGATCGGCCTGCCTCATGGGGAGGCCTCTGTTTCCGGAATGCTGTACAATAAAAAGATTTTTAAGGCGTATGATCTGGAGATTCCCCGCACACAGGAGGAATTTATGCAGGTTTGTGCGGTTCTTTATGAAAAAGGCGTAACGCCTGTGTACCTTCCCAATGAAGGCAGCACCATGCTGCTCTGCCAGTTTCCAATGGACAGCTTTACCTCGAAATCTGAAATACTGGAAGGGCTCAATAACAATACCCTCTCTTATACAGATATACCGGAAATGAAAACAATCGTGCAGTGGTACCGCACCATGGCGCAGAAGGGATACTTTGGCGATAGCTACGCAGATAATAACTGGGAGGGAATGAGCAGTGCCATGTCCAGTGAGCGTTATGCCATGATGATCTGCTGGGATACCTGGCTTTATACCGATTTTGAAGGAGACGCCTCACAATTTGGCCTGATGCCGGCCTTTATCGGCGTTCCTGAGGAGGGATGCTTTGAAGGCCCAAACCAAATGCTGCTGCTTGCCAGTAAGAACAGTGTAAACCTCGATGCGGCGCTGGACCTTATCACTTTTATGGCCGATCCTTACAATTATAATATCGACTATGAGGGTATTTATACCGCTCCCATTTTCAAAAATCAGGTGGGGAGTATATCCACCCCTCAGTATGTGGAGGCAGACCGGCTGATCGAGCAGCATTTTTATGATTCCGTTACCTGGCTCAGACTAAAAGGCTTTTCCCAGGTCGACGCGGCTTATATACAACGATACATGCAGGAAACGGATTACACAGCCGACGCCTGCCTGAGGGATATGGACAACGCGCGTAAAAGCCGCGCAGCCGGGAATGAACCGTAGGATTATATTTTATCCCTATGGATATAAGGAGGGCATCCTTTGAAAAAAAGTAAGATGCTGATCAAAAATAAAAAGCAGGCAGTACTCATCAGTGTGATTTTTCTTTGTTTTTTTGCCGTGCTGGCAGGAATCGCGGCTGCTTATATCAGAAAATTTGACAATGCCCTTGAAGAAGAGAATAAAAGGCATCTCTCAGAGGTTGCTACTTACATCGGCACAAATATGACTACCGTAGTCAACGATACTCAGCAGGCACTGTCCTCTGCCGCCTCAGCGGTTGCCTCCATGGATTCGGAGAATGAACGGATCCGTTATCTGAAAGACCTTGCGGAACAGTATGGCTTTGCCTATACAGGCTATGCCGCTGCGGACGGCATGCTGCGGGCCACGGATTCAACTCAGAGCGGAAGTATCAATGATGAGCGTTATTTCAAGGAGGCGATGGCGGGACAGCCTGCCATTGGAGACCTGACCCGAAAAATTTTTACAGACCGTGCAGTCAGCGGCATTGTGCTCGCAGTGCCCCTGAGGGAAAAAGATGGCGGCAGCGGCGTGCTGGTGGCGATGATGGATATCAGAAACCTGGGGAAGGTTTTGAGCTTTGACAGTTTCGGCGGAGAAGGGTATGCCTATATCATTGATCAGAAAGGCGATACAGTGCTCCGGACCAAGAGCCTCGATTTTAACAATCTGTACAGGGCGCTGGAAAGTGTCAGCTTTAAAGAAGGCTACAGCTTGGAAAGCCTGAAAAATGATGTGGCGGCTCACAAGGAGGGAATGACCCTCTATTCCAATATGGGCGTGGAAAAATACGCTTATTATAAGCCCATTGGCTTTAACGGCTGGACTGTTGTCAATGTTGTCGCAAAAGATGTGGTGGTTGGAAAAACCGTGGCTTTGACCCGTGAGCTTATTGTCATCGCAGTAGCAATGCTGATTATTTTTATGGCTCTGGGACTTTTTGCTGTGTTTTCTTATACAGTATCCAGAAGCCGGAAAAGGGTAGCAGACGAAAAATCAGCTTTTTTGGCCAATGTCAGCCATGAACTGCGCACGCCAATGAACGCGGTGGTGGGAATCAGCGAGATCCTTTTGAGGGATGATCTGACCTCAAAGCAGCGCGATCAGGTACTGAGCATTATGAACTCGGGGAAAGGCCTCCTGACCATTATCAATGATATTCTGGATATCTCAAAAATGGATTCAGGGAAATTTACGGTTATAGAAGCCCCTTATGAGCTGGAATCCCTGCTTTATGATTTGACAGTAATCATTGCTGTACGGATAGGCGAAAAGCCTGTGGAATTCCTCACCGATGTTGATCCCATGATTCCGAAATCGCTCATCGGGGATATGGGAAGAACCAAGCAGATTCTTCTGAACCTTGTCGGCAACGCCGTTAAATTTACAAATGAAGGTTATATCCGTCTCGGGATCAGCTTTGAAAAAGGCCAGAACGGACAGCTTTGCCTGCGGTTTGAAGTCCGGGATACAGGCATTGGCATTAAAGAAAAAGATATGGACAAGCTTTTTACAAGCTTTAATCAGATAGATACCCACAGAAACCGAAATGTTGAGGGAACCGGCCTTGGCCTCAGCATCGCCAAAAGCCTCTGTGAAATGATGGGCGGAGGAATTAAGGTGAAAAGCGAATATGGGAAAGGGTCTGTTTTTACCGCGACAGTCTGCCAGGGGATTTCTGACGAGACGCCGATGGTTGGAAAAGTGAACGGAAAGCTGAGGATACTGGTCTATGAAACATCAGAGCTTTTACGGCGTTACGAGGGAGACTGCCTTGATAAACTGGGCGTACCCTATGACTTGTGTGACACGCGGGAAACCTTTGATATGTATATGGAAAAGAACCGTTACACACATATCCTTGCCAAACGAGCCGTTTTAAGAATGCTTGACGCCGCCGAACAGATGGGAAATGCTGCTTTTATCACGCTGTTGAATCTGAATGAACATCCGCTGATGAATGACACAAGCGTCTATCTTCCTCTGTTCACAGGGCAGCTGGCAATGGTGCTTAATAAGGATGAAAAAATCAGCATTCCGTCTAAACAGCCCGGAGCAGGCAATACCATGGTTCGTTCCATGCCTTTTGTCTCTGTACTGGTGGTGGATGACAATGAGCTGAACCTTCAGATTGCCGAGGGACTTATGGAGCCCTACGGCATGCAGATTGATTTTGCCGTTTCCGGTGTGGCGGCAGTGGCGGCAGTCCAGAAGCAGGACTACGATCTCGTGTTTATGGATCATATGATGCCTGAGATGGATGGAGTAGAGGCTTTGAAAACAATCAGGGCCCTGCCAGATGAAAAATATAAAAAATTGCCCATTATTGCATTGACCGCCAATGCCACGCGGGAGGCCCAGCAGTTTTATAAAAACGAAGGCTTTAACGGCTTTTTAGCAAAACCCATCGACATTCACAGGATGCATGACATCCTGAGAAAATGGCTGAAAGCGGCCAACGATACAAGGGCAGACGGACAGCAGAAAGAGACTGGTCCTGCAACGGAGAATATTCCCCAGTGGCTGCTGCGCTATAGAACCGAGGAGATCGATTTCCGGGATGGGATTACGCGGATCGGTTCAATTTCTGTTTACACCCAGATTTTAAGAACATTTTACCGTACCGTTCAGGACAAAACAGCCGATCTGCCAGAGTTAATCAAAAACGACATGCGGCGTTTTATCATCGAGGTACATGGTCTTAAGGGAGCCTGTGCGGCTGTTTCGGCTGCCGGTCTTGCTGCGCTGGCCGA
>ENA-OWPN01002197-OWPN01002197.1-human-gut-metagenome-genome-assembly--contig:-NODE-2197-length-12804-cov-8.040317_pt1 | contig 12804 bp, 3 predicted proteins | sample MGYA00248266_ERZ651850 | MGnify/ENA primary metagenome ERZ651850 (study PRJEB26924, sample SAMEA4378296) | human gut metagenome | biome: human gut; feature: human-associated habitat; material: faeces... | reverse complement strand
AGCAGTACGGCTCGTGGAGCAAGGTGCTTACGGTAAGGACTAAGAAGTAAGCGGACTTAATAGTTCGCATCGGATACATATTGTACCGAAAGATTCATTATAAGGAGAGGATAACATGAAAGTGAAAAAGTGGTTGCTGGGGCTTATAACCTTTGCGGCAATGGTTGTAATCTGTGCGGTGTGCGCAGGGGCGGAGACTTATGGGGATTTTGAGTACAGCGTGCTTGATGACGGTACTGTGGAGATTACTGATTATAACGGCTGGAAGGCGGAAAAGGTTGACATCCCGGAGAAGATTGACGGGAAGAGTGTGACGAGTATTGGCAATGAGGCTTTTTGGGATAGTGGAAGGCTGACAAGTATAACAATTCCTAACAGCGTGACTAGTATAGGTTCTGAAGCTTTCGCTTATTCAAGTCTAGCAAGTATAACGATACCCGATAGCGTGACAAGTATTGGAAGTTATGCTTTCTACTTTTGTACAAACCTAAGAAGTGTAACGATACCTGATAATGCAACAGAGATATATGAAGGAGCATTCTATCATTGCACATCTCTTAAATCAGTTACAATTCCAGCCAGTGTTAAATATATCGGTCCCGAAGCTTTTGGATATGGGATTTATGATGATGAGCATACGATAGTGGACGGTTTCAGCATAAACTATACGAAGAACACATATGGTCATTATTATGCAACCAAATACGGTTTTTCAAGCGAAACTTGTTTGGTTACGGAAGAACTTGATAACGGAACGCTGGCTATTAAGGGATATGCGGGTTTTGACAAAATTTTCACCGTTCCGTCGGAAATAAACGGTAAGAAGATTACTAAAATTGCGGACCGGACCTTTTCATATTGCGATTCAATTACAAACATTACGATTTCAGACGGTGTGACGAGCATAGGCAGTCGTGCTTTCTGGGATTGCACAAGCCTTACAGGTATAACTATACCGGATAGTGTGACAAGTATAGGATTGTATGCTTTCTATGGTTGCTCAAGCCTTAAAAGCATAACGATACCGAACAGTGTGAAGGAGATAGGCTGGATTGCTTTCAGCGGTTGCAAAAGCCTTACAACTATAAATGTTGCAGCAGAAAATCAGAATTACGTTTCAGTGAACGGTGTCCTATACAATAAGGATAGAACTACTATAATATGTTATCCCGCCGGGAAAAATGATAAAAGTTATAAAATACTTGATGGTGTGACGAGTATAGATGATAGGGCTTTTGAAGATTGTGCATATCTAATGAATATAATCATTCCTGATGGAGTGATTAGTGTTGGTTCTTGGGCTTTTGAGAATTGTACAAATCTTACAAGTATTAAAATCCCAAATAGTGTGACAAGTATAGGAGCGGGTGCTTTTACTAATACTGCGTTACTTAAAAATCAAACAACAACTATAAAATATGTAGACAAATGGGTCGTAGAATGCGACGATGATGTAAGGAGTGTCACAATTAAAAATGGCACTGTAGGTGTAGCCAATATGGCTTTTTTTGGTTGCGAAAATCTTGCCAGTATAACAGTACCAGACAGTGTGACAAGTATATGCGAAAGCGCTTTCTGGAAATGCTCAAGCCTCACAGCAATAGATGTTGAAGTTGGGAACAACAATTATACATTTGTGAATGGCGTTTTATTTAACAAGGATAAAACTGAGTTAATATGCTATCCTGCCGGAAAAGCAGATAAGAGTTATACTATACCGAACAGTGTGACTAGCATAGGCAATTTTGCTTTCAGTTATTGCACAAGCCTTACAAGTATAACGATACCGAACAGTGTGACGGATATAGGCAGTTATGCTTTCCAGGATTGCACAAGCCTTACAAGTATAACAATACCCAGCAGTGTGACGAGCATAGGCGATTATGCTTTAGGTTTTTATCTTGACCATATTACTTACAATTATGCTAAATACGACAACTTTAAAATCTACTGTTATTCTAACACTGCCGGTGAAAAGTACGCCAAGGACAATGGTTTTGACTATGAACTTATTACAGTCGAAAAACCTGCCAATGTTACAGGCTTCAAGGTTAAGTCAATATTCAGCACCAATGTAACATTACAGTGGAACAAGAACAGTTCCGCAAGCGGTTACGAGATAGAGCAGTATAAGGGCGGCAAGTGGACTAACGTTGCAAAGATAAAAGGCAACGCAACGACCTCATATACCGTTAAGGGATTAGCGGCAGGAACAGCAGGATATCAGTTCAGGATAAGAGCATACAGGACTGAGGGCAAGAATAAAGCTTACAGCGGTTATTCAGCTACCGTAAAGGTAAACACCAATCCCTACGGCGTTGGCGGATTCAAGTGTTCGTCAAAGACAAGTACCTCTGTTACATTGAAGTGGAACAAGGGTACGACAGCGAGCGGTTACCAGTTACAGCAGTACAAGAACGGTAAGTGGGTGACTATTTACACCGGTACTAAGGCTACTTCTACAAGCTATACGGTCAAGAGTTTAAAGGCAAATACAAGCTACAAGTTCAGGATAAGAGCGTACAAGACTTACGGAAATACTAAGCAGTACGGCTCGTGGAGCAAGGTGCTTACGGTAAGGACTAAGAAGTAAGCGGTTAAACTGAATATAAAAACGGGCATCGGAGTGAAAAACGATGCCCGTTTTACTGTTTATTGCCTGTCGAGCCTCACGTCATACCGCCTGAGCCAATATTCTATCTGTAATAGGTATGCGAAGATCTGCGGCGAGGTCATAAGCTGACCGTACCAGTTGCCCTCAAACAGTGTCGGATCGTCGCACAGCCGTAACAGCTTTTCACGGCTGACAATCTCGGTAAGGCGGCAATCCTTGTCGGCAAGCACCGCCTTCATCCTGCGGATAACCTCGGCGAGATAGGTCGGGTTGTGGGTCTTGGGATACGGCGATTTCTTGCGCCAAAGCACATCGTCGGGCAGTATGCCTTTCATCGCACGGCGGACAATGCCTTTTTCCCTGCCGCCTGCCGCTTTTATCTCCCACGGAATATTGAAAGCGTAACGGGCAATCCTGTGGTCGCAGAACGGCACCCTGACCTCAAGCCCGTGAGCCATGCTCATTCTGTCTTTGCGGTCAAGCAGGCATTGCATAAACCAATAGAAGTTCAGCATGAACATCTCACGCATACGTCTGTCCTTGCGGCTGTCGGTGTCGAGATATTCGGTGTTCTTAAGCGTTTCGTTACAGCAGAAGTTGACATAATCATTCGGGTCGATGTCACCCAGTATCCCCTCGCAGAGCAGATCCGCACGGGATGCGGTCGAGCAAGCCCACGGGAAGCCCGGTTTGTAGAGAATTTCCTCGTTGTGATACCACGGATAGCCGCCGAAGATCTCATCGGCACACTCGCCGCTGAGAGCAACGGTGAAGTTGCCCTTGATAGCCTTGCAGAACAGGTACAGAGAGCTGTCCACGTCTGCCATTCCGGGAAGGTCACGGGCATAGGTTGACAGCTCCAGAGCGTCGGTCAGAGCAGGCGTATCGACCTCGACATTTATGTGCTTAGAGCCGATGAACGCTGACATTTTCCGTATCCATGGCGAGTCCATATCGGGCTGGAATTTACTGCTGTGGAAGTTCTTGTCGTTGTCCTTGTAGTCGATTGAATAGGTAGTGAGCTGTCGTCCGCTTTGCTCAAACTCACGGGCGGCAACGGCGCTTATGATACTGCTGTCAAGACCGCCCGAAAGCATTGTGCAAAGCGGAACATCGCTGACAAGCTGGCGCTTTATGGCATCGGTCAGGAGGTAGGCTATGTGCTGCTCGGTTTCCTCGGCGGTTTCCTTATGGGGAAGGGCGTGGAGCGACCAGTAGGTGCGCTTTCTGAGGCCGCATCGGCAGTACATTGCGCACTCGGCAGGGCGAAGCTCCCTGATCCCTTTGAAGATGCCGCTTCCCGGCTTTCTCGCAGGACCTAAGAGCATTATCTGAGCGATGCCGTCACGGTCGATCACCGGCTCTATCATAGGGTGGGCGAGGAGCGTTTTTATCTCGGACGCAAAGATGAGGCCACCGGCGTATTCGTAGTAAAACAGCGGCTTCACGCCGATTCTGTCACGGGCGAGGAATAGCTGTTTTTCCTTTTCCTGCCACACGGCAAAGGCGTATATTCCGTTGAGCTTGTCGAGGCACGCCTCGCCCCAGGTGATGTATGCCCAGAGCAGTACCTCCGTGTCTCCGGAGGAGGTGAACGAAATGCCCGTAGATTCAAGCTCAGAGCGGATTTCGGCGGTGTTGTAAAGCTCGCCGTTATAGACGATAGTATAGCTGTCGAGGGCGGTTTTACGGGTCATCGGCTGGGCACTTCGGGCGGGGTCTATGACGCTAAGGCGGCGGTGGGCGAGGGCGCAGTTATCATCGGTGTAGAAGCCGCCACTGTCGGGGCCTCTCGGAACCATTGTCTGAGCCATTCTACGCATTATTGCGGCGCTGTCGCACAGTCTGCGGCAATCTATCCAACCTGCTATTCCACACATTAAAAATCACCTCATTATGTAAATTTTTGGTATATTATGGTTGATACAAGAGTAGTATATGCTTTGAAAATAATTTCCGTGAATGGAAATATCAAGGTGATGATTCGATCCCGATAAAAAACGGCGTTTTTCCGCATTACCAAGGGGTTTTGGCAGAACAGACAGAATATGCATAGGTTGATGAATTATGATGAATTTGAGAATTGAGGGTAAGGTGGGGGAAATGCTGTTGCGTTTTAACATATAATTTACTAAATATAATGATATTAATATATTTATTATTTTCAACGCAATTTGCTGTTTTGCGTGTTAATTTTGTCGAAAATATTGACATTTCGGCAAATAGTGGTATCATTAAAATGAATAGTTATAAGCATTATACTTGCTATTGCAATATGATGAGGAGAGTGTATTATGAAACTTAAAAGATTTGCCGCAGGGTTTGTTGCGGCGGTGATGGCACTTGCCGTTCTGGGTACGCCTTTGGGGGATATTTTGCCGTTTGTAAGGGAGAGCGTGGCGACGACGGCAGGGGCGGTGTCTTATAGGGATTTCAGTTATAATGTGTTAAGTGATGGGACTGTTGAAATTATAAGCTATCCAACTAATGCAACTGTAGCTGATATACCGGCGAGTATTAATGGCAGAAGGGTTACGAGTATAGGCGATAAAGCTTTCATTAATTGCAGAAGTCTTAAAAGTATAGCGATACCCGACAGTGTGACAAGTATAGGCGATAGTGCTTTCTATCGTTGTTCAAGCCTTACAAGTATAACACTACCTGACGGAGTGACGAGTATAGGCGATAATGCTTTTAAAGAGTGCGTAAAACTTATGAATATAAAAATTCCGAATAGTGTGACAAGTATAGGTGATAGTGCTTTCGATTCGTGTTCAAGCCTTACAAGTATAACACTACTGGACGGTGTGAAGAGTATAGGCGATGGTGCGTTTAGCAGAACTGGTTTGAACTCTGTTGTAATACCCGGAAATGTTAAAACGATTGGCAGATATGCTTTCAATCAGTGTGATAATCTGAGAAAAGTTACTATAGAAGATGGCGTTTCAGAAATTGGCGAAAATGCGTTTGATAGTTGCGATGCACTTGCTGAGATTAGAATCCCCGGAAGTTGTCGGATTCCCACAGGGTTTTTTATTAATAAAAAATATGAGAGAATTATCATAGGAGAAGGTCTCACAGAAATACCGGTGAATTATTTCTTAAATTGTTATTCATTAAAAAGCATAACGATACCCAATAGTGTGACAAGCATAGGCAACTGTGCTTTTTCTGGTTGTAAAAGCCTAACAAGCATAACAATACCAAGCAGCGTGACAAGCATAGATTACTGTGCTTTTTCGGATTGTAATTCATCACTTGTCATAAAAGGAAATGCTAACTCTGAAGCGGAAAGATACGCAAAAGATAATAATATAATATTCAAGTCTGCCGGTTACAGTGTGCCAGTTATAAGCGCAAAAAGCTCATACAATATTAAAATAGTTGATAACAACGGTAATCCGATAAAGAATGCAACTGTTTCCTGCGGTACCACAAGCTGTAAAGCTACAGGGGGATATGCAAGTATTTCTTTTCCATTCGCTGGAAGAATATGGAAAGTATCTGCCGACAAATATGTTGACAAATATATTTCGGCAAATGAACTGACGGCTGATGTCAATACGATAATCATGTACCCTGTCGGCACTGCACAGAAATGTTATGCCGATAAGGTTTATTACAGCGAAAAATCCGATATAGACACGGTATACACAAGCGGAAAAATCAATAATTATGTAAGCAATTTTCAGGCTACAGAGGTGCTGACAGGTGCGAAAACCATAGATCTTGTAAGAAAAGAATATGGGATTATAAAAAATTATGACTTTTATCTGTACTGTGCTTCCGACAGCAATGAAAATGCTACATACGAGGTGTATGACGGAAATAAGCGCCTGACAACATCAAGCACAAAGAAAATCAAGCTCAGTACATCTATGCTTAACGAAAGCTCTTCGCTATTGATAGTTGAAAAGTTTTCGGACGGCTCAAGAAACAACTACGGAGTCAATCTTAAAGCAGTTGACAATAAGGTGAGTGAAAACAGCTTTGAACTTTCAACAGGAAGCGTGTCGATAACACCGAGCGATGACCTTTCGTGGCTTGGCTCGTGGAATATTGATGTCCCGTCATTCCCATTATATGCTAAATGCACCGGTGATGAAATCAGGATAGGTGTAGGCATAACTAAGGATGTACTTGATTCTGACAGCAAATTCTTTGATTATAAGGATTCTTTTGATAAGCTGAAGGATTCAAGGAAGAACGCAAGTCCTTTGCTGAAAGCAAAAACCTTAGCTGAGCTGAAAAGCAAGTATATCAAAAGTAACGGAAAAACAAAGCTGCCGGGATTAAAGGACGGATTTGATCTGACAATAGTCGGTTGCGGTTATGCGAAGATACAGCCCGGACAGGACACCTATACGCTCGGTATAAACGTAATAGTAACCGCAGATTATTCGGTAACGCTTTCACATCAGTTTTTTGTAGGTGTAATTCCTGTAACTGTAAATATCAAAGCCGGAGCTTCTGTCGAGGGAAACTTTGATATGGGCTGGGTAAAGAACGGTAACAGCAGCGGATTTGCAAACAATACTGTTCTGGAGCTTACTGTAGAGCCGTATTTCAAGCCTTATGCCGGAATAGGCATTGACAAGGTCGCAAATGTAGGTGTGTACGGCAGTCTTGCTATGCCGATTAAAATCACGTTTATGAGCCCTGATAAAAACGCAAAGGGCGTCAACTCGGTAGATATAAAAGGCGAGGCGGGGCTCAGGGCAAATGTGCTGTGGTTTACATATAACTACACTATATTCAAGGGCTCAAGAAATCTTTATACAAAACCGCAAAGTATGATGACGGCTACAATAGAGCAACGTATTGATGTGCTGAACAGTATCGCTTATGCGGCGCAAAGTCAGCGAGAGCCGATAGAAGAAATATTTGATATAGACAATTACGATATTGTAAAAGAGAGTGCTTCTGCGGAATTTACAAACAGCGATAGCGGTCTTATCGCCGGAAATATGTCGCAGTTTTCTTCATCGGATATTCTGACCTCGGGAGATATGACGATACTTGCAACGGTCAATACCGATGAAAGCCGTGGTATAAACAATCAGAGCTATATTGTAACGTCTGTCTATAAGGACGGCAAATGGAGTACACCTGAAAGAATAAATGACAGCGTGTACAGCGAACTTGCACCGAAGCTGTATAAGAGCGGTGACGATATATTCCTTATATATCAGCAGGCGACAAAGGAGTTTACCGATGATGCCGCCAACAGTGAAATAACGGATAATATCGGTATCGCAGTTTCAAAATTCAATCCCGACACGATGAAGTTTGAAAACACGAATATGATATACAGCAAAGAGGGATACAGCTTTGCTCCGAAAACTGACGGAAATCTTGCGGTATGGGTAAATAACGGGGACGGTAATCCGTTCGGCAACACCGATAATAACAGCATTGTTATTTATGACGGAGAGAATGTAACAGAACTAAAAACGGAAATCGGCAACGTTCTTTCGGCTGATGTCGGTACACTGGCAGGCAACAGTTATATAGCCTATACTGTCGATAAGGACGGCGATCTGACGACCACAGACGATATACAGCTTTATATCACTTCTTTTGACGGCAGTAAAACAAATCTTGTTGCGCAGGGTGATATAGACAGTATTGCATTCAGCAATAAACAATATAATATGTTGCTGTGGAGCGATGGCGGAAAGCTGAGTTATCTCAATTCAGAGGATACGGATTCTGCAATCAGTACCGATAAGGTTGTCGGCAACTGCTTCGGAGTGCTTGATGACAATACTATATACTATTTCGACAGTGCAAATCAGTCAGAGAGCGGTTTATATGTGATGAATTATAACGGCACAGACTGGACTATGCCATATCTTTATTCTTCAACAGACGGTAATGTTGTCTATGCAGGCTCTGACGGTTATAATGTATTCTACAGCACCTGTGACGATGAAACGTACAGCGGTCAGAGAAAGCTGTACTCGGTAAAGATAAAAACGGTCAGCGATATACAGGTCAACTATATTGATTTTGATCCGGCATATCTTGTCAATTCCTCACAGATACCGATAGATGTATCGCTTACTAACAACGGTTCGGAAACGGTGCAGACGGCAGCGTTCAGAATATCCGATGAGCAGATGAACACGATAAACACCTATACGCTGGAAAACCTTAATATAGAGCCCGGTGAAACGTCGGAATGCACCCTGCTTATTAAGCCCGATGACAACTGTATCGGCAAGAAGATATATGTTACTGTGGCAGATCCTTTCGATTCATCAGTGCTTACAGATGAGGCGCTTGACGCTTATCTTAAAAACGACAGAACTCCCGAAAACAACAGATACGGTCTTGACTTTACTAAGTCAGACCTTGAGGTGAAAACGGAAGAGTATAAGTTTGGTGAAAGCCATTCGCTTATCTTTACTGTTCTCAACAACACCGATGTTGTAACAGGCGGAACGCTGAAGGTATCTGACAGCACGGGTAAGGAGATACTCAGCAGACACTTTGACGATATTTCGTTCAACGAATCCAAGATTGCCGAGCTTGATGAATCGGAGCTTGTGCCGGAGGGCAAATTCAGCGATGAGATTACGGTTACCGTTATCAGCGACAATGACGAATATTATGACTATAACAATACGGCTACACAGTGGATCTCGCTCACGTTTGACGAGAAGTTCGATGATTTTTCGGCAACGGATATAAATAAGAACGGTCTGACATTGAAATGGGACGGCATATCGCAAAAATGCGGAGTTTTCATTGAACAGCTTGTCGGTGACGAGTGGAAAGAGATAGCAACTCTGAATGACGGCTCTGTAGGCAAATATGCTGTCAGCGGACTTACGGAATCAACAAAATACGAGTTCAGAATAAGAGCATTTAAAAATTACGGCAGTGAAACAGGCTACAGCGAATGTAAAATGCTTGAGGTAAGTACCTGCCATGTGTTTGGTGAATGGCAAACTACGGTTAAGCCCACCTGCACTGAGGGCGGTAAAATGATACGCAGCTGCTCGGTATGCGGGGCGGAGGAAACCAAGACGATTGATGCACTCGGACATGATTATTCTGAACAGTGGACGGTCGATGAAGAAGCCGACTGCGTTAATGACGGCTCGAAGTCAAGGCATTGCTCAAGATGCGACGCAAAGACAGATGTTACTGTAATTGAGGCAAAGGGTCATACGGAGGTTGTCGACAAGGCGGTAGCGGCAACGTGTACTGCGGACGGATATACCGAGGGCAAGCATTGCTCGGTTTGTAATGCGGTTATTGTGGCACAGGAAAAAATAGCGGCTACTGGGCATAAATATGTTGAAACCGTTGTTGAACCAAGCTACAGCAACAGAGGGTATACATTGTACGAATGTTCGGTGTGCGGTTACAGCTATAAGGATAATTATGAGGAACAGCTTATAGTTCCTGCGGTTACGGGTTTTGCTTCCGGCTCGCAGACAAAATCATCGGCGGTACTCGGCTGGGATAAGGTTTCCGGTGCGGACGGATATGCGGTCGAACTGTACACGGGCGGAAAGTGGAACGAGGTGTTCAGGACCTCCGACGGCAGTGTTACAAGCTGTACTGTAGGTTCTCTCAAGGCGGATTCGATCTATTCGCTCAGGATAAGGGCATTCAAAGATACCGATGACGGCACTGTCTATAGCGACTACACAAGACTTGCGGTAAAGACTAAGCTCGCAAATGTCGCAGGGCTGAAGGCGCAGGGCGTTACGGCTACGGCGGTAAAGCTGGACTGGGCAAGAAATACAGGTGCTACGGGCTACATAATCGAGCAGTACAAGGGCGGAAAGTGGACGCAGATTGCAGTTACCAAAAACAATTACACTCTCACCTTTACTGTCAAGGGCCTTGCGGAATGCACTCCGTATTCATTCCGTGTAAAAGCGTATCAGAATGACGGCGGCAAGACAAATTACAGCGACTATGTGACTGTCAAAGCGTCAACGCTTTTAGGTACTGTAAAGGACGCCAAGGTCACATCGACCACGGGTACATGGATTACGCTCGGCTGGGACAGAAATACCGGTGCTACGGGTTATGTCCTTGAACAGTATAAGGGTGGACGGTGGACGGAAATTGCGGTCACCAAAAACAACACCACGCTTTTCTTTACGGTAAAGGGGCTGAGAAACGATACCACATATTCATTCAGAATAAAAGCGTATAAAACGGTCGGAGATACAACAACTTACGGCAGTTATGTAAGAGTAGTCGGAACAACTGATATACCGAATGTGGCAAAGTTCACAGGTTCTGCGGCTTCTGCAAGTGCGGTAAAGCTTGACTGGAGCAAGAATGACAAGGCTACGGGCTACGTTATCGAGCAGTATAAGGGCGGTAAGTGGACGGCAATTGCTACCACAAAGAACAACACCACGCTTACGTTTACTGTCAAGGGGCTTGCGAGGGGCACTACTTATTCTTTCAGAATAAAATCATTCAGAAAGACGGGAAGTACGACCGAGTTCAGTGAGTATGCAAGCGTTAAGGTTAAAACGGTTGAGTAAGTTTTAAATATCAAAGCCCACCGCTATGGGATTTTCTGTGGCGGTGGGCTAAATTTTACCCTTTTGGGTATTGTAACTTTGCCGAAAGAGTTATATTATAATTATTAGGAAAAGTGTATGTGCAGGGGTACGGCAACTTTTCATTATTCTTTACAATTCAAGGAGGGTTTGATATGAAATACAGAAAATTAGCAAGCGGATTTGTGGCGGCGACAATGGCGGTCGGCGTTTTCGCTACGCCGTTCGGAGAGGCGCTTCCTGTCATAAGGGAGAGCATTGCTGTCAATGCGGGGGCAGAAGTGTACGGAGATTTTGAGTACAGCGTTTCGGGCGATACAGCCGAAATAACAAAATATAAGGGCAGTGCAAGTACGTTGGTCATACCGTCTGAAATTGACGGAAAAAAGGTGACCGGTATAGGAAGAATGGCATTTGCAAGCTGTACAACGCTCACCGATGTAACCATACCGGACAGCGTGACGAGCATAGGAGATTGGGCGTTTTCGGATTGTGACGCTATCGTGAACGTAAAAATACCGGACACAGTTACATATTTGGGAGAATACGCATTCAGAAGCTGTAGTTCGCTTACGAGCGTGCATATACCGAAGGGTATTAAAACAATCGAAATGAGAGCGTTTCTCTCCTGCAGTTCTCTCGAAAGCCTGACAATTCCGGAAAACATAACAAGCATCGGACTTGGTGCGTTCAGCTTATGTAAAAAGCTGACTGATGTCACTATACCCGGAAATGTGAAAACTGTCGGGGAAGGCGCATTCAGCAATTGTACCGAGCTTTTAAACGTGACGATATCCGACGGTGTTACGAGCATAGGCAAGAGTGCATTTGCAAGCTGTTATTTGCTGAAAAGTATAACGATAGCGGACAGCGTTACGAGCATCGGAGATGACGCATTCTATTGGTGCAGTAATCTGACAAGCGTCAAGCTGCCGAAGAATCTTGGGAAGATAAACAGTTATACTTTCAGATTCTGTAAAGGGCTTACGGATATAAGTATACCGTACGGCGTTACGAGCATAGACAGATGTTCGTTTATGGGTTGTGAAGCGCTCACAAAAGTGATAATACCGAAAAGTGTGACGGTAATCGACGAGAGTGCTTTTTACGGCTGTAAAGCGCTTACTGACGTAACCATACCGGAGGGTGTTACAACCATCGGCGAAGAGGCGTTTTGTGGCTGCACGGCTCTGCTTAGCGTAAAGATACCCAAGAGCGTTACAGCCATAGGCGGTCATGCTTTCGGATATAATGAGAGTTATACGAAGATCGCCGGTTTCAAGGTATATTGCTATAAGAACAGTACGGGCGAAAAATACGCAAACGACAACGGCTTTATCTGTGAAACGGTTTCGGTTACAACGGTTGACGCTGTGACGGGTTTTGACGCAGATAAGGTTACGAGCAGTTCTGCTACGCTGAAATGGGATAAGGTTTCCGATGCGGACGGATATGCGGTCGAACTGTACACGGGCGGAAAGTGGAACGAGGTATTCAGGACTTCCGACAGCAGTGTTACAAGCTGTACTGTAGGTTCTCTCAAGGGCAATTCGACCTACAGCCTGAGGATAAGAGCCTTTGCGGGAACGGCCTACAGCGACTACACAAGACTTGCGGTAAAGACTAAGCTCGCAAATGTCGCAGGGCTGA
>ENA-OWPN01002178-OWPN01002178.1-human-gut-metagenome-genome-assembly--contig:-NODE-2178-length-12948-cov-5.980765_pt1 | contig 12948 bp, 8 predicted proteins | sample MGYA00248266_ERZ651850 | MGnify/ENA primary metagenome ERZ651850 (study PRJEB26924, sample SAMEA4378296) | human gut metagenome | biome: human gut; feature: human-associated habitat; material: faeces... | reverse complement strand
CGACGTGGCGCCCTGAGCGCGAAGCGCGAGGAAGTGCCCTTGGGGTGCAATCTCGTGCAGGCAGTTACGATTTCGTCGATAGTTTCCCACGATTCAACCGGATGTTGCGAGATCACCGCGTCCCTTTTGGGGCCTTGCAATGACAAATCTGATGGCCTAAGCCACCGAATTTGTACTGCAAAAAACCTGCGCCTGCCGCTGCAAAGGGCCTATTGTCCATTCCCGGAACGCAGCTTCTCTCTTCGTGCCTGCTTTCGCTGTTCCTTTTTGAGCCTGCTTTTTCGCTTCCGTATGGCGGCGCGAAGCGGCGGGACGATAAGGAGCGGCAATGCGGCTCCCCAAAGAATAAAATCGAACATCAAACATATCCCGGTACGGTCCTTGAAGGGCGCAATACCGGCCGATTCCGGATAGAGTTCTTCCTCTCCGCAGGTTACGGAAAGAAGGGCAAATTCTCCGTTGGAAAACGCCGGTCTTCGGACGTAGGTGCATGTGATCGGCTTTCCGATGACAAAATGCTGTCGGCTGTCTTCCAGTGACGAAAACGGCGACTTAGCTTCGTCCGAAGAGACTGCGACCTTTGTTTCATCCTGCAGTGTAAGGACATAAAGCATGCGATAGGGCGTATGCTGCCGCAGTTCGTCCGTCCGGCTGCTTTGCACTGCAATACATTCTGCTGTTACAGTTTCCGTGTTTCCGGATTTTGCTCCAAAATAGATCGCAACATCACGCCAACCCGACAGGGTGGACAGGCTCAGCAAGATAAGTGCGATTGCAGCACGGGCGGAAAGGGAAATCGATCTTCTTTTCTTTTTCTTCATGGCCCATTGCCCCATTTGACTTCTAACGGGTCTCCGACGCACCCGAGAAAGACGGGCCTTCCTGCGCGGGCAGCATGATAATAATTGGTACGGAGTTTTTCCCAAAAGGCGGGAGAAAAGTAGGCTCCCGCTTTTGGCTCATAGTGATAGGCCGCCTTGAGATATCTGCGGAGCGCCTCGTATAGTGCCGCGCTCTCCGGAACATATGCGCCGCTGCAGGCGGGAACAAGGTACAGGCGGCCGACCTCATATGTCCGCGACATGGCATTCCCCCTGCAGCAATTGCAGAATTCAATTATTGCTGCCTCCGGCATGGAAGCGCTGCATGCGGCTGCAAGCCCGGCCGGGACGATACGGAACTTGCACAAGTGCGTGGACATTTTGTCCTGCACAGCTTCTATCATGGAAAGCGGCGGAACGGCGGCATTTCCGATCCAGAATGTGCCGCCCCGTCGGTCGATTTCCTGAAGGAATCGGACGGCATCCGGTTCTGCGTGGAAGAACGATATCTGACGGGACATGATGGACTCCTTCTATCATAGAGATGTACTGCCGGGCTGCGGCGTGGCTCAGTGCCCGGTGCGTACAACGCGCCGGGTGGTTTCTATGATCGGCGCAAAGAAAGCGGCAAGTTCGGGATCCGACAATCTGGCCTGCGCCTTCAGTACTTCCAGCTCCGCGTGCATCCGGCGCGCAACTGCCTCGGAAGAGCAACGGTCTGCCGGAATCAACTGCCCGGTTTCTGCCGCCATGCGGGAAAAAAGACTGCGATCGTGAAGATACAGTGCGGTGTATGCTTTCAGCATGGCGATTCTCACTGGCGGACAGAAGAAATAGCGCTGTACGTCCCGAGCGGTCAGCAGATACTCCATGAGAAGCTGCGGCGTAGCGATCCGTTCAAAGAAAGGAAGCACCTCTTTCTGCAGAGCGTTGATCAAACGGTCGACGTCTATCTGTTTGGGGTTTCGGCCGTTGGTGATCTCGGAGATACGCCGACCATAGGTAAGATATCGCGTGCTGCAGGGTATGTAGAGTGGCATAATGAAATAAGTCGGGTATATGAGACTTGACGGCCGTTCAAACAGAATGCACTGCATGATATCGTGATGCTCGCGGGTATATAGCCGCCCTTTTTTAGAAAAGCCTGCTTTGATGATAAATCCGGATAACGCGGCGGGGATGATATCGCTGCTCATGCGGAGTGGCCTCCCTTTGACATGAAATGGAAAACGCCGAAAGCAGGCCCGCTGCGGCTTTCCCTGAGCGCCATGCAGGTCGGCAATATTTGCGGTATTGATTTTATGGCGCACGGCCCTCAGGTTTGTCATTGCGAGGAGGCCGTAGGCCGACGCGGCAATCTCGGGAAGGCACTGCCGATAGGTACAGACCATCATCAAAACGCCACGCGCCAATTGCGTCTGCAGCGGCGCTCATCGAGCGCCCTGTACAGGGGCATTCAAACGAAGAGGGCACTGGTGCACCACAGCAGGGGAGCACGGCGGTGAGAACGGTATGCTTCTGCTTCCATTATGACGGATCGCGCAAAAATGTCAACAAAATTTTCAAAAATTCCTCTGCAGAGGGGTGGAAAAAATTCGTCAGAAAACCCGCCGCCAACTTCATTGGACGAAACAAATCGCCGGAATTTTACGTCACATTCCGTATCGTAACGAGATGTGCTGGCGTGAATAAAATCACGCAGCCAGAAATGAGATAATCAGGAATGTAGTCTATCATACGTCAGATTGAAGTTAGTTAACTTGAAATTATGCTAAAAGAACTGCCTGTTGACAAATGAGAATGTCTCGTGTATGATCAAATCAGGATTCGGCATCGCCGAACAGAGACATGATACAGGAGGAGAAACCATTGAAAGCGGGAAAGAAACTGTTAGCGCTGCTGCTGACGGTCTGCATGCTGCTGTGCATGCTGCCGACGGTGGCGTTCGCTTCCGGCAGCGATTATCTGAAGATCGCCATGCTGGACAGCGGCCGAAAATATTTTTCGGCAGATTGGGTCAAGGCCTTCCTCTATGAGGCCAAGGCGGACGGCTATACGCACGTCATGCTCGCGGTGGGCAATGACGGTATGCGCTTCCTGCTGGATGACATGTCGCTCACCGTGGGCGGCAAGACGTATTCCAGCGACGCGGTCGCCTCGGCTATCCGCGCGGGCAACAACGCCTACACGACGGCATCTTCGGGCGAGTGGTCGGAAAGCGAGATGGACGAGTTCTTTGCCACGGCCAAGAAAGCCGGCATCGAGATCATTCCGCTGCTGAACAGCCCCGGCCACATGGACGCGGTGCTGTATGCCGCGTCCTCTCTGACGGGGACGAACTGCAGCTACAACGGCTCGAGCCGCACCATCGACGTGACGAACGACACGGCCGTCCGGTTCTCGCAGGCCTTCCTGCAGAAGTATGTCGATTACTTTGCGGGCAAGGGCTGCCGCTATTTCAACTTCGGCGCGGATGAATACGCCAACGACCGCTACACGAGCGGCTCCATGGGCTTCGGCAGCCTGCAGAACAGCGGCAAGTATGGCTACTTCATCAAATATGTCAACGAGCTTGCCGCCATGGTCAAGCAGGCGGGCATGACGCCCATCGCCTTTAATGACGGCATCGAGTTTGCCAACAAGATGAGCGCCTCGGTCGGCTCGACGACCTACACGTTCGACCGCGACATCGTCGTGTGCTACTGGTCCGGCGGCTGGAGCGGCTACACGCCCCGCACGGCGGCCAACCTTGCCTCGGATGGCTTCCGTATCATCAACACGACAGGCGACTTCTACTATGTCCTCGGCAAGAACGACAGCTTCGACAATGGTTATACCTATGCCGCCAACTGGAGCAATTATAAGGTGTGCGGCACGAGCCTGAGTGCTTCCTCCGTGATCGGCGGCATGTTCTGCATGTGGAGCGACTATCCCGGCGCAGAGACGCAGACGCAGGAAGCCAGGAAGATCCGCCTGCCGCTGCGCGCCATGGGCCTCGCCATGGACGGCGCTTACACGAGCAGCATGGACACGTCCGTTGTGCCCGGCGGCTTCAACGCCGACGGCTCCATCAACACCGATCCTCCCGCACAGAGCCACGACTACCGTCAGACTGCCTCGACGGCTGCGACCTGCACGGAGGCGGGCAGCGTGACCTATACCTGCGCCGACTGCGGCGACAGCTACACCGAGACCGTCCCTGCCCTCGGCCACAACTATGCCGCGGCGGACGACGCGGGCGACACGATCTACACCTGCACGCGCTGCGGCGAGCAGCATTCCGAGCTTCTGCCGCGCGAATACGTCTCCGTCAAGACCGGCAAGACGACCGAGGCCTACACGCTCGAGGGCGAGCAGACCTTCACCCACACGGGCGACGACGCCATTGCGCGCGGCGAGCTGACCGTGGTGCAGGGCACGGGCACGAAGGTGTCCTACTCCGCCAGCGCCTCGGCCTCCGTCTCCGGCTATACGGACGGCGGCTACAACTGCGTCGCCTCCAAACTTATCGACGGCGACACCTCCACCTACTACTGGTCCACCAGCAGCCAGACGTCCGGCATGTATGCCCGCGTCGACCTCGGCGCGGAGGTTCGCTTTGACGCTGTGCAGATCAGCGCTCCGGCGCATGGCGACTACTGCACGAACGCCAATGTCCAGCTTTCGGCCGACGGCCGAACATGGACGACGATCGGCACGTTCACGAGCAGCCGCAGCACGGCCGTGACGAAGACGTATGCTGTCCCGTCCTCCGTTGAGAGCTTCCGCTATATTCAGGTCGCCCTCACGACGGCGCGCAATTACTGGTGGCAGCTGTCCGAGATCGCCTGGGGCAGCTATGACGGCGCGACGTTTACCCGCGCCGCCGCTTCCGGCACGGTCCAGACCGGCACGGCTCCCATGACGGAGGTCCGCTTCACCGGCGTGGCTGCCGGTACGACGTACTACGTCATCGGCGGCACCCGCTATGTCATCGAGGTCGAGGCCGACCATGTCCACAGCTATCAGGAGGTCAGCCGGACCGCCCCGACCTGCACCGAGGACGGCGTGACGACCTACCGCTGCGAGACCTGCGGCGACACCTATACCGAAACGACTCCGGCCACCGGCCACAGCTACACGGCCGCCGTAACGGCCCCGACGTGCACGGAGAAGGGCTATACGACCTATACCTGCACCGCCTGCGGCGACCATTACACGGCGAACGAAGTGGCTGCGCTCGGCCATGATTATGCGGAGACCACCGTTCCTGCGACCTGCACGGAAAACGGCTCCGTGACGCACACCTGCACGCGCTGCGGCAACAGCTACACCGAGACCCTCCCGGCCACGGGCCATACCTACACCGTCTCCGGCAGCGAAGCGACCTGCACCGAGGGCGGCAAGACCGTCCATACCTGCACCGTCTGCGGCGACACCTATACCGAAACGACGCCTGCGCTCGGCCATGATTACAAGGCCGTTGTGACGTCCCCGACCTGCACGGAGAAGGGCTACACGACCTATACCTGCAAGCGCTGCGGAGAGCATTACACGGCGGACGAGGTTGCTGCGCTCGGCCATGATTACAAGGCCGTTGTGACGTCTCCGACCTGCACGGAGAAGGGCTACACGACCTACACCTGCGCGACCTGCGGCGACCATTACACGGCGGACGAGGTTGCTGCGCTCGGACATGACTACGAAGCCGTCGTGACGGCTCCGACCTGTACCGAAGACGGCTACACGACCTATACCTGCAGGAACTGCGGCGACCGCCGCACGGGCCATGTCGTCAGCGCGCTGGGCCACTCCTATGAGTGCACCGAGGACGGCAATGACCGCATCTACACCTGCACGCGCTGCGGCGATACTTACACCGAGGCCATTCTGCCGACGGTCGAGGTCAAGCTCCAGCCGGGCGAGACCTACACGTTCCACACCGAGGACGCCGCTGTGACGGAGTCCGCCGATCCTGCCGTCGCTGCGACGACGATCGAGGCGCTCTCCGGCGGCTATCAGCAGGTGACGGAGCTTGCCGAGGGGACGTTCCTCCTCGTGAGCGGTGACCGGATGCTGACGGCGACGGCCTCAACGTACTACAGCTCCTGGGACGGCGCGGGCACTGTGAGCGGCCTGACCTGCGCGGCCTACAGCACGACGGGCAACCTGACGAATGCCCTGTGGACCATCACGGCGGTCTCCGGCGGCTACACCGTGCAGAGTGCGGACGGCCGTTACCTGAACCTCACGGAGAGCACCCGCTCTGCAAGCGTGACGCTGACCACTGCGCCGCAGGTCCTCACGATCACGGATCTCGGCAGCGCCTTCTCCATCCGCTTCAGCGATACCTATCTCGACCGCTACAGCACAACGTTTGCGGGCGCCTATCCCGGCAATGCGAACGCGAACGAGCGGTGGCAGCTCTATCGCGCGGTCCCTGCGGGCTATGACGTGACGATCACCGGCGTGGCCGAGGGCGCGACCCGCACCGTCATCGGCGGCGTGCGCTATGCCGTCACGGTCCACGCCCATGCCTACACGGCCACCGTCACCACGGCGGCGACGTGCACGACGCCCGGCGTCCGCACTTATGCCTGCGCCTGCGGCGAAAGCTACACCGAGGAGATCCCGGCAACGGGCCACAGCTATGTCCGCACGGAGGAAAACGGCAATTACGTCTACACCTGCTCCGCCTGCGGCGACAGCTACTCCGAGCCGGTGAAGACTGCGACCTATGACTCCGTGAGCAGGCTCACGTCCGGCGGCCGCTACGTTCTCACGGTCTACGCCGGCGGCGGCTACTATGCCATGACGCACGACGGCACGACGATCGGTGCGCAGGCCGTCACCATCGAAAACGGCCGGATCACCTCCGACGTGACCGAGAGCATGCTCTGGGATTACTCCAACGGCTGTTTCAGCTTCCAGAGCGGCACGACGACGTATTACCTCTATAAGTCCGGCAATTCCTCTCTGCGCATCAGCACGTCCGGCACGAGCGTCTCGTACTGGTATAACCGTCTCGGCTTCGGCAATGCCTACCTGCGCTACTCTAACGGCTCGTTCTATCTGACCCGCTGGAACTATTCCTACTGCTACCTGTTCCAGGAAATGAACGGAATCTGACGGGAAAAATGCGACCGGGGCCGGCTCGAAAGAGCCGGCCCCGGTTTTGCGATTCTGGCTGATAGCCATAGTTTAACATTCTTGGATGCTATGCCCAAAAGTCTGTAATTTATTATTTACTTTTTATGCAGTACGTTGTATACTAAAAGCGGCAGACGGCGAAGCGAGGGTACGGCGCTGTCTGACTGAATTTCGGAGGGAACGATCATGAAAAAGAGACTGCTTGCGCTCCTGCTGTGTGCCGTAATGGCCTGTGCGCTTCTTGTTCCGGCATTCCCCACTGCCGCCGCTGCGGAGGTGACAGAAACTGACAAGGAGATCCGTCTTTCGTGTACGGATACATGTGTAGCCGTGATAAACAAGGAAACCGGCGATTTGACCTTTGAAGGCGATGGAGAGATGGTCCAAGGTTATGACATGAAGGTCCGCTTTTCCGATTACAGCGATTATATTCGAAAGGTGACACTGAAAGCCGGTATGTTTCATATTCCAAGCGGTGCATTTGAAAACTGTACACGGCTTGAAAGTGTAAATCTGTTTTCGGCCGCAAGTATTTTAGAGAATGCATTCAAAAACTGCTCAAGCCTGAAAGATATCAAAATCACGGGTAATGTAAAATATATTTCCGGAAGTGCTTTTGCAGGCTGTATAAGTATTACAAAATTTGATCTGAGTAAATATAATACTTTTTATAAGATCGATGAGGCAGGGGCCCTATATCGGGATACCAAGCTTATTCGGTACCCTGCGGGCAGAACCGGAAGCTATGAAGTCCGTGCTATGACGAGAGAAATCGGTGAGGGAGCGTTTGAAGGCTCCTTAGTCCACGATGTTGCACTGCCTGACTCTCTTTACAGAATCGATGAGAGAGCATTTGCGGATTGCCCCAATCTGACCGGGCTTACCATTCCCAAATCTACGGTGAACATTGAAAGGTGCATCAGTTTAGGCAGCCCAAATTTCCGCGGATTTCAGGTGGAGCCGAATAATCGCTATTATTCTACGGATTCCTATGGCGGGTTATACACGACAAAGAATTTATCCGGAAACCTGGAGTTTAAAGAGTGCCCGGGGGGCTTCCGCGGGAAGTATGTCCTGCAGGATGGAACGCGGATTGTGAACGGATTTCATGAACATGACGGTGTGACGGAAATCTGGATGCCGGACAGCGTAACAGAAGTTTACTATTCTGACGGCTGCAAGAATCTTAGCAAAGTCAGACTATCTAAGAACTTATTAACAATAGATTCTTCCGCTTTTAGAGACTGTGCCGCACTGCGTGAGATCGTGTTTCCGGAGAGTGTTAAAACAATCGGTGAGCGCGCCTTTTCTGGCTGTATTTCACTCAAGCACGTCTATTTTATGGGAGACTTGCCTGAAATCGGCTGGCTCAGCTTCGCTGACAGCAATGCAATAAGTGACTTTGCTGCGATCCCCGGCATGGTGTTTTATTACCGGGAAGGAACCTCAGGATGGGGACCGACAGTTTTTGATCAAACTTTAAGCTACCCCACAGCGGTTTGGACAACAGCCCCCTATACGGATGCCAGCCCGGACAGCTGGTATGCCTCGGCCGTGCGGTATACTTACGACAATGGTCTTATGAACGGCACAGGCGAATACAGCTTTGAGCCGGAGAGCAGCATGACCCGCGCGATGCTTGTGACGGTCCTCTGGCGCTATGCCGGACAGCCGCAGGCTGCTGCCAACCCCTTTACGGATGTTCCGGGCGGCGAGTGGTACACGCAAGCTGTCGCATGGGCAGCGGAGAACGGCGTGGTCAACGGCATCGGCGGCGGTAAGTTTGATCCGAATGGCCGCGTAACCCGAGAGCAGGCAGCGGCGATCCTGTTCCGCTATGCGCAGAAGGTTGGCGCTGCGTCCGCGGAGCGTGCTGATCTGTCCGGCTTCCCGGATGCGAACGCCGTGTCGGATTATGCCAGCGATGCCATGCGCTGGGTTGTGGCGGAGGGCATCATCGGCGGCAGCCGCGAATACGACGGCCGCGATTGGCTCAAGCCGCAGGGAAGCGCCACCCGCGCACAGGTTGCGGCGATCCTCATGCGCTACATTGAAAACGTTACAAAATAGGAAAAAGGAACGGCTGCGCCCCGGTTTCGGAGCGCAGCCGCTTTGCATGGTTTGTGTGGTATGGTCGGAGGGCCACAGCATAAAGCCGCAGCCCTCCGTCTTTATGTTATATGAGGGAGCCTTCACACAAAGTGATCTCGTGCAATCATGGCCAGCCGCTCCCGCAGGTCGGGGCTGAAGCCTGCGAGGTCTTCGAGCGTGATGGTCTTGTCATCCAGCAGATAGAGCAGGTTATAGTACATTTCGGAGCGGCTGACATCGGCCACGACACCGACGCGCTTCTTGTCCTTGCGAAGCCTCTTCTCCAGCTCCCAGAACTTGTCGGATGCCTTGCCGGGCCCGGCCAGCAGGGCCGCGTAGGATTCGGCCAGCTGCTCCATGCAGCGCTCCTGCCACTCCGGCAGCCTTTTGCGGAACAGCTTCCAGTCGGATTCGTTTACGGGCAGCATGGGGGACCTCTTGTGTAGAATAATTTGACGTTTGCAGGGATGACAGAATGTCTGATGCGGCTTTACTCCCGGTTCTCCAGCCGCCTGCGGATGGCGTTCAGCCACGCGCCGTTGTATTTGAAATACTGAGGCCCGGCGACCGAATTCCGGGTCCCCAGCAGATGCTTCGCCAGTGCGGCCAGGGACCATATTTCGTCCTGAAAGCGCACATGCTTGTCGTCGGCGACGGTGCAGCGCTCGCCGGTTGTTCATTCCCGCGGCAGCAGAATTCCAGCTCCGCTCCCTCGGAAATGCCGCATTTGGAAAATGCGAACGGGGAGACCCGTTCCCGGTGCTGCTCCTCGATCTGCCGGGCCAGCGCCTCGTCCCGCTGCGCTGTTGTCGTCACCTTCCATTTTTTCAGACGGCGGTGGAAGCCGTTGATCTCCGCGATCGCCTCGAGGATCGCGTAAGCGTCCTCCGGCGGCATGGCATAGAATTCCCGGATGCGGCGCTTGCCGTCCACTTCTTCGGCAGAACGCAGATCGGGGTTCAGCTTGCCCAGAATGGAGTGGAGCTTCTTGTCCGAGAGGGCAGAATCCACCTCGTAGGTGGCGTACACCCGGAACGCAAAGGGGACCGCCGTGCTGCGGTTCAGCTCCGCGAGCCGCTGCTTTACATCCGTCGCATAGCCGAGCTTCCCATATTGCGGGAAGGAGGGATTCGTGAGAATGTAAATGTATCCGGTCGTGGTCGTCCGGGTCCTTTCGTGAGGGTGGAAAGATTGTGCTGTTTTGAGCCTCATAATAGGCCTCCCTGGCATCGGAGATCAGCTTCTCAATACTGACGTATTTAACGGCTTGCTTCTTCTCTCAGCGCAATTTGTGCGGATCGCAACTAACGATATGCTTGTGAACACAAACGGCACGGTCTTTGTCTCAGTGCACCGCGTGCAGATCGCAACGGGTACCACACCGGGGAGTGGCTGTACGTCGTGCTTTGTCTCAGCGCACCGCTTGCAGATCGCAACCTGGAGCAGCAGGCCTATAACCGATGGTACAACGACTTTGTCTCAGCGCACCGCGTGCAGATCGCAACCTGGTCCCAGATAGCAGTCGCGACAGTGGTAAGGCTTTGTCTCAGCGCACCGCGTGCAGATCGCAACTGCCACGTCTGCGTGTCCTTGGTCGACAGGCTGCTTTGTCTCAGCGCACCGCGTGCAGATCGCAACCTCCCGGATAACGCGGAGCATTTCAGGCCACAGCTTTGTCTCAGCGCACCGCGTGCAGATCGCAACGGCAAATGTGCACAAAGCACCGCGTGCGGATTTGTGGAATGCGCTGTAAGTCGGTAGATAGCTTTTCGCAGCACGAAGATCTGCTGCGCGCTGACTATTTTCCCGAGCTCTTCTGCTACCAAAGCAGCCTCCGCTGCCATTAACGGTAGCCCCGGACGGACAATCGACCGGTTTTCTCCGGTGCGAACGGCACCGGCATTTTATGTCTTCCTGGCCTTCGCGTCAGGCAATGCTTCTGCGGATGCCCATACTGGAGGGTGTTTTGGGGAGAGCGTGCAGGCGCTCGATTTCCCGATGATGGTACTGCACAAAGGCGGGATAGTCCCGCGCAAGGGAATCGAGATCAAGAGTTTTTGAACAGGAGTCATAATGCTGCAGCAGGAAGGCGGAATAGAGATCACGTTGGAGATGCTCACCGTCCTGCATGTCGTTCCAACGTCGGGAAAGCGACTTTTTAACATATTTACCAGTCAAATGATTATATTGGCTTGCTTTGATATCTGCCGGGTTGATCTCTACAACGTCCGACAGCCCGAGAGACTTGCATTTTTGCCGCAATATTTCGATCAGCATGGCGGGTGCCTTGTTGGCAATGGACTTTCCAAACCGCTTTTTGCTTCGGGGCTTTCCGGTCTTTTCAGATATCACGGTCTTCTTTGCCCGGTGCGTCAGGGAAGACCATTCCATTTTTTCCACATAGAAATGATCACCCAAGGACAGCAAATGGTTCGCCAGTTGAATGTGCTGGAGCTTTCGTATTTCAGCCTGACGGTGCTGCAGATATTTCAGTTCCTGTTGGCTCCTCCGATATCGCTTGGACTTATTATGTGTTAACTTGACACCGCGCCGGATCGTGCCGTCCTCGGCATAGTTATCCGGGTTGGTTGCCCTTCTGCTCCGGTCCATTTTTCGTTGCAGGCAGCGCTTTTCCTGCTCGATGTTCTGTACCCGATCTGCCAGTTCGACGAGTCCGGCCACCCCGGCGGCGGAATACGCCAGTGTTTGCGGCCCGATGTCCAGCCCGACGGGGCCGCTGCCGATAGGGCGAACCGCTTTTCCGGTAACGGGATCGGCCTTGATCGCAGGCTTCCCCTCCAGAACGAGCTGGGCATACCAGCGGTCTCTGCGCTTTCCGGGCCGGCGGACCAATCGGACAAGCTTTACTCTGCGCTGCAGCATATCGGTCTCGTAAGCATTGTCCGGCGATACCTTCAGCGGCAGCTTCAGGCCCTTCCACTCGATGTAGGGCCCGCGGAACATGATCTCCGTGCCGCCGCTTTTTCCCGTTCTGGAGTAGCCCTGCACAGAATTTACCTCACCGGGCTTTTTGTAATGTACCTTCTTGCCGCCCTTTTTGAACAGAACCTTATCAAAGGCCGCCCAGACCTGCGGCGCGATCCCATGAACGGCGACACTGGAGCCGATGTTATCACGGAAGTGCTTGTAATATTTTCCCATATCTGTAGTGAAGGAATAATCCGTAAACCCGGCCGTTTTCAAACTTTTCCGCTGCTCTTTGTATAACTCCTGCAGTTTGGCCCGATCCGCAGGGTTATTCCTGTCCAATGCCCGTATTTTCTGCTCGTTCTCCAGATATTCGGCAGTCCGCTTTATCTGCGCAAGCCGTTTCAGCTCTGCATGGACCAGCGTGTTATAGAGCTGCCGCGCGATCTCAAAGCGCTTGGCAAGACGGTCCTCCTGCCACTTTTCCAGTTTTAACGGTAAAGTCAGGCAGCAGGTATCTGTGCTGCTCTTTTTCACAGGACTCCCTCCTTGCCGGCTGCAGCAAAATGCGATCCGGATCGTTTAGAACTATTTTATCATTAGGTGTGAAAAAATACAAGCTGTGTGACAACAGTTTCCTGTCCAAATTCCTTTCAAAACTGCAAGGATAGAATTGTTTGCGGAGCGCTGCAGCGCCCCGCAATGTCTTTTTATCAGTCCATAATTCCATACCGCTTCATCAGCTCGATCCGCTCTTTTCCCAGCTTGATGGAGCCGGAGGCGCTGTTGTCTGGATTGGACTGCTTCTCACTGGCGTAGTGCGCAATGCGCTGCACCCACGCGACCGGCAGCAGGTACGGACGCTTTTTGAGATAGGGATAGCGGCGCTCCAGATACTCGCGCTTGGGGAATACCGTGCTCAGAACGCTGCTTTTTTCACCGGTGCGGCTGGCCTTGACGGCGTTCAGCGTGACGGTGG
>ENA-OWPN01002168-OWPN01002168.1-human-gut-metagenome-genome-assembly--contig:-NODE-2168-length-13014-cov-3.365152_pt1 | contig 13014 bp, 14 predicted proteins | sample MGYA00248266_ERZ651850 | MGnify/ENA primary metagenome ERZ651850 (study PRJEB26924, sample SAMEA4378296) | human gut metagenome | biome: human gut; feature: human-associated habitat; material: faeces... | reverse complement strand
AGATAATAATGGTAATACGATATTACCTAAGACTAGAAGTAATCTAGTATATCATACAAATAATCAATTGGTATCTACTGTATTGGATAATTTATCTACCAATATTAGTGCTATATCTACATCTATAGCAAATATAACAGATGGAACTACTACTGTTGGACGATCTGCTGTAGCAAATTCTATAAGAGACCAAAATGTTTCTGGAAGGAACTATGGATTATATCAAACAAATGGAGATACTTCTGGAATAGCAATATGGGATTTGAACTTAAATAAACAAAGAGTTTTTAATAATGCAATCGCAGATCAAAATGGAAATGTCATAAATACCACCTATCTAAATCGAGGTGGTGGAAATATGACTGGCGCTTTAACTTGTAATGCAAATGCTTATACAGCATGTCATAACATGGTTGCATATAATAAAGGTGGTTGGACAGCTCAAACAACAAACTATTTCTGGGGGCAGTATGCATGAGTTGGTACAATAACAACGGAACTACAAATACTGCATTTGGAAACTGGTATAACAACGATGGTTCCGCAAACCATTTAATGGGAAATTGGTATAATAATGACGGAACTACAAATAATCTTTTATGGAATTTAGGAGCTCCTGTACCAGGAGATTATTTATACAACTGGGGAGATCAACATACGGATTGGACCGGTGGATGGATTGGAATAACCCATCCTAAGATCATATGGCATAGTGGAAATGAATGGTGGACTGGGAATGTTCAACGATATGAAATCGGTAGCGGCCATTTATTTTGTGGAACGAATAATTCACAAACATACAATGGTTCCGGTATTCAAACTGTAAATCGGGTCAATTTAACATATGTAAATAGTTTGACTATAAATTACTACAGTACGAACTGTATTCAATACAATGTTGGAATAATTGCTGCAATTGCTGGAATTGAATCAACGATTTATGCTAAAGGTCAAACAGAATTTTATGGAAAAACAAATGGGACATTATATAGCCAAACCATAGATGTTAGTTCTGTTACAAGTGCATATGTCTATTTTGGAGCATATACATCCAATGCAAATACACAAGACGTTATCTGTAGAACAATTGCATGCGGATAAAATTTACCTATAAATAATGCCAAAAACAATCCACTTAATGAAATCTCTAGAAAGGAGATGACGTTAAGTGGATTCTATTTTAACGATGGGTACTGCAAGTTATGCGCATACATATGGGAATATTGTAGAAGCCATAAAAATGGACATTTTATCAAAGTATCCACCCGATTATTTTAAATACATTCACGTTTCATCTCAACTCGCGTTTCGAGAAATGAAACGTTTTAAAGATAATTCTCTTGTAGAATTTCGCAAACAAGAAAGACCAAAAATTTATATTAAACCGACGTTTGAAGTATCCGATGATTCAATTCCATTTTTTGGTACATTGTTAACCAATCACATGTATTGTGGAACTGGATATATATCAAAAGGGTCTCTGATGCCAATTTTCAAAGATTCATCCAAACACATTGAACTCGATTTTCGAATGAATCGAGATAAAGTTATCTTCGATATTAATATTCAAGTCGAGACGTTGATGCGTCAACTTGATCTTTATAAAAATATGCAAAATATGATATCTTGGGACGCTCCCCATATGAAACGTTTTTCGCTGGAAAGTATGATCCCAAGACCTATGATTCAATACATTGCAAAAAATGCAAATATAAATCTTAATAATACACCTGGAAGTATTGCAACGATTGTCTCATATTTGCAAATGCATGGAAGTTTTCCAATCACATATAAAATTCGAAATAGTTCTTCATTGGATGAATTCTTCATGTATTACGAAGTTCCCGTGTTATTGAATTACTCGGATCTTCAAGTGGATGATGGAAATAAAAAAGGAATGACGGATGATTCATATGGAATCAATTTCAGAGTCACTTGTGAGTTTAATCATCCTGGAGCATATGTAATTCGTTCCGTTGAAGGTTATCCCGATATCGTTCCAACAGAACTTCGAATCGATACTGGATACGAAAAAGAACTAATTCCCTTGTATACATTGGATCGTCTCTATGAAGATCATGGTGAAGTGATGGATGGCTTTAAGCTTTACTTCGTGACATCGGTTCAGACAGAAGATAAATTCAATGGCAAAAAAGATTCTGTCAATTTAAAAGATATTATTGAACCACAATATTATCAGGTTTTAAAGAAATATGTATTCTCACATATTCCAAGTGATGTCCTGATGAGGGTTCAGTTGTTTAAAAACAACGAGAAGCTTACTTATGGCGATGATTACTATGTTGACTGGAACACCATGAATTTGTATATAGAAAAATCAGATTCATCTGTAACGTATCGAATCATTCTTTATGCAAATATGACAAAGTTCCAAGAAGAATTCCAGACAATGATGGAATTGACGAAGAGAGATAAAACATATGCAAATATCGAAAATCCGATTGAAGTAAACGATGTATGGAGAGATCGTGAAAATAATTTGTTTAGAGAATCTTCTGGGGATTATTTTATGCCAAAACGAGACGAGCAAATGAATCACGATCAATTCACAGATGATAGAAAAGAAATATTATAGTAATTATTAAAGAGATAAATCCCTAGGGATTTATCTCTTTAATAATATCAATTAATTTAATGGAAGCATTTCTTCCGCTTCTTCATAATCCAAAATTCCGTTATCAAATGATGGATTATCCTTACACATTGCAATGTATCTATGAATACGATATTTGTGTTCATCATCAAAATGTGGAGCATAGAGTTTAATAAACTCATTTACATTTCCTAAACCCTGTTTTAGATTTAAGAAAATGTCTTCATTGTGCACTCCCTCATGATTGGTCTTGCTAAGCATAACAACTTGTACATGAAGGGCAAAATGCTCATCGATTACCTCATTTGCAATAGCAAAAGTTGTAATTGGAATATTTCGATCCATATATTTATTCAAAACGATTTCACAATAGTCGTAAAGAGTAAAAATTGGCCCATGATGCATTTCAACTGTGGCATCTATTTCATCTACGATGTTAGAAGACACTTGGCAAAAATTTAGGCCAACGGTATTCTTCACATAAGCAATAAACTTTTTATAGTCATCGCTTTTTCTAACCAAAGATTCGACAGATTTAATAAAGGATGAACGAACCTTTGGATCAAACTCAAAATACTCTTTTGGTTTGTAGAAAGAGATGAATTGACTTGAGTCATTTTTACTCTCGACTAATTTTAAATATTGCCCAGTATAACGAATATTTGGCATATTCATCGAGAGTCACCTACCTTAATCATGAATATTAATTTACACAAGTGTTTTCCAGAATATGAATTAAAGGGTATTGCTTGTACGAATACTTCATAGAAAGGGTTGATTTTTATGGGTTTACAATTTTTAAAAACAGAACGAAGATGGATATGGTTTCGCGTAGTAATATCGTTCATCTTTTCATTAGCAATTATTCTTATAGGAAAATGGAATATTGATCTTTATTTTTATACGTGGATTTTTGCATTTATGAACGTAATTATTTCTGTTGCATTAAGTCTATTAATGGTTTTATATACGGTTCCAATCTTTCGGGATAAAGATTTTAAAGGATATACATCAAAAGATAAGTTGTATTCTAGATTGGTTATTTTGGTTGGATTTGTAATTTTCATGTCTAATGTAATAGGAATATTGACGCTTCCACCAAACTTTCATCCGGTATATCATCTAAACTCTGAACGAATTATTCGTCTTATATTTATCATCCTAGTTTGTGGATTATGTTATGTTGGAGAGACGACATATACCTCTTACGTAACCGATCGTTTTGCAAAATTAAAACGACATTTAAATCCTAAGGACGATTTCACAATCTCTACGCAAATCGAAACAGAACGGCATATGAAAATTATATCCGTTTGCGAAAAGATATTAATCTTTCTATCATGTTACTTAGAAGCATTATTTATTTCTGGGGTATTCTTCGTTGTTATTTCAGTTCTTCATGCAATAAAATAGCGATTAAAAAGGAGGAAATAATTTTGATATCCCCTATCATATATACAATTATTCAAGTTCTGTTTATAAGTTTTCTATTAAGAATTTCCGTAAATTTTATTATTACAAGAGCACGTTTGATGCAAAGTAAGTATACAAAATTATTCATGCTTGCATTATCTTTAATTATTACATTACTAGCAATTGTATACTGCATTCAACTTGTTTTAACCTTATATTAATTCAATTCTCCTTTTACATAGAGATAAAATCTTTTATGTAAAAGGAGAATTTATTCTATGACTTTTTTAACGCTTGGAATGATTCTTTTGCTTGTCTGTGGGATAGCTGGAATCTTTTTGATAACAAGTTATATTTTATTTAAAGGCATTCTAATAGATTATCATCAGAATGCTCAAAGAATGACTGCAGACGAACTATTCGAAACACTTAGCGCTGTTATTAATTCCGAAATTAATATATTGGAAAAAGATGTATTTTCCACATTTGGAAATACTCTAGATAGTCAATCATATGAAAATTATTATCAATACTTATCTCGAAAATGCATCAATGATCTGAGCGAATCATTTTTGTATCGTGCATCATATATTATGAATCGTGATGCAATTATTGAAGTAATTTGCAAAAATATTTCAAATTATCTCAAAACAAAATTAGCATCACCTCAAGCAATGGAACCTGTTGGCAACGAGGATGATGACGAGTAATTTCTATCAAATAAAAGATATATTATTTCTATAGAAGAAAGGAAGATCTCTTCTATAGAAATAATATTTTTTAAAAATGGAGGAATTCTAAAATGAATATGAGTGGAATTGTAATAGATAAGGGATATATGAATCAAAAATATATTCCAAAATTTTTCCGCAGACGAAAAATAAGAAAACAATGCAATGATGTCTGGGTGTATATTTCAGAAATTTTTGAGGATATCAAAAGAATGAAAAGAAATGATCGACCTAGAGCATCATCAAAAGGAAATTTGGTATTCTTTCTTTCCAAAGACGAAGTTATCGAATATTATGGCGAAGCCATAAATATAAACAAGAAGTTTTCTACAATTAGAGCTTTGCTTGAGAAAATTTGTGACAATACGACGCAATTTGAAAAACTTGAAGAGACGGTTTCGGTGTTTGAGCTTGAATGCAATGAATTTATTCAAGCCTCTATGAAATGGGTTTATCGCCGTAATCAATTTGTCAATATGTACATGGAGGGTTAAAAATATGACATTCATAAAATATCCGTCGGATAAATGGTTACTGAATAAAATGTATTCACGACCATGGAAAATACTAAAGTATAAATCGAATATCATTTGGTTTTTCTGGATACGTTTTTCATCGAAAGATGATTTTTTCCGTGACCTTGATTCTGTATTTGATGATGCAAGGAGTATTCATCATATTATCGAACTTGCAATCCATACAGGTATATACAAAGACAAAAATATATCTGAAAATGCTCTTTTTGAATATGTAGATGAGATGAATATCTTAATAGATCGTATGGACAAAATTTATGATTCTATAAAGGATTCTAAATGTACTGCCGAACAACAAAAGCTCTATCGAGAAGAATACATCATGTATCAAAAAATTCACTTTCTTTATAGATCATTAAGCAAATATGTACATACTGGGGAGGTATTCGATTTTGAGAGTGATTGTTGCGGGGAGTAGAAAGTTCAAAGACTACCCAATGATGAAGCGTATCCTAGATGCAAATTTCAGACAAATTAATGAACCAATCACCATTGTATGCGGAATGGCGGAAGGTGCTGATAAACTTGGATGGCAATATGCATATGATCACAATTTGGATATCGATTTTTATCCAGCAGATTGGAATATGCATGGAAAAATTGCTGGATTTATCCGAAATTCTAAAATGGCAGAAAATGCAGATATGCTGATTGCATTCTGGGATGGTAAAAGCAGAGGAACCGATCATATGATTAAAACAATGAAAAAGAAAAACCTCCCAGTAAAAGTCTATAAGTTTTAATCATAAAGAGAGATGATAGAAAAAATCTATCATCTCTCTTTATTTTTTATCAATCTTTTGTCATATTATAATATGTAAGAAAAGCCTCATTTCCGATTACACGCATCAAGTCTCCAGCAATATTGACATAATGCTTAATTGAATGCATAATTTCTTCTGCTTCAGCATTTGCTTCTGCAGAGAAAATGCCTTTCAAAGAAACTTGGTCTCCGTCATAGTCTCCGCCAAGACCTTTAAGGTACGTATTATCCATTGTCACAGTATCATTAAACAACGTCGACACTTCTGCTTCTGGAAGAGAAGGATCGATCTGTGGATAAAATGGATAATTCCGTTCGTTGTAAATCATTGGCATTGTTTTCATTGTCGACAAGACGAAAACTCGTGACGGGAATGTTCCAAAGTAATCTTCCAAAGGATATCGTGTAATGTAAACATGTTTATCATACAAAGTATCGACAGCAGCCATATACAAAAGATCTGTCCACGTCAATACTCGATTGTACAATTGCGGTGTTTTGATATCTTTTATTTTTTCGTTTTTCCCATGTCCACTGAAGTGAATTGGAAGCATAGCTGTTGTTCCGTCAAGATCTACGGGTAATTCTACAGGCCTAAATCGAGTAGCTGGAGTGCCAATAAATTGATCAATTATTTCTTGAATTTTGTCAGAGTTATAATAACTCAATGGATCTTTAAAATTCAGGTAATTGACAATTTTGTTTTCCTTTTCATCATAAACAGGATAACGGTCTCCCATAGATTCAACCGTTTGACGAATAAATTCCGACACATATCGTTTGATAAAGGGGTAGAACAAAACACAGCATTGTGCAAGAGGAACTCCGGTATGAAAAATATCAATCGGATTTTCTTCTGGTTTATCTGCACTGTCGATATGGAAAACGGAAATAACCGATCGAAAACCATAATCAATCGTTTTTCCAAGAACCGAACGTTTGAAGACTTCACGTTTTTTTTCAACAAGAGTTTGCCCATATTGACGTATGGTTACAAGTTGCATTTGAATATTGTATTTTGCGATATTTGAAAAATATGGATCTTTTATTACAGAATTTGCATATTGAATCAATTTCGTATAATTCTTGTTAATAGGAGGAATATTCTGAGTACCTCCGATGATTTGTACATCTCGATAGAAAACTGGAATAACAAGCCATTTTGAAATAAAAAGTTCATCATCTTTCAGTGAATCAATCAATTTCATTCGCTCATCACGAATATGTGAGCCAGTTGTTTTGAAAACGATTTTTCGAAAATTTTCAACCAACCAGTCCATTCCAGTATTATCTGGATCACCATCTGGAACCTCGGAAATGTTTCCTTCTGTATCAATTTCCCAAGAACCTTCTCCAGAAGCAACTTTATCAATTTTAGACCACATGCGTTTGATCACTTCATATGCATATGGATGAAAAACTTTACAATGAAGATCGATATATGCAAATTGTGTTCGACGTTCTTCTGGTGTATGACCAAAAATATAGGGAGAAAATAGTCCATCCGCAGTTGGGATACTTCCCTTCTCAAACCTCTGCGGATTGGTTACTGGTTGTAAATCAAGCATTTTAATATTTGCATCAATGAATGTATCTCCAATAAGATCAATTTTCATTGATGTTGTATCAGAAACATATGGCGTACGTTTCTTTGGTTCGTTAGCCATAACGATTCACCATCTTTCTTTTGCGATTCTTTATACTTTTGTAACGATGATGAAAATGAAAGGGAGTTTCAATCACTCTTGCCTTTGAACCATTTAATAATGTACTTTAGGTATATTGATACGGATTTAAAGGAGGTATATCCTATGGCAAAAGATATTCTTTTGAGCACAGACGGCCGTGTTGGTCGTATGTGGAAATTTCAATCTCGTACGCCGATTTCGAATGTTCCCGTGCAGGTTCCTGTGGAAGTTGCAAAGGAAGCAATGAAAGAACTTGGCGCTGTTGGTGTTGAAGTTTTTCAACACAATCCCGTAAATCCCGAAGAGAAAGTTACTCTGACGGAAGAAAACATCGAGAACGTCACATTCCCTGGAAATGTTGCCACTGAGGAAGAACTGATTGCTGCCGTTAAGAATGCCGATGTGAAAAACATCAACCTGACTGCATCGATCAAGCTGACAAAGACTCTGAAGATGGCTCGTGAAGGAATTGTTCTGGATGGTCATGGTTATAAGGTTACGATGAGTGGCACTGGTAAAGCAATTGAAGCCACGAAGTCGGCAACTCTGAAGAACCTGTTCATTGAGGGTGCATCCGATCCAGCAACATGGAGTTCCGGATATGCTCTGCATCTTTACGGTGCTGAGTTTGTTGTGGAGAATGTAACTCTTACAAAAATGAATGCTGCTATGTTCTGCAATAAAGCAACTGTTACTCTGAAGGGTAAAGTTGATATGAGCGGAAATGGTTTTGGCGGAATGGAAGTTTCTGCAGATAAGGCGATCCTTCGTATTCAAGGCGATCTTCTCAATACAACTGAGAAATATGAGAAGCCGACAATGTGGGTGGATGGTACCATTGGAACTTCAGCAATCTATGGTATCGAGAAGTTCACGAAGGCTGTTATCAAGAATCAGGATCAATTCTATCTGAAGGCTGCAAACATTATTGTACCGGCACCCGTTGCTCCCACAGTTACTGTGGAGGGTCTGGATACAATTACTGTCGGAGTTCCGGCAGAATATTCAGTCACTACTAAGAAGGGTGACTATGCAGGTGGTAACGTCCAGGGCAAGTTCGTTACAACTGCTGGAGCGGATTTGATTGGCAAGATCGAGTATTACGAGGTTAATCCTGCTGCCGGAGAAGGTTGGAAAGATCTTTCCGGTGATACATTCGGACCCACTGCTGGTTTCCCGATGATGGACGCTACCAGCAAATTCCGCATTACAGCAACAGCTCCCGGAACGATCAAGCAAACGATCAACATCGTTGAAGTTGGAACCGGAACTATTGTATGCTCTGTTGATGCAGAGGGTTCTGTAGTTGCTGGATAAAAATAAATAATTCAATCCCTACTAGGATTTCCTAGTAGGGATTTTTTTTATTTTTCATACTTGGTTTACATTTGTTGATGATAATTTTCTCCATGATGACCAACTGTTCGTACTTCTCGTTATTAGAGAACGAACATATGGATCGTTATTGTGTGGGATGTATATTTGCGCAGAATAATGAGAATATGCATTGCTTTCAAAATGTAATAATGTCCCGTAACCGTATGCTCCGGAAGGGCCTCCAGTTCCAATCTCTGTAATTTGATATACACCCGTTTCTGTTATTGCGTTCCAATTTCCAGGATTTGCTCCGATTGTCATAATACCACTAAGAAAACTCCAAGAACTAAATGTTTTCGTATCGATTTCATACACACGATTGTATTGTCCACCATGATCGTGATGCATCAAACGTTGTGAAATATATCCATTATTTGCTTTTCCAACCAAAAGCGTTCCATAAAAACTATTGGTTGGAAAATTCATAGATAATCCTTGAGATGTTCTTACTGTATATACACCAGGTTTTAAAAGACCGTTTAAAGGAGTTGGACTATAAGGGATATCTGGAATATTTTCAATAATTGTGTTTAGTCGATCCTCTAATATTGTATTATCATCACAATATACCAATTTTGATCGAGTCTTAGGTAATATTATATTACTTGCATTATCTAAAAGAGTTTTTCCATAAGTAGCCATAATGAATAGTAACTCCAAGTATTTAATATATTAAAAAATCTTAATATAAATGAATTTATCCTGCACTATATAATACTTAATATATACTATATAACTATATATCTGAATAAGCGCATAATGCGCTTATTCAGTATTATTAAGAAATAAACGGAAATAAAATACCTATGGATGTTTTTTCATCCATAGGTATATGCTTTTATGCAAACGGAAAAGTCTTTTTTAATTCTTCCTTCGGAATAAGTATATCTGGTGGAGTCAGTGTACTAAAATACATTGAAGAAAGCATTTGAACGGCTATCTTTCTATGAGATGTATCATCTCCTTCGCTTCCAGATGCACGAATTTGTCCTTCCAAATATTCATTTTTCAATTCTTTTGCCTCTTCTTTTGTCATATCACTGGAAGTGAGCATTAATTGAGCCAATGGATATTCTCCCATCCAAATCGCCTCTCGGAAGCAGAACCAATCCCATTTTCGAATTGCTTCTTTTCCTTTTAGTATAAAAAATTGAGTCAGTTCACGTTTCTTTTGCTCCATCGCTGATGAAATAGCTCGATGCATATAAAATGTTCCAATTTCGTTATCAACCAATTCTTGAGCGATTGTAATGATTTCCTCTTCTTCCAATTTCATATGCGGAAGAAAATGCAATACTTCTGTTTTGGCAGTTGCATTTGCTACAGATAGAGATCGCTTTAACAAAGCATAATCACCAAGTTCTACCGCAAGCATGAGAATATTTGGCATCTCATCTGGCGTAACAAGGTGAAGCATCGTTCGAATTGCGTCGTCATATCCACTTTTCAAGCAAAAGGAAACTTGCTGGTTAAATGTACAACCAAGAAGTGTTTTGGATGAATATTGCTCAAGTTCTTTCTTAATCTTATAAAGATTTTTGTACAGTTCTTTTGCGTATGAACTTCCTTCTGAAATAGATTTCAGAAGATAATTTATGAAGATATTTTGAATGATTTGTGGCTGTCCATTGAGCTGTCTGTACAATGAAAGAATCTTTGATGGATCATTGTATTTTTCATCACGAATACCATCAATATATTTTACAGATTTTGCTTTGTTGGCATCACTAATTTTAAGAGTTCCATTCATAGCATTTTCGAATGTTTTCATAATATTTTGCTGAGCTTTTGTATTCATAGGGAAATAACACCTTCCTTTCTATTTATATATTATTTCTGAGCAATCTTATTTTTTATATTTAAAACTACATTCTTATTTAAGCAGTGCTATATCATCAAAATGAAAGAATTAGATGTAAATGATTATCTTGCAAATATCAAAAAAAGATAATCATTTACGTTTAAAAGCTTTTCAAAAAAGAAAGGAGCATGCCAAAAAATGAATTCAAGCAAAATAACTGCCGCAAGAGTTTCAAAGCTTGATCTTGATTTCGAATGCCAATATGATCTCGCAACAAAGCATGGAATTCGAATCAATTCACCAGAGTCGTTTAAAAAATCTGAAAAAGTATACAATGGATTGCAATCTGTATTCTTTGGATCAGACTTTTCGGATGAGCAGTCCTTTGCGGAGCGTTATCGATGCAAATGTGGAAAATACATTGGTAAAATGTATGAGGGAACACTTTGTGAAAAATGCGGTTCTACGGTACAGTATGTCGATGTTGATCTTTCAAAATTTGGATGGATTATTTTGGATCATTTTAAAGTAATGAGTCCAATTTATGCACAAAAATTGACAGAAGCATTGGGAACCGCTGATTCCGAAAAAGTTCTCACCAGAATTATTGAAACGGATTTTCCTGGTGAGGAGAAGAGTCCAATTCAAGCGCATCGAGATGCAGAACTTCTTAAGAAACATCCATTCTGTAAGAAAGGGATGCGTTGGTTGGTTGCTCATATTGACGAGGTTCTTGATTATTATGAGCCAAAGAAACCGGCAAAGGCAAAATTGTTTGCAGAATTAAGAGCGGACAAAGATAAGATGTTTACATCTTGCATCCCTGTTTATTCTTCCGTTCTTCGCATCGAGACACCTGGCGAAAAAGATAAGAAGTTATACAAACTTCGAATCAATACTTATTATCTTTCATTGATTCGCTCATCCAACGCTATCAATGAAAAGGGAAATCCAAAAAATATGGATGAGAACGATTTTATTGTAGTAGATCGTTTTCTCTATCAAATGCACAAAGAAATTCTAAATTTATTCCAGGAGATATTCAATATTCTTTCTGGTAAAAAAGGGGTTATTAACTCTAGAGTAATTGCAGGTCGGTATAACTTTTCTGCAAGAATGATTATAAGTTCTTCTTCTGGAGAATTGAGAGCCGATGAAGTCGAACTTCCTTATATTGCGTTTATGGAACTTTTTCGATATGAAATTATCAATATATATGCCAAGATTCAATCCTGTACTATTATGGAAGCTCAAAATGTATGGGAACGAGGTCTTGTCCATTTTGATAAAACTCTTTATCGAATCATGGAATATATGTGCAAAGAAAACAGAGATGATATCACAATCATTATTAATAGGAAGAAATGACCGTGTTCTGTATTGAAAAGATGCAGCACTATTATCAAAATGATGTAGTGAACATTTCACTTGATAGAAGAAATGAGAAGATAGATGCTTCTAAGCTTCTACTCTAATATCCGTCATGCGTTAGTTATAAAATAACTAAGGTTTGTAACAACGGTGAAGTCGGCAAAATATGCCGGGAGTCTATAAAGAATCTATGGTTAGAATGTAATTATATTACTGACGAATTTGCGAATGAACGTTTTATTGATATGAGGATTAGTAAGATTTCCTATATGAACATCCTTGTGGTGTAACAGACCAATGTGTATCAATAATGCAAAGCAAAAACCTAAGGATTCTATGTACAGATAGAGTGATTTGTACCGGGGAAGCCAAGATCCGTTTTAGGAATTTGACGAAACCAGAGATGGATATAAGCAAATTAAATCTTGGTGAAAGCGCTGTCACTAGCTATGAAGTAGAGTAATGTCTATGGAGCAACAGGCAGTAGTCGGGTAAAATGATTTAATTTACTCGATGGCACGCCGAATATGATGAAAGTCGTATGTTCGGTGTAGAGCGGGGGAAAATTTGGAGATAATTATCAAAGAATTACCTATCGCTATTCCAAGTAAGCCAAATAACGTTTATGCTTGGCGCAGTCGTGAGGCTGTGTAAAGTTTACTCCTTTAATTGTCTGGAAACTCTCGTTAGGTCATTGGTACTCGTATTTCATTTGTACAG
>ENA-OWPN01002159-OWPN01002159.1-human-gut-metagenome-genome-assembly--contig:-NODE-2159-length-13070-cov-2.905033_pt1 | contig 13070 bp, 8 predicted proteins | sample MGYA00248266_ERZ651850 | MGnify/ENA primary metagenome ERZ651850 (study PRJEB26924, sample SAMEA4378296) | human gut metagenome | biome: human gut; feature: human-associated habitat; material: faeces... | reverse complement strand
CTTCCCTGTCCAGCCTCCAAAAGGGAGAGATACAAGGGCAGGAAATTACAAATTGCAGATTTTAACAGAACAAAAAACATCAATATATATTATTACATTTGCACCTCAAATTCTACATGACATGAATGCAAAGGTAAAAGGATATTTTTTGGGAGCGATCGCCGCTGCAACTTACGGAACTAACCCACTATTTGCTCTTCCACTGTATAAAGACGGAATGGATCCTGATTCGGTTCTTTTTTTCAGGTACTTGTTCGCAATTCCCATACTAGGCATGATGATTAAAGGGAGAGGGAGAAGTTTCAAAATAGAACATAAAGCAGCAGTTCCACTGATTGTCATGGGGCTATTGGTTGCTTTTTCTTCATTAGCTTTGTTCCAAAGTTACAATTATATGGAAGTCGGGATTGCTTCTACACTTCTTTTCGTCTATCCGATCATGGTCGCATTGATTATGGCACTTGTATTCAAAGAGAAACTAACCTTACAAACAGTCTTTTGCATTTTACTGGCACTATCAGGTATCGGTCTGCTCTATAAAAGCGGTGATGGCACAACACTCAGTCTCACCGGTGTTTTGCTGGTTATGGCTTCAGCTCTCTCCTATGCCATCTACATAATAGGAGTGAACCAATCGACACTGAAAAACGTGGCTACGCTTCCGCTGACTTTTTACATACTGCTTTTCGGCGTATCTCTATTCTTTGTCCGTGTCGGGTTCGGGAAAGACCTTTATATTGTGGACAAATGGTATCTTTGGGGAAACCTGATCGCGCTTGCCGTCTTCCCTACCGCCATTTCATTCCTTTGTACAACTAGTGCTGTCCAGTATATCGGTTCGACACCGACAGCCATACTGGGAGCACTAGAGCCGGTCACAGCTGTATTTTTCGGGGTTGCCGTGTTCGGCGAAACCTTGACACCAAGGATCGGTTGCGGGATATTATTAATTATTCTCGCCGTGACAATCATCATTGCGGGCAGCAACATCACGAGTCATTTGATCCGTTTTAGAAAGCTCTTCCCTCGGTTGCCGCTCAAAAGAAAACGGTAAGATGAACGGATAATAACTTTGATCTGTGAAGTCTGGGTAAACAAAAGCGAATGCTACCTGTTTTTTACATTTGTGAAAGACGGCTATCTGTCCAATGAAGGTGCATTCGGTGTCGATCCCGGCGACCGTTTTCGGGCTGAGATCGGGGCTTATATTTATATTAAAGCTAAAGCAGAGCAAAAAATCATGGAGAACGTGAACCTGATCACAAACGTGGACTTTTTTACTCCTTATAATAAGCAGTTCGGTAACGTAGACGTGAACTGGGATGTTCTGATCAACATGAAAATTAACAAATACCTCAATGCTACACTCAACACCACGCTCAAATACGACAACGACGTGAAAACCTTTAATGATGAAGGCAAAAAACGCGGCGCCAAAGTTCAGTTCAAAGATATTTTAGGTATCGGCGTAGCTTACAATTTCTGATAAAAAGAGAATAGTTGACTCCCTTTTTTCAAAAAAACCCGCCGTAATCGGTTGCAGTATTCAAAGAAAGGAGTAAATTTGCACGTTGAAAATAAAAATGATTAGAAATGATCAATAAGATTAACGCTCTGCTTAAGGAAGTAGAGAACCTGAAAGCGGCAAACGCTGAAGAACTGGAGGCATTACGCATTAAATATCTCAGCAAAAAAGGTGAAATATCTTTGCTGATGAATGATTTTCGCAATGTAGCGGCAGATCAGAAGCGTGAAGTCGGCCAGCACCTCAACAAGCTGAAAGAGGCAACCCAAAATAGAATTAATGAGCTGAAAGCCAGCTTTGAGAATGTACAGATGACGAATGATGACATCGACCTCACCCGTACATCCTATCCTATCGAATTAGGTACTCGCCATCCGCTTTCACTCGTAAAGAAAGAAATCTGCGACATCTTCGGACGCTTAGGATTCAGCATTGCTGAAGGACCGGAAATCGAAGACGACTGGCATGTATTCTCTTCTTTGAACTTTGCAGAAGACCACCCTGCCCGCGACATGCAGGATACTTTCTTTATCCAACATAATCCGGACGTATTGCTTCGTACACACACTTCTTCCGTACAAACACGTGTCATGGAGAATCAAGAGCCTCCTATCCGTATTATCTGTCCGGGACGTGTATATCGTAATGAAGCGATCTCCTATCGCGCACACTGTTTCTTCCATCAGGTAGAAGCCTTGTATGTGGACAAAAACGTTTCTTTCGCCGACTTGAAACAGGCATTACTGTTCTTCGCCAAAGAAATGTTCAGCGCAGACACGAAAATCCGCTTGCGTCCATCTTATTTCCCGTTCACTGAACCTTCTGCCGAAATGGATATTTCTTGTAATATCTGTGGTGGAAAAGGCTGCCCGTTCTGTAAAGGAACCGGTTGGGTGGAAATTCTCGGTTGCGGTATGGTAGACCCGAATGTGCTTGAAAACTGTGGTATCGACAGCAAAGTATATTCCGGTTATGCTTTAGGAATGGGGATTGAGCGTATAACAAACCTGAAATACCAAGTAAAAGACTTACGCATGTTCTCCGAAAACGATGTTCGTTTCCTGAGACAGTTTGAGTCAGCCAATTAAGTTGAGAACCTAAATCATTTACCATCTTCCCCGGGTCCTTAACCAGCCCGGGGAAAAACACACTAAAAACGTAAATGGTATGATAAAGGTTTTACTACTTATAACAGGAGGGGCAATCGGCACCGTATTCCGCTACGGAGTTTCCACGTGGGTACAGCGTTCGATGCTACACTCCTTCCCTTTCGGGATACTTTCGGTCAATGTGATCGGCTCTTTCCTCATCGGCTTCTGTTGGAGTATAGCCGAAACTTGTAATCTATCTGCGGGCGCAAGAGTATTTCTCTTCACCGGGCTGTTCGGCGGATTTACCACATTCTCTTCGTTTGCACTAGATACGATGTCGCTGATGAAAACAGGCGAATATAAGTTGGCACTTTTAAACCTGATCGCCAGCAATGTGTTAGGACTGTTAGCCGTATTCTTAGGATTGCTTCTTGGTAAAAATTTCATGTCACTAATAAAATAATATATGCGCAAAGAGGAACGATATAAAGGAGTCTTGAATTGGTTCAACGAGCATGTGCCGGTCGCCGAAACGGAACTGCATTATGACAACCCGTATCAGTTGCTTATCGCTGTGATCCTGTCCGCCCAATGTACGGATAAACGGGTGAATATGATCACTCCTGCCCTCTTCCGGGATTTTCCGACCCCCGAAGTCATGGCCGCTTCTACTTCGGAAGTGATCTTTGAATATATCCGAAGCGTATCTTATCCCAACAATAAATCAAAACATTTAGTCGGCATGGCGAAGATGCTGATGTCCGATTTCGACGGTGTCGTACCATCCGATATCGACGAGTTGCAAAAGTTGCCCGGCGTAGGCCGCAAGACGGCAAACGTCATAGCCTCGGTCGTCTACAACAAGCCGGCAATGGCTGTCGACACACATGTGTTCCGCGTAGCCAACCGCATCGGCCTGACAAACAACAGCAAAACCCCGTTGGAAACGGAAAAGGAGTTGGTGAAGCACATCCCGGAGGAACAAATCCCGATCGCCCACCACTGGTTGATCCTGCACGGACGTTACACCTGTATCGCCCGCAAGCCCAAATGCGAAGAATGTGGTCTCAAACCTTGGTGTAAATATTTCCTGAGTCCCAAGAAAACATAACGTACAATGAAAGCTGACAAGCGAGAAATAGTGACATTCGTTATAGCTGCTCTCGCTACACTGGTGGCAGTCTGGTTCTTTTTAGGCAAAATGCAAAAAGAGAAAGATACGGTGCGGACTGATCTATATACCTTAGTCGCCCGGCATCGGATGCGATCCTAAGTGTAAATCGCCCTGCCGCTTTCACCAAATATATCTTATCCCGAGACTCGGAACGGGATGCTTTCGCCTCGAAGATTCCGGATATCTACCTTTCCATCATCCAAAACAACCGGAGTATCCCGTGGTTACTTCTATCTTTCCATCCACAGGGAGTTATCCTTTATGCACAAGCGGGAAACAACCTCGTCGGCCGGATAGAGGAAAACACATTGCAAAAGGCTTTCGGCTCGTTCGCTCCGCAGAAACAAAAAAGGGACGGCATCACTTTTACCTATTACCCGGATACCGGAAACCGTTTTTTCGGTTATTATCAACACGAGGGCATATGGGTGGCAAGTTACAGCAAGAAACTACTCGAAGAAGTCGCCCAAATCCAACGAAACCGGCAAAGTTACCTGCTACCCGACCAAGATCGTCTGCGCAAGTCATTCGACAAAAACGCCCCGTTGAACCTGATGGTACAATCGGACAGTCTCGACCTCTATGTTTCCCTCCCCGATTCAACCGAATGGGGTATCCGAAAAGGTTGGTTAGGCGCCGATCTTTTCATGAATGAAAATCATCTTTGCTATTTCGGCAGTCTTCCCTATAATTCGACCGCCGACAGTTTATATACATCTTTAGGCGACACATTGGTGCTAAGGCTGGAACAGGCCTTTCCGCAATTCAAAGTGTCCAACCAAACGGCACGAGAAAACAACCGGATGTTTTATACAGGATGTTTCACATCTAAAGGCCAATAAATAATGAGAAACATATTTTATAGCAACTGCTGCAGCATCCTCAACGCCGTATTCGCCGCCAACCGGATATTATCTTCACGCTCTGTCCCGAAATGACAGCATTCTGATACGACCATGTCTTTCAGGGCGGCAGCAATCCAGACAGTTCCGACCGGCTTTTCCGGCGTACCGCCACCGGGACCGGCAATGCCGGAAGTGGCAACCGCACAGTCGCAACCTAACACACGGATCGCACCTAACGCCATCTGCTCGACGACCGGACGACTGACTGCCCCGTACTGAACCAAGCTATCTTCCGAAACGCCTAAAACATGGTGCTTCACTTCATTGCTGTAGGAAACGACTCCTCCACAAAAGTAATCGGAACTGCCAGCCACACGTGTAATCAGATGTGCAATATATCCGCCGGTACAACTTTCAGCCGTTCCCATCGTCAGATGGCGGGAACGAAGCAACTCGCCTATTTCTTTTTCTATAACCATTCGTATCTTCTTTACCTTGTTCCTATATCTTATGAAAAGTTTCCCCTGTAGGAAACTTTTGTTTCATGCAGGGGAAACTTTTGTTTCATGCAGGGGAAACTTTTGTTTCATGCCCATGAAACGACCAACATGTTACCTTAGTTTCACCTCTACCCTTGCAAAGGGAGCCGCATCCATCGGGCAAAATTGCTTGTCGAGATATTTGTAATACCCCGTTATGGCAACCATTGCCGCATTGTCCGTCGTGAAAGAGAATTTCGGGATATGCACCTTCCAGCCAAAACGTTTCGCATGGTCAAGAAATGCGTCCCGCAAGCCGGAATTGGCCGATACGCCACCAGCTACGGCAACCTCCTTAATGCCCAGATCTTTCGCCGCCCGGCGCAATTTGTTCATCAGGATATCGATCACCGTCGCTTGCAAAGAGGCACAAAGATCCTGCTTGTTCTTTTCGATAAAATCAGGTTCCTCCTGTAGTTTATCACGCAAGGTATAAAGGAAAGAGGTTTTCAGCCCACTGAAACTATAGTCGTAACCGGGGATATGCGGTTTGCTAAATGTAAAAGCCTTCGGGTTTCCTTCGTTGGCAAGGCGATTCACGACAGGTCCCCCAGGATACCCCAGCCCCATCACCTTCGCACATTTGTCGAACGCTTCACCGGCAGCATCGTCGATCGTCTGTCCGATCACCTCCATATCGTTGTATGCGTTCACCTTGATAATCTGCGAGTTTCCACCAGATACCAACAGGCAAAGGAACGGGAACGAAGGAGCATGATCGTCTTCCGGCGTCTCCTTGATGAAATGGGCCAACACATGCGCCTGCAAATGGTTGATCTCGATCATCGGAATGTCCAACGAAGCCGCCAAACCTTTGGCAAAAGAAGTTCCGACCAACAACGACCCCATCAAACCTGGCCCACGGGTGAAAGCAACGGCACTCAATTCGGATTTATCGATACCGGCACGCTTGATCGCTTCGGCAACCACCGGAATAATGTTCTGTTGATGTGCGCGGGAAGCCAATTCGGGAACAACACCGCCGTAGGCTTCGTGAACAGCTTGACTGGCAATTACATTCGACAACATCACGCCGTCGCGTATTACAGATGAGGAAGTATCATCACACGATGATTCGATTCCTAAGATTGTCACACTCATATCTTCGTTTCAATTTTTGTGCAAATTAACGAAATCTATCGGGATATTGTTGTAGTTTTGTGCTTAAATATAGTAAAGATATCAAAGGACTTAAATACATAATTGTCACCCTGCTTACTCTGTTCTGGATATTCTATGCAACTCCGGCCATCTTATTGCGCATTCCCTATGTGCAGCAAAAAGTGGCAACGACGGCAACGAGAGAATTATCCGAGCGTTTAGGTGTGCCCGTACGGATCGGGAATGTAGACATCGAATGGTTCAACCGCCTGGTACTGGAAAATCTGTATCTCGAAGATGAAAGCGGAACCGTACTGTTCGATGCCAACCATGTGTCGGCTGGTTTCGAAATCCTGCCTTTGTTAAACGGCAGGATCGTATTCTCGACAGTCCGCCTGTTCGGTTTCTCCGTCAACTTGCATAAGGAAACGCCGGCAGATAAGTTGAACCTGCAATTCGTCATCGATGCTTTCGCCAGCAAAGACACCGTAAAAAAGCAATCCAATATCGACCTGCGTTTCAACTCGATCTTAATACGCCGGGGAAATTTCCGTTACGATGTGAAGAATGCAGCCACTACCCCCGGAAAGTTCAATGCCAAGCATATTGACATCCGCAATATAAGTGCCAAAATCTCTATGAAGGCATTCAACAAGGACAGCCTCAATGCCAATATCAAGAAGATGAGTTTCGACGAGGCTTCGGGTTTTTCGCTGAACAAACTTTCGCTCAACATCGTAGCCAACAAAGACAGCGCGATCATTAACAACTTTGAAATCAAGCTGCCAGAAACAGATCTTAAAATAGACCGCGCCCATATCCATACCAGAGAAGCAGTTAGTGCATCCGATTTACTGGATCATTCGCCAGTCGAACTGAATATCGCACCTTCGCAAATTTGCCTGAAAGACCTCTCCGCTTTCGTCCCGGCATTCCGCAACTTCTCGGAAACCATCGAACTTTCGGCCGAGGCATCGGGCTACATAAACAATATCGGCTTGAAACGGCTGACACTGAAATACAGCGACAAGATGCTTTTTGTCGGCAAGATGGAGATGAAAGGAATCACACACCCGGAAGACGCCTATATCTTCGGACAAGTCAATAAGATGTATATCACGACCGAAGGAATTTCGGGCCTTGCTAACAACTTCAACGAACGCCCAGTCAAGTTGCCGGATGCAATCGTCAAGTTAGGCACGATCAACTTTACCGGAGAGATATCCGGTTTCTTCGACAACCTGGTCGCTTTCGGCAAGTTCTCGTCGGCAATCGGTTCCGTCCAGACCGACCTGATATTCGGAAACGACAAGGAGAAGAATATCGCCGCCTACCTGAAAGGACACCTTTCGACTTCCCCTTTGCACCTGAATGAACTTTTTCCAGACGGTAATCCGTATGGAACAGCCAAGTTAGCCGTTACGCTGGACACACACCGTCCTGCCAACGGGTCGTTTTCAGGTAATATAAAGGCGAATATAGACGAGTTCGAATACAAAGGCTACAAATACGAGAACATACATCTCTCAGGCAACTTCAAGAAAAACGGGTTCAACGGTATGCTGGACATCGACGATCCGAACGGCAAACTGTATGCCGAAGGGCTATTCCTGCATGAAGGCAAAAATTCTATGTTCAACTTCACTTCACGTCTGGAACATTTCCATCCGGACAGCCTCCATCTGACGAATAAATACGAGGCTCCGGATATCTCCTGCACACTGAATGCCGACTTCACGGGAAACAATATCGACAACCTAGAAGGGAGCATTACGCTTGACAGCCTCTCCTTCAAGACCAAGCCGGACAGCTTTTTCCTGAAAAAGTTCAAGGTAGAGGCTACGGGGCATTCACTGGACCGTCATCTGACCATCACCTCCGACGTCTTGAACGGCGAAGTGACGGGTGCTTATTCCTTCACGACAATCATTCCCAGCCTTATGCAAACATTAAAGGGGTATATCCCGGCTCTGATCAACGTCACGCAAAAGAAACAGAAGGTGATGGAAAACAATTTCTCCCTCTTGCTGACTATCGAAAATACGGAAGCCATATCCAACACCCTGAAACTGCCTTTTACGATGTTGACCCAAGGACGTATCACAGGACATTACAATAACCTGTACAACCGCTTCCGCTTCGAGGCCTATCTGCCTAAATTCAACATCGGCAAGTCCATGTTCGAATCCGGCTATCTGACCTGTGACAACCCGGAAGACAGGGTAAACTTGAAGCTCAAGGCAACCAACTACAATGCCAAAGGATTGCGTAACTATATGGACCTGAAAGCCGATGCAAAAGACAACCGGATACAGACGCAGATCAGCTGGGCCAACAACAAAGAACGCTTGTTTAAAGCAGACCTCTCCGCCTCCACACTCTTCATCGAGGAAGAACAGGAAAAAGGACCTGCCAAACTGCGTACGGAAATCTCACTGAACAAGAGTCCGCTGATCCTGAACGATTCCACCTGGCACATAGCCCCGTCTACTATCACCATTGCAGACGGCAAGATTGGGATACAAGACTTTTCCGTCTCCAATGGCACCGAATATCTCCACATGGAAGGAACAGTTTCAAAAGATCCGGCCGATACACTGTTACTGGATCTGAAACAAGTAGAACTGAGCTATATCTTTGACATCCTGAATATCCCAGTACTTCAATTTGCCGGAAAGGCTACCGGAACCTTCAACATTACCGACCTCTACGGCAGTCGGATGCTAAACACCGATCTCGAAGTACAAAACTTCTCGTTCAACCAAGTACAATTAGGACGTCTCAACCTTTTTAGCGAATGGGACGACCAGCAAAAAGGTATTCTGATGTTAGGCAGCATCTACAAGAACGATACGACTTGGACTGATGTGAGCGGCTATGTCTATCCGGTCGGCAAAAATGCAGGCCTTTCCCTCTTCTTCGGGGCAAACGACCTGAACTTGGCTTTCCTGCATCCTTTCGTCGAAAATATCGCTAAGAACATGCAAGGACGGGGCTTCGGGAATATCCACCTGCACGGGCCGTTCAAGGCGTTGAATGTAGAGGGGGACGCCTTTGTTCTCGATGGTGGGCTGGGTATCGAATATCTGAACACCTACTACACTTTCTCCGACTCCATCCATCTGACACCGGGAGCGATCATCGGACGCAACGTAACGGTGCATGACAAATTCGGCAACTCGGCAAAGGTTAATCTGACCGTCAATCACAAACATTTCAAAGATGTCAGCTTCGATGTAGGAGTCCAGACAAACAATATGTTGGTATTCGATGCCCCCCAAAAACAGAATCCACTGATATTCGGAACCGTTTTCGGAACCGGAACAGCCTCCATAAAAGGGAACGGGCAATTGATCAACTTCGATATCAATATGCGAAGCGATCCCAAGACATCCGTCAAACTCGACTTCATGAACAATTCTTCCGCGGCAGAATATGATTTCATCACTTTCGTGAATAAAAAAGAATTGCGGGAAATGGCACTTACCAAACCGGCCGATTCCATTAAACCTCTTATCTTCAAAAACGAAGACGAAGGGGCGGAATTGCGCATGAACTTCCTTCTCGACATCACACCGGATGCCGATATAGAGCTGATTATGGATCCGGTCGCAGGCGATAAAATAACAGGTAACTGCAACGGAAGCCTCCAGATACAGTACGGGACGAAAACCGACTTGCGCATGTATGGAAACATCGGGATCGTACAAGGAAACTATAATTTCAGCCTACAACAACTCATCCATAAAAACTTCAAGATACGGGATGGCAGTATTATCAATTTCCGGGGAGATCCCTTCGAGGCAACGATGAATGTAAATGCCATCTATAACGTAACAGCCAACATACAGGACCTGGATCCCAGTCTGACGTACGAAAGCTCCCGACGCAATACGCCGGTCAATTGCGTATTGAAATTAGACGGTGTGCTGAGAAACCCGACTATCTCGTTCGACCTCGAACTGCCGAGCTCCAACGAAGAACTCCAACGGCAGGTCAAAAGTTTGGTCGATACAGAAGACATGATGACCCGGCAAATTATCTATCTACTGGTTCTAAACAAATTCTATACGCCGGAATACAATGCGCAATATAAATCGAATGATTTCAGCGCAGTGGCCTCATCCGCCCTTTCTTCCCAAATATCCAGTATCATGAATAGCTTCACCGACAAAGTGCAACTCGGTACAAATATCCGGACCAGCCAGGACGGTATCGAAGATACGGAAGTAGAAATGCTGCTGTCCAGCCAATTACTAAACAACCGCCTCATATTCAACGGAAACTTCGGGTACAAAAACAGTACGATCAACAATCAGAAGAATGCCTTCATCGGTGAGTTCGACCTCGAATATCTGCTGACGCCCAGCGGCGATATCCGCCTGAAAGCCTACAACCATGCCAACGACATGTATATGATTCTAAAACAAGCCCTGACAACACAGGGCGTAGGTATCATGTATAAGAAAGACTTTACCCGCTTCTCCGATATTTTCCGGCGACGGAAGAAATATCCTCTGATCCCCCTGCGCCCCACCGTACCAGACAGCACACAGCAAACACCGGTAACCACAGAGCAAATTCCGACAGCAACAGAACATACAAAAAAGTAATCCGGATTTCATATGTATGAAAGAAGAGGCCACGTTTCTATAAAAGAAGACTGGCACATCATGAAACGGGGGCCTGCATATATAGAAATACAGGCCCCCGTTTCATAATATTAATTAGTACGGTTACGCGAAGAACAGAATCAACAACTGTGCCGTCAATACCCGGAGAAACATAGTCAACGGATAGACAGTCGCATACCCAACCGACGGAGCGTCGTTTCCGGCTGTCGCATTCGAATAGGCCAATGCAGGCGGATCAGTCGTACTACCGGCAATGAGCCCCATAAGCGTAAAGTAATTGACCTTGCAGAAATAACGGCCGATACAACCAATGATCATCAGCGGCACAAACGTAATGATGAAACCGTAGCCTATCCAAGCAAAACCGCCATTATTCACAATAGTATCGACAAAACCGTCACCAGCACTAATACCTACGCAAGCAAGGAAAAGCGTAATACCGATCTCACGTAACATCAAGTTTGCACTCTGTGTCGTGTAAGTAATCAATTTATAATGGTAACCGAAACGGCTGATCAGAATAGCCACAACCAGCGGACCGCCCGCCAGACCTAACTTGACCGGCTGCGGAATACCTGGGAAGGAAATTGGAATACTACCCAGCACGATACCCAACGCAATACCGACGAAGATAGTAATCAGGTTCGGTTCATTCAGACGCTTCATCGAATTACCCAAAACCTTTTCCACATTGGAGACCGCTGTTTCGGTACCGACTACGTTCACACGGTCGCCTACCTGCAAAGTCAACCCAGGTTTGGCAACAAGATCGACACCAGCACGATTGATACGGGTGATATTGATACCATATAATTTCCGCAATTTCAATTGCCCCAGACGCTTACCGTTCAACTCCGGTTTCGTGATCAGGATACGGCGGTTGATAAATTGGCTCTCCATACGGATCCACTGTTTACGTTCCATATCGATCTCTTCTCCGATAAAGGTCTTGATCGTCTCGGCATCCGTCTCAGTCGTGATAACAAAAACCTTGTCGTTTTCCTGCAATACGGTATTGGCCGAAGCTATTTCGATCTGCTTGTTGCTATCACGCCAGACACGGGAAATAACAAAATCACGATGTTCCAGCAGGTTCGATAATTCGGCAACCGTCTTATTGAAGATAGCGGGATTCTTCACGATCAACGAGATCGGCTTGGCCTCATTGGTATGAGAAGAATCTTCGCTGTTCAACTGCTCGTTCTCCTTATCGAAACTTACACGGAAAATATACTTAATCAAGATAATAGACAAGATAATACCGATCACCCCTAAAGGGTAAGCGACAGCATATCCCAAAGCAATTGTATTGTCAGACACTCCGTGCATATCGGAAAATGCTTGCTGGGCAGCCCCCAATCCCGGTGTATTCGTTACCGCACCCGACAAGATTCCGACCATTGTCGGCATCGGAATACCGGTCGCATAATGCAGAATGACAGCCGTCAAGACACCTAAGAACACAATACCGCACGCCAGCATATTCAGCGTAATCCCTCCTTGCTTGAAAGAAGAAAAGAAACCCGGTCCGACCTGCATACCTACAGAATAGACAAAAAGTATCAATCCGAACTCTTTAAAAAAGTGAATCACGTTGTGGTTGATCGTAAAACCGAAATGTCCTAAAATGATCCCCACAAACAACACAAGAGTAATTCCCAAAGATACGCCGAAGACTTTGATCTTGCCTAATTGTATGCCTGCAGCGATCACAAAGGAAAGCAGAAGTATGGAGTGGCCAATGCCCTCGCCCCATAACAAATCATTAATCCAATTCATAATAATACGTGTAGTTATAATCTTAAATTTGCCTTAAAGGTTGCAAAGGTAGCCATTTACTTTGTGTTTAACAACATAAATACTATCTTTACCCACCAAATATTTTAAAAGATGAAAAAGAGCTATTGTATCTTATTAGGCTTGTTGGCCTGTCTCTCTCCTGTCTTCGGACAGGGCGATGCGGACACCGTAACATCTGCATCTGAACAGGTTCCTGCGAAAATAGTCACCATCAACACGAGCGTCGGAACCCTAAAAGCAAAACTATATGACGATGTCCCTAACCACGTCCGCACCTTTATTGAACGTGCCAAACGGGGCGAATACAACGGAACGCTGTTCACACGCGTACTCCCTGAATTTATGATACAGGGCGGTGCTC
>ENA-OWPN01002158-OWPN01002158.1-human-gut-metagenome-genome-assembly--contig:-NODE-2158-length-13070-cov-3.177564_pt1 | contig 13070 bp, 7 predicted proteins | sample MGYA00248266_ERZ651850 | MGnify/ENA primary metagenome ERZ651850 (study PRJEB26924, sample SAMEA4378296) | human gut metagenome | biome: human gut; feature: human-associated habitat; material: faeces... | reverse complement strand
GTGCTATCATAGTTTTGTCATTTATTCGTTCTTTATTACCTCTGCCGGATTAACCCGTGCTATCTTCAAAATTCGGAAAAGAACAGTAAATGCTGTAATGACTGTTACCCCAAGGAATATTCCTGCCCAATACAGGATACCATCATTGAAGAACACCGTATAAGTCCTTTTCCATAACTGCAATACCGCATAGATTAAAGGGAATGCAACAACGGCAGATCCTAGCAACAATCCGATATAAAGGCGTGCAAACAAGAAAATGATTTGCTTCAATCCTGCTCCGTTTACCTTGCGGATGGCAACCTCTTTCTGCCTGCGCTCCGTGTCTAGTGTGATTGCCGAATAAACACCCAGCAATGTGATGATCAGGCTGACAAGAGAGAAAAATAAAATAACTCCTTTCAGCTTGTTCTCTATGGCTTGTTCATTGAATATATCTTCCAATAAGGTGGAAACCTTGGGTTGTACGCTGGATGGAAGCGCTTCTTTCAGCACTTTTTCTGCGAATTGTTTTACTTCTGCTGTCCTTCCGGGTTCACATTTTAAATAACAATGACCTACATAATAACTGAAATCAGTAGGCATAAAAACAAAGCCTTCACTCTTATTATATACATCGGCAATGAAATCAGCGCAAACACCACAAACGGTATAACCGTCAGAATAATTATACAAGGTAATACCTAGCAGATCTTTCTTCATGCGCTCCATCAAAGCCTTATCTACCACTAAATCCTCTTTCGTTTCCAATGTCCGCCCCGATAGCATCGGTATATTCATAAACTGGAAAAAGTTATTGGACACACTCATTATACTTACATCAAGAGTTGTTTCGGAATTCTCTTTTTCCGTTTGCATTCCGGTGCCCGATATTCCTTGCAGATAGCTTATATCAGCCAATAGCTTATCTTGCACACCGGGATATTGGGATATACGGTCTATCAATGCCAGCTTTTCTTCGTTCTTCATAAACCGGTAATCAATGGGGAAGCTGACTATATTCGCTTTTTCTTTCTCTGTCAGAGTATGGAAAAGAGTGGATGTTGTTTTTTCCGCCTGCATATAGAGAGCGACGGTGAACGCAATAAATATCCAACAAATAAAGAACTGAATGCCTAAAAGAGTATTACGCATCCCGTGTTTGTTACGTTTCACTTTACTTCCAAAGATGCCGGTTTGGACAGATAGATGGCGTATGCGTAGCACTGTTATGAAGCACAACGCCATACATAATAATAAGATCATACCCATATATTCTGCCGCATGTATCAGCAAGAGATTCTTTTCAATGACAAGCACAAAATTGAACAAAGTAAAGTTCAGATACGGGCTGAATATCTCTATCATGCAGAAAGTCAGCAAGAAAGCCAGCAAAGCGATAACTAGCGTTTGGGTAAACAGTTGATAAAATAATTGCCCGGTGCCACTGCCTATCACTTTGCGTATGCCATATTCGCGATAACGGTTCAGGAATGTGCCTATCAGAAAATGGAAAAAGTTGAGAAGTCCTGTCAATAAGATTAACAGACCGATAATTAAAGTGATTCCCGCAAAATAAGGAGCGATGGATTTATTCCAGAAGGTTTGCCCGAAAGGGAGTGCAGAAATGGCTGTTTCTTCATCATACATACGGTGCTTCATATTTGCAGAACGGAAATGAGCCTCCAGTTGTCCGGCTGTTTTCCCTTCATGAAGCAGTGCAAAGCCAAAGCCTCCGGTCATATTGCCGCGACCTCTGAATTGCAGTGTTCCTTCACTGTCATTCAGCGTCAACATATCCAGTTTTTTCAAGAAACTGAGACTGGTATTCAGTGGTATATCCTCTATCACGGCCTGTATGGTATATGCTATTCCGCCTGTACGCGGAGTAGTATCCGGAGCAGTAGAAAGACGCTGCATCAGTATCATGCGCTTACCTATGGGATTTTCCAATTTACCGAATATCTTTTCTGCCAAGGAGCGGGTAAGTATTACTGCATTAGGAGTATGGGCAGCTACTTCCCAAGAACCTTGCAAAATTCGCGGAGTAAAGACTTTATGAAAGGACGAATCGACTTCCATCGTGTTCAGGTCATCATACGGCAACTCTCTTCCTTCTTCTATTTCCACACTATAACTTCGCTCACGGGGGTAGACGGTAAAGGTATAATCTTCTACCTCTGCCACATTACGTTTGCGAAGCTCCTCTATCAGAGTCGCCGGAACACCCGAATAGACATCGCCTCCGGATAAATATAAATTAATATCCGCAATACGCTCCCGATTGGTAAAACACTGATCTGTTTCATCAATAAAACGGCTGCAATAAAGGCAGATACTGAAGCATAATATCCCCACAGACAACCCCATGATTGAAATCAGGTTCTGCATTTTGTACTTCAACAGATGACGGATCGCTATTTTAATATAATGTCGTAACATACAGTTTATTGTGTTTGGTCGTTATTCTGTTTTTATAATTCTTGCCGGATCAATATTGGCAGCCTTGCGTATTTGTATGATCAATGTTCCCAATGAAATAACCATAACCAGTAATAAGGATATAATGAAGATACTAATGCCAATGGGTGCTTTCACGGCAAAATCCCGGGTGTACATCATTATAAGATAATAGGATAGGGGGACCGCTATGGCAAATGCTATGATTAAAACAATCATATATTTGCGGAATAGTAATTGATAAAGATCCTTTATACCTGCACCATTCACTTTACGAATGGCTATTTCCCGATAACGCTGGCGAATGTCAAAAAGAGAAATTCCCAACAGTCCTAGACTGGAAACAATGATGGCAATACTTGCAAAGATGGAGTAAATGGTTGCAGTCTGTCGGTCCTGGTTATACATCGCTTTGACTTCATCTTCCAGAATAGTGTATTCAAAGTCTTCGCTTCCATAGATTTTATATTCCAAATTGCGTAAGAAATCAAGCACTTCTTTCTTCTTGCCGGGAGTATAAGCTATCTGATAAAGGTCACCGCTGAATCTGGCTCCTACAGGATAAATGGTAGGATGGACTCCTGATGCCAAATGCCCTTCAAAATAATCCTCTACAACCGCAACTATTGGTTGAAGGGAAACATTAGCATCTGCTCTTTTCCGATTTTCCTCTATCACTCCGGCACCGTCTATAGAGGTATATCCTAATGCCTTCATAGCAGCACGATTAACCACAATGACAGTACGCCTGTCTTCTTTATCTATTTGGGGAATCTCACCTTCAACCACCTTAATATTATATAGCTTAAAGAAAGTAGGGGTAGCATACCGAATATTCAATGAAACCTTTTCACCTTTATCATTCAGATAGTTAGTACTGAATGTAGGAGTAATAATTTTTTCATAACTAGGTTCATATAGTTCTATAAACGGACAGGATTTCAGTTCACTATCCAATTGCCGGACGCGTTGTTGGCGCTCCTGAATACTTTCATAAGTATAACTGCTGAAATCTTTTGATTCATATACCAAATTGACATTCATGATATTGTTAGTACGGAATCCTGGTTCGGTAGCTAATAACACTACTAACTGGCGATTAAAATAAAGCGAAAGCACTATCAGCAAGAATGTCATAATATACTGCATTCCCAGGAAGAACATACGTGAACGGACAGAATGACTTCCCAAACCGATAGAACGAATGGAAAGAATAGGAGAGGTATAGTTATACTTAATGTAAGGATAGATAGAAGTTACCAGCGGTAACAATAGCATAATTCCTAATGACAACCATCCATCAAAAGCCGTATATGAGAAACTAATGCCAAACAAATATTCGGTTGGCATCGAAGTGATCTCAATAATAAACCAGGCTAGGAGTAACGCACTCAGCACCAATAAAGTATTTTCTAACCAGATATGAACAAACAATGTTTTGCCACATACCCCAAAAACCTTTTTTAATCCGTATTCTTTTCCACGCCTCAACATGGCTACCAAATAGAGATTAATAAAATTGAGTATCCCCGTAAGGAGCAATAACAAACATACCCCCATTAGAATAGTAACATGAGAATGGCTTCCCGAAAGGAACATAGTAGGTTCACTATCTGTGAGAGCCCTATTCCAATAGATCTCATTAAATGGCAGTAAAGAGAATGTAAATTTACGGGTATCATACTGAGGATCATTCAAATAGCGTGGAATACTACCCAACTTATTAATCGCATCCAAATCTGCACTGGGCAGAAAACGGTAAAGTTCCGTATTCATACGCTCCCAATGTTCGGATAAAGAAGATGAAAGTACAATATCGAAATTGATAGTCGTTTTACATTCCGGTTCACCTAATATGCCTTCTATGGTAATATCCTTGCCATTAGAATAACGCAGCACTTTGCCCACCGGATTCTCGCGTCCAAAGATTTTTCGTGCATATTTCTCAGTCAGCAATGCCGACTGAGGAGCTTTCAGAGATACTTTGCCTTGTACCACCGGATATCGGAAAAGTTGAAAGAATACGCTGTCCGTTACAATGCATCGCGCCGGAAAACGGTTAACACCGTAGACTACATAATCCTTTTCTAAGGGAATGTAGGTAGTCATTGATTCTATGTAGCGTTTATCAATAGACACTGTATCATAGGTATATTGCTTGAGTCCGCTTGGTCCCCGGCTACCTTCCATGTCAACACAAATGGTATAAACCTGTTCCCTGTCAATACAATGCGTATCCACCGTCAACTCCCTGTAAATGTATCGCATCAGGATGATACAACAAGCTAGGCTGAAAGCCAGTCCCAGCAAATTGATGATAGTATATGATTTAGAGCGCATTAAGAAGCGCAAAGCATATTTCAGTGTTTTCATGTCTTATATGTGTTTATTCTGATTTGATAATTTTTGCCGGATCTATATTTGCTGCCTTGCGGATTTGCCATAACAAAGTTCCCAATGAAATGAGCAGAACTACAAGTAAAGCCACTAAGTATATGCCAACTCCAATCGGAGCTTTTACAACAAAATTACGTGTATATACATATAAGAAGTAGAAGGAAAAAGGCATTGCTACGACAAATGCTCCTCCTAGTACAACGACATATTTACGAAACAATAGCAGGTAAAGGTCACGCATACTCGCACCATTTACCTTGCGAATGGCAATCTCGCGATAACGCTGACGAATATCAAATAAAGACAAGCCAAACAAGCCAAGACAAGAAATAACAATGGCAATCATGGCAAATACGGAATAAATAGTCATTACTTGCCGGTCTTTGATATAAAGTTCTTTAATATCATCTTTCAACCAAGAGTAGGTAAAATCTTCGGTGCTATAAATCTCTTTTTCTTTCTGCTTTAAATAATCTATAACTTCTTTCTCTTTTCCTCTTTTCACAGAAATCAAATACTTACCGGAATTCGTTTCCCTCCCTACAACAAATGCCATTGGCTTTAATCCCTCGGTCAGATGTCCCGGATAGTAATCATCTATAACAGCAACTACCGGCATCAGTTTAGTTCCACCATCTACCCGTTCCCCATTGACCACCGACACCCAAAGCGGACTTTCACTTCTTACAAAAGCCTCCTCTCGATGAGTATAACCGAAAGCCTTCATTGCCGATTTATTCAGCACCATTTTCATATCCATCCAATTATCAAACTGTTTGGGTATTTCGCCATCCAGTACTTTCAAATCATATAATTGAAAGAATTTAGAAGAAGGGAATAAAATCTGTACTGATAATTGCTGACCTTTATCATTCAGCAAATTACTCGTACTTCCACCTCCCAATATACTATAATGGGAGTTCATCCACATTTCAATGTGCGGACATTCATTCAGTATCTGCTCTATGCGATCCTTACGCTGATAAAGTGCTTTTTCTTCTTCTTCTGATTTGCTCACCAAGTGATTCTTACTTTCGTGCTGCAAATCGGCCAACAAGATGTTTTCTGTTCGATACCCGGGGGGAGTATGAAGAAGGAAATTTAAATGTTTGTTGAAATAAAGAGAAAGTATAATCAGCAATATAGTGATAATATATTGAACAAAAAGGAACGACATACGGGTTATGGTAGAATGACGGCTTGTGGCTATGGAACGGATAGAAACCACTGGTGGCATATAATTATATTTAATATAAGGATAAATAGAAGTGAGGAATGGTAATAACACTATAAATCCCAAGGATAACTTCCAGTCAAAAGAAGAATAGGTTATGTCATCATGCATCAATCTATTAACCGGTATTTGCACCACTTCAATTAAAAGCCATGCTACAAACAAAGCTATAGCAGCAAGTACAAAGTTCTCCATCCATATCTGCAAAAAGAGTGGCAATTTATGTAAGCCGAATACCTTCTTAACACCATATTCCTTAGAGCGTTTCATCATAAATACCATATAAATATTGATGAAATTAAGGATGCCCACCAGTAATAATAATAATGCAACTCCGGAAAGTATATGCAGGTGGGTACGATTGCCAAACTTCAGACAGTAATCATACTGATCGTTCTTAATAGAGTTGTCAAAATAAAAATCTTGCCAATTAATGAATTTCCAACGACATAAGGCTCCATATTCGGTTCTTTTATAAACATTGCTGACTATATTAATCGCATTAATATTCACACTGGGAAGCAATCGCATCATCTGCATATCCATTCGTTGCCAGTTTTTATGTAATTGATGAGAAACAAGTAAGTCAAACTGAAGAATCGTTTTACAATCCGGTTCATCTATTACCCCTTGTATCACTACATTTTTTCCACTATACCCTAAGGTCTTTCCTAACGGATTTTCTTTCCCAAACATACGCTCAGCACAGCGACGAGTAATCAATGCAGCTTCAGGAGCATCCAGATGAGAATTGCCTGTCAATAAAGGATATGCAAAGAAATGGAAGAATGTGGAATCTACAGCCAATACATTCATTACATAATTTTTTTCTTCATAAATAACATTGTCTTGCTGTTCCAATACAATGTGGCATTGCTCAACAATGTAATCATTATTTACATAAGCAGTATCTGCGTCTTGCATATTTCCCGGGTGTACATTACCCTCAATGTCCCGTAAAGGAATCACAATATGTTCCGGATCAATACAATGCGCATCCACCGTCAGTTCCCTATGGATGTATCGCATCAGGATGATACAGCAAGCCAAACTGAAAGCCAGTCCCAGCAAATTGATGATAGTATATGATTTAGAGCGCATTAAGAAGCGCCAAGCGTATTTCAGTGTTTTCATTTTGCGTGTTTCATTTTAAAATCAACTCCTCCGCGTCACCAAAGGTATCATATCCTGTGACAACTACAAACTCTCCGGGCTGTAAACCTTCCGTTATTTCGTATTGCAACGGGTTTTGCCGCCCTATGGTCAATGGAACTTTTATAGCTTTGGTCTTTGATGCATTTATTTTATAAATCCATTGCCCTCCGGTAGATTGGTAGAAGTTACCGCGTGGAATCACAACAGCCTGTTCCGGCTGTCCCAACTCTATCTGCACCCGGAAACTCTTTCCTACACGGACATTCTCCGGCATATCTCCCGTAAACACCAAGTCTACATCAAACATACGGTCTTTCACTTCGGGCACTACTTTGGTTATCTTCAACGGGTAACGCTTTCCCTGATAATTAACCGTTGCAGGAAGTCCTGTTGTGATCCGGTCGATGTAATATTCGCTCAATGAAGTATGAATCTTATATTGATCCAGCACCTTTATTTCGGCTATGCTTTCGCCCGATGCTACTTGTTGTCCTGGAGTTACCTTGACAAAACTCAGTTGTCCGCCGATAGGAGCTTTTACCACTAATCCTTCCAAGCGTTCCTCTGCACGTTTCAGTTTTTTGCCTTCCCGTTCCAAGTCATTGCTCAATAATTCTTTCCTGATGATGGTAACGGTAGAGTCATGCTTCAAGCTCTCCATTTGCAAGGCTGTATTCTTTAGTTTGTACTCATATTCGTCTTCGGATACTTGTAGCTCAGCCTTGCTTTTGATACCCATTTTGTATTCTTCTTTATCCAGTCCGAAGCTTTTGCTCAGACGTTCCATCTCGTATTGCGCCTGTAGGGTTTGTTGCTTCAGAGTCAAGCTCTTTTGCTCCATTTCTATTTCTTTCTCTTTATAGGTGATGCGCTGCTTTGCCCATTCGTCGCGTTGGTCTTCGATGGAACGGATCAAGTCGGGGTTTGTCAATACCAATATGGTGTCACCCTGTTTCATCATGTTTCCTTCTTCGCCCACAATGCGGTCTACGCTGCCGGCTTCACGAGTATTAACCTTGATGGTAAGAATAGGTTGCACCAATCCCTCCACATCCACGTACTCCATGAATTTATCCGTTTCGATGCGCAGTTTGCGAGGACCCAGCGAAAGGCTTATCACATAGATAAGGAAAATAATAAAAGCTAATCCGCCCAGCATATGGTAACGATAACGGATGTACCATGGCTTCTTTTCGATCTTTATATCCATTCGTTTTTTATTTTTAGTACGGTTACATTTTGTTTCTTCTCTGCATATCTTTATCGTCTGATGATGATAAAGCAATCGTTTGATATAGGTAAGACGCTCGTCTCATCATTATAAAACGCTCGTCTGATATTGGTCAAACGGTTATGGTTTCGGTACAACACAAGAAATTTCTGCCTTTCTTAAGAAATCATATCCTGTCATGCTCCTTAAACCATAGTACAGGCTCCAATACGTTTTCAAGGCGGTTATATAATTTCTTCGGGCAGTATCCTTTTCTGTGATTGATGCGTTCAAGTCCAATATGGTTGATTTGCCCAAGATATAGAGGCGGCGCGCTACTTCGTGGCGGCGTTCAGCCGTCCGGTCTGTTTTGGCTGCTACTGTTACCCGGTAGGCTTGCAGATTGAATTGGCGCACCATCTTGCATACATTCAGTTCAAAGTCTTTAATGCCCTGTTCAGCCTGCGTATCTACCAAGTCTACATTGGAACGGGCTACACGGACACGTCCTTTTCCACGTCCCCAGTCCAAAATAGGCAAAGAGATGCCGATACTGGCATATTGCTGATTCATGGGGTTGCGATAGGAATCGGCAAACTTGTTTCCGGTTTGCGAAAGCCCGAATTGCACATACAAATCCGCTTTCAATCCGGCATTGGCCTTTGCAGAAGCCAGTGCGCTACGGCTTTCCAGCTTTCTGCGTTCATATGTATCAGGCTCGGGACTATGCTGGAATGCATATTGCAGTGCTTCTTGAAGGGGGATCTCGAATTGAGGAATGCTGTCCTCCGGCACTACTCTCAGATGAACTTCACGATTGATGCCCAAAAAAGAACGGAAGGTCTGCATTTCATCTTCTACTTCTATGTTGGCATTCATCATATTGGTTTCTTCGGTCAGCTTATTTATTTCCAGTTGCAACATTTCATTTTCGGTAATGGTACCTATATTATATCTTCCTTCGGCATATCTATATAAGGTATCGGCAGAAGCATAATTGGAGGTTGCAATGTCGAGATTGGTTTGTGCCGTTGCCAGGTTAAAGAAAAGGGTACTGGTTTGTGAGGCAACCAGTTCCAAGGCCTCGGCATAGGCTTTGCGAGCTTCGCGATAACGAAGCGGTTCGATGCGGCGATCCCATTTCAAGGAGTTATATCCAAAGAGGGATTGTTCGTAGCCCACTACTACGGGTTGGGTATTGTAGGCAATTATATCATCTTCAAATTCGTCAATGCGTTGTGTGGTGCTCTTTACAAACAGGCTACCTCCGGTGAACCATATGTTTTGGTTTATTTTCAGGCTGAGATCGGTACTCAGTTGGTCTTGTTTGATAAATTGGTTGGTTCCGTCCGGTTGTGTTATCTTGTTGATTTCCCGGTTCAGGGTGGGAGTGGAACTCAGGGTGACGGACGGCAGATAGTTTGCCCGGAAGAAGCGGAAGTTCCAGTAGGCTGCCCTGTAAGTGTGGCGGGCAGCCTGGGCTTCCGGAGAGTTTTCTTGTGCTATTTCAATGGCTTGCCTCAATGTAAGGTTCATTGATTCTTGTTGTGCTGTGGCTGTTCCCGGACGGAACAGGATAAATAGTGCTGCTATATATAATTGTTTCATAGTTATCTCTTTTTATACATATTTCTATTCAAAATGCGTGCCATTTATTTAACTGACTGTTTATGAGATTTATAACTCTGTTATGTTTCCTTTTATCTTGTGCGGAGACGCACAAATGCAGTGCGTATTCGCACATCTTCGTTTGCCTGTCGTCCACATTTATTCCGTTTTCATGATAGTTGCCGGATTCACTCTGGTTGCCTCGATATCCTCATTCTCCTTTATTTATTACTGTGGTTTTTAAAGACTTGTAGAAAACAGAAGTGAGTCAGCCGGTTCTTCTTCGGGCAGCTTCTTTTCCAGTTTCATTAGTGCTTCCTTCGCTTTCCCATGCCCATTATCTATTGCCTTTTGAAACCAATATATAGCTTGTTGGTAACTTTTTTCCACCCCTTTGCCCCATTGATACATTCTAGCCAAATTGTATTGGGCAGGAGCGTTTTCTTGCAGAGCAGCTTTGGTGAGCCATTCGGCACCTTTAGCAAAATCTTTCTCCACACCTTCACCATAGCAATACATATTTCCTATATTATACTGTGCTACCGGATTATTCTTATCTGCTGCTTTTTTAAACCAGAAGTAAGCAGTTTCAAAGTCTTTGGGGACTCCAAGACCGTTTTTGTAAAGATAACCTATGTTGTTCATGGCATCCGTATTGCCATGGGCTACTGAACGTTCATACCAAGTCATGGCAATAAAGCAATCCCTACGTACTCCCCATCCATTCTTGTATAGACTTCCCATACCAATCTGTGCTTCCGAGTTTCCTTGTGTGGCGGCCCTGTTCAGCCATTTGTATGCCTGGTCATAGTCTTGTGGAACTCCTAAGCCATAAGTGTACATAAAACCAATATTATTTTCAGCATAAGTATTTCCTCCGGCTGCTGATTGATGAAAAAGTTTCAAGGCTTTATCATAATCTGTTTCACCTCCTAAACCTTTTAAATACATATCACCCAGCAGATATTGAGCATGATGGGCCGTATCGATACGGGCTATCTTTCCAAATAATTCGCGTGCCTTTCCATATTGATGATTATCATAATAAGTTTGGGCTGCTTCCCATAATTTACGACAATCACCGATATAAAGCATATAAATTTTATTATTGAATAAAACTGCTGCCCCTAATGCCAGGCACAAGCCGGCAGCTATTAATATTTTCTTCCTCATTACTTAAAATTTTATACCCTTAGGTTATCAAAAGACGTGCCATTCGTTTATCTATTTATCTATCAATAAATTACATTCTGCAATAGATAAGAAGCCCCGTGCGTATCCGCACAAAAGTAGTGCGTATTCGCACATACAACACACCGGGAAAAACTGTATATTTGCAGCGTAGGTGCGGAAGATCTTCCGCCCGAAAGGTATATTAAAGAAGATAAGACTATGGATGCAAAAGGAAAAATACTGATTATAGATGATAACGAAGACGTGCTCTTCGCTTTAAACCTCCTGTTAGAGCCCTATGTGGAAAAGATTAAAGTGACCACCCAACCGTCACGTATCGAACATTTCATGACCACTTTTCAGCCCGATGTGATTCTGCTTGATATGAATTTTCGCCGGGATGCCATCAGCGGGCAGGAGGGTTTTGATTGCCTGGAACAGATCCTGAAACTAGATCCCCAAGCCATCGTACTGTTTATGACCGCTTATGCCGATACCGACAAGGCTGTACGTGCCATTAAAGCAGGTGCTATTGATTTCATTCCCAAACCTTGGGAAAAAGATAAATTACTGGCTACACTTTCATCAGCCATCAAATTGCGTGATTCCCGCCGGGAAGTAAAGCAATTAAAGGAACAAGTCGTAGCACTGAGTGGGCAGGACGAGGATGTACCCCAAATGATAGGACAATCTACAGCCATGCAGGAAGTCTTTGACACAATAAGAAAACTGTCAGAAACCGATGCCAATATATTAATATTAGGTGAAAACGGAACAGGAAAAGATTTAGTGGCACGCTCCCTTCGTTATTTCTCTCCGCGACGGGAATGTCCATTTATAACGATTGATTTGGGTAGCATCCCCGAAACATTGTTTGAAAGCGAACTCTTCGGATACGAAAAAGGAGCCTTTACGGATGCCCGCAAAGCCAAGGCAGGACGTATGGAAGTGGTATCGGGAGGGACACTCTTTCTAGATGAAATAGGAAACCTGTCCTTGCCTATGCAATCCAAGCTGCTGACTGCCATCGAAAAGCGCCAGATCTCCCGGCTTGGAGCTACAGAAACAATTCCTATTGATGTACGCCTCATCAGTGCCACCAATGTAAATATCCGGCAATTAGTGGAGGAAGGAAACTTCCGCCAAGACTTATTGTATCGTATCAATACCATCGAGATTCATATTCCGCCATTACGGGACAGGGGAGAGGATGTGCTTCTACTGGCCGATTACTTCCTGCAACGATACACTCATAAATACAAGAAAGAGATAAACGGACTGAGCCGGGAAGCCAAACAGAAACTGATGCGTTATCATTGGCCGGGCAATGTGCGCGAATTGCAACATGCCATAGAGCGTGCTGTTATCCTGTCGGATTCTCCACTATTGAAACCTGCCAACTTCATGCTGCAACCGCAACCGGAAAAGAAAGCGGATACGGACGAAGTACTGAACTTGGAACAATTGGAGCGCAAGGCCATAGAACGCGCCATGAAACGCAGTGAAGGAAACTTGAGCCGCGCAGCAGAATATTTGGGAATAACCCGCTACGCTCTTTATCGTAAACTTGAAAAATTAGGATTATGAGCCTTTTACAAACTTTACGCATGGTAGCTTGTATGCTACTGATGGTAGTGGCATCCATAGCTGCATACCTGTTTTATCAGCATTCGCTCTATTTTTGCCTGTTGTTCTCACTGATTATTATCGTAGGCAGCATGGCATATATATGCCAATGGCAACATAAAACCACCCGTATGGTATTACGGATGATAGAAGGAATCCGTTACTCTGACTTTTCACTAAGTTTTTCCACCCAGCATAAAACCCGTACCGAACAACGGCTAGCACAAG
>ENA-OWPN01002151-OWPN01002151.1-human-gut-metagenome-genome-assembly--contig:-NODE-2151-length-13115-cov-30.193415_pt1 | contig 13115 bp, 17 predicted proteins | sample MGYA00248266_ERZ651850 | MGnify/ENA primary metagenome ERZ651850 (study PRJEB26924, sample SAMEA4378296) | human gut metagenome | biome: human gut; feature: human-associated habitat; material: faeces... | reverse complement strand
AAAATTATGCAGAAGGTGTGGGAAGACGACAGCTGGCTGCATTAAGAAACGTTGCTGGCGTCTGAACTTGCTTCTGGCGTCAGCAAGGTTGAACAACGAGTACAGTGAGGCGTTAGGTGTGGCGTTTATTTGATGAGTGAACGCCCGTTCTGCGACAGGTTCGGAGATTAAGGTTGAAACTACGGGAAAAATACCATCTTTTTCCTACTTAATTGAGTCCAGTAACAAGTTACAGTTACTCTCATTGTAGAGAGAACGAGCAATTAGTGTTACCTGCTTTCCATTCATTCCCGGCTTATCCCATAACACAGCTTCTTGCGACGCCACAAATTCAGCATAATCAATTATGCGTTGTTCGTGATCTGGTTCCTCATAGCCAAAGTATGAGAGCGCATCGTTGTAAGCGTGGTAAGCTGCTTTCTGTAATATCTTGATATCGGCTGTAGGTACTTGCTCCGTGTAGCTAGGATCTAATTGTGTGCTACTGCCATAGAATGCACATGAAAGGTAAGATATTGATTTCTGTTGAGCTTTAGTTCCTTTCTCATAGTTTTTAGCTGTTACCGCCTGAACTGGGACGCTAACAAAGCTTGCAACCAGAATTAAAATTAATACGTAAAAGCTTTTCATTTTGACCTCAGCCGAAACGTTAGAGAGACTATCGAAATTTGTAAAACCCGTGGCGATTCAGTTTGAGATCCTCCCCCTTACATGATTTTTAATCAAATATATGCTTTTGTAAGCATACCTGTTAACCGAATTATTTATTTTTAGAGATCTTCCGACATACTGATTATGCCCGCTGAGGAGTTCACCTTGCGTAAAGTCCGATTCGCTTTACTCGTCTGTGCATGTCTATGCTGCATGAGATTGCATGATCGTTTGAGGATCGTTTTTGCTAAGGCCCGCCAGTTCTGGCGGGCTTTTGCGTAGATCATGCACCTGCATGAAAACCACTACATAAAGCGGGCAGGCGTGGCGGGGATACGAGCGCGCGCTTGCACCTTGATATTCACGGTTTGGTTAAGTATTGTCTTAGTCAGAGTCCATAACATATTACAGAATGGAGTTGTTATGATTGGTCCTGAATATGTCGTAGTTGTTGGCGTGCTTAATGCAGGTTTGGTTAGTTTTTTAGGAACAGGTTTTTTTATTTCTAAGGATAAAATAATTACTTCCCGCCATGTTATTAATGGGTTTTCTTCTAACTTAGTTATTTCTCCATCTAATATAAATAACTTTAATAGTTATCAGGATACAAGTGTTGATAAATTTCAATGTATTGGAGTTGATGTTATTGATGAAGATCCAATAAAAGACCTATGTGTGTTAAAAATTAAAAATGCACCTGTTTATGAACCTTGCCTAAAAATTGCTACTCTTGACGATGTTAATGTCGGTGAAGATGTGGGTATTTTAGGTTTCCCACATTGTAATGAAAATAGAAAAGTATTGACATTTCAAACAGCAAAAATAGGTGCAAAAGTTTTACTTTCAAGCAGTAATATTCAATCTAAACATGCCGTTATAAATATCCAAACCAGACCTGGTCAATCGGGATCGATTGTATTTAATTTAAAAAATGACTCGGTAATAGGCGTCTTGGTTGGCGCTTATGCAAATAATTCTGGAGGTTCTGTTTTGGTTGGAGGTATTAATCCAGCTGAACTACATCAGACAACTTATGCGGTTTCTGCAGAATATGTTAAGGATATGTTATGATTGCTATACCAAATGAAGATGCTGAGTCTTGGTTGTCCACTTTAAAAACGTATCAATCTTCATCTGTCAGGAATTTTCTCGAAAATGGCGATGAAGAAAAGGCTCTTGAGCTATGGCTAACTGCATCTGGCCCAAGTTCAGTTGCTCAATTTGGCGGTGATAATTCAAAAATGCCGGGAAGAAAAGCGTTTGTTGAGCAGTTTAAATTAGAGTTTAAGGCTTTTGTATGTGGAGGTGATAAATATGCAGAGGAGAGGGAATGGTTAGGAGCACTGACTGGTGATGTTAAAACATACTTTGTAGGGGTGATCTCTTCGGCAATTGCGGGTTCTTTGGGGGTAACAGCAACATTTATTGCTCCAGCTGTAGTAATTATGTTGATAGCTGTCTCAAAAATGGGAATTAATGCTTGGTGTTCATTAGAGACAACGACAGAATCTTAGGAAAACGCCCTTTTAGGGCGTTTTTTTATAAATCATAATGCTGAAATCGGATAGTTTTCTCACCTAACCATTCATTAACTTCCATTATTCTTTTTTGGAGTGGAATTAGTTCATTTCTAACAAAAACCTTACTCGCCTTCTCCACATCCCCAAACCCTCCAACATTATTAGGCATTATCCCCATCATTTGTGGCGGCACACGATGCGCCGCCATCATGTCGTCCCGGCTCACGTTCTTGATATTCAGGAACTCATCCTTCGCCGCCACTTCTGACAACGGGATAATCTGAAGCCCGTCCTTTTTACCGTTAGGCGAGTACATAAACAGGTTACGGAAGTTACCAGGACCTTTGGCACTTTTCATCGCGTTGCGGAGATTGTTCACATCCTCCTGATTCTGCGCGGCATCGGTCATATACATGATGAAGCCTGCATGGCTGCCGTTGATGTAATACTTGCGGCGGAACAGCGTGGCGGACTCATTGAGCAGGGCTGACGGAATGGCAGAAAGATAGCCGGGCAGGCCGTAGATCTCCTGGTTGATGTCCGGTTCCATCAGATGAAAAATGCTGCCTTTCGTGAACTGATACGGCTGGGTTGTCATACCGTATTGCACAAACCAGTAGGTATCCAGGTCTAACCCGCGTCGGGTGTATTTTGCCAGCGCAGGATCAAGGGCGATAACTTCACCGAATCGGTTCGTGCGTTTCTCCAGGTAGGCGTTACCAAATACCAGATAGTCCTGCACAAAACGCGAAAAAGCCTGCTGGCTGAGCAGCGGATGAGGGATATAGGTACTGGTCAGAATGTTGCACTTTACTGCAATCGGAGAACTGTGATGCACGGCGGCGCGGAAGGTGCGCGCCAGTCCGTCAAAGCTGACGGGCGGCTCATACCAACGGTCCATCTGTACGCATTCCACATAGTCCAGCAGTTCACGGCGGTCCAGAACAGGAACGGGATCACCGAAGCTGAATGCTTCGGCTGAAGTCTGGCTTTTATGCTGGATCTGGTTCGTCGACGCAGCGCGGTTCTTCTTACTCTTTCCCATCAAAAAATCTCCACAATATTACTGGTATTGGCGGACTCGCCCTGCAGTGGTTCGTTAAACAGTGCGTGCATTGTTGCCCAGGCCAGATCGGCGTGGCTGGCTTCTTCGCTGCGGCTGGCTTCATAGGTCGGGCGGTTGCCGCTGGCGGTGGTTGCGCGACGGATTGCCATGAATGACTGCGCAATGTCGGTGTGTCCGGCGTCAAACTCCAGACGGCGGTGGCTGATAATGTCGTAGGCCTTGAGTACCAGGGCGTTTTTAACGTTGGGGTTGTAGACAAACTCCCGGACGGCAGGAAAGAACGCTTTCACGTTCTCATAAACCCCGTGACCGACACCTGTCGAGTCGATGCCGATATATGTCACGTTGTACTGTTCGGTCAGTTTTTTGATGGCGTCCGCCTGGGCGCGGAAGTCCATCCCGCGCCACTGGTGACGCTCAAGAATACGGAACTTACCGCCCGGCACGGCTGGCGGAGCCACCACCACGCATCCGGCACTGTCGCCGTTCTGCGTACCTTTTGCCGGGTCATAACCGATCCACACTTCGCGCCAGCCAAACGGGCGCAGCGCCAGTGCATGAAAGTCGGTCCAGACTTCCCAGCTGTCCACCATGCACGCCTGCAATTCGCTGAGCGGGAACACAGATGCGAGATCGTCAACGAACTCGCACATCAGCAGGTTCTGGTATTCGTCCGGGCTGTACTCCATGCGCAACTGGTCGAGGTCGAACAGGTTACAGCCGCCGCGTACCGCATCTTCCACGGTGACTATCTGGCGGTATTGCCCGTCTGCGCACAGCAGGCCGGGGGCCAGATTGCTGTGGGACAGGTCGATGTCCACCTTATCGGCTTTGTTGCGCCCACGGTTGAACAACGCGCCGGACCAGAACGGATAAGCACTGTGGGTCAGGCTGGATGGCGTGGAAAAATAGGTCTGTCGCCATTTCTTGTGAATAGCCATACCGGAAGCCACTTTGCGCAGCTCCTGAAATTTTGGTATCCAGAAATATTCATCCAGATACAGGTTGCCGTGATAACTCTGGGCCGTGCGGGCATTGGTGCCTAGGAAGTAAAGCGTGGCCCCGTTAGGAAGCACCATCGGATCGCCTTTCAGCTCCACCTCCACTTCTTTGGCGAAGTCGATGATGTACTGCTTAAAGACGTGGGCCTGTGCCTTACTGGCGGAAAGGAAAATCTGGTTACGCCCGGTAAGCAGAGCGTCAATCAGGGCTTCACGGGCAAAGTAAAAGGTTGCGCCGATCTGGCGTGACTTCAGCAGGTTGCGGATGCGGTTGGTTTTTCCGGCTTCCCACCAGTGGCGCTGGTAGTTGAACATGGAGGAATGGAAGATTTCTTCCAGCTTCTCAATCTGTTCATCGGTGAAGACATTCTTTTCCGGCTGACGGCGTGGGCCTTTGTTGCGGTTGGCGACGTTAGGGTTTAAGTCGGCTTCGTTGCCGCCATTGTTAAACTTGCCGATCCGCGCGTGGCGTTCCGACTGGCGCGCCAGCAGGTCAATCTCTTTGAAATCTTTCCCTTCTTTGTGCTCCTTCATAATGAGCTGGCAGTAGCGTGCGGCGGTGGTGAGCTGCATCTGATCCAGCGGCCCATAGTCACCCCACTTGTCGCGTTTTTTCCAGCTGTGAACGGTTGCAACTTTCTCGCCCAGCATTTCAGCAATGCGGGCTACGCGGTATCCCTGAAAGTACAGCAGCATGGCCTGCCGACGGGGATCGAGATCTGCGGGTGTCAGTGTGGTGTTCATGGCACAAACCTACAGCCTTGAATGAAGGCTTTCCCCGCCTGCGGTTTGTGTGGTTGTCGGTACAAATACCGCGCATTGTTTCACTGCCCCCATCACCGCAACCATAAGGCTCCAGTAAGTTTTTCTAACGGAGCACGGCTCATGACAGTGAAAGCAAAGCGTTTTCGCATCGGGGTGGAAGGTGCCACCACCGACGGACGCGAAATCCAGCGTGAATGGCTGGAACAGATGGCAGCCAGCTACAACCCGGCGGTGTACACCGCGCTGATTAACCTTGAGCACATCAAGTCTTATCTGCCGGACAGCACCTTTAACCGCTACGGCAAGGTGACGGCGCTGTTTGCTGAAGAAATCACGGAAGGTCCGCTGGCAGGCAAGATGGCATTGTATGCCGACGTTGAGCCAACGGAGTCCCTGGTGGAACTGGTGAAAAAAGGCCAGAAATTATTCACCTCTATGGAAGTCAGCCCGAAGTTCGCTGATACGGGCAAAGCCTACCTGGTTGGCCTGGCCGCCACTGATGATCCAGCCAGTCTGGGTACGGAAATGCTGACATTCAGCGCGAGTGCAGCCCATAACCCGCTGGCAAACCGCAAGCAGAATCCCGCCAATCTTTTTACCGCCGCAGAGGAAACGGTGATCGAACTGGAAGAAATCCAGGAGGACAAGCCGTCCCTGTTTGCCCGTGTCACGGCGCTGTTCACCAAAAAAGAGCAGTCCGACGATGCCCGGTTCTCTGATGTGCATAAGGCCGTGGAACTGGTCGCCACTGAGCAGCAAAACCTGAGTGCGCGCACCGAAAAATCCCTGTCTGAACAGGAAGAACGCCTGTCTGAGCTGGAGACATCCCTGCAGGCACAACTGACCGCCTTTAACGAACTGGTGGACAAGCTGAGCCATGAAGACAGCCGCCAGGACTACCGCCAGCGTGCAACGGGCGGTAACGCCCCCGCTGACACTCTGACCAATTGCTGATGGAGCACAAAACCTGATGAAGAAGAATACCCGCTTTGCTTTTAACGCTTACCTGCAGCAGCTGGCGCGTCTGAACGGTGTGGCAGTTGAAGAACTGTCCAGCAAGTTCACCGTGGAGCCGTCTGTACAGCAGACGCTGGAAGACCAGATCCAGCAGTCCGCCGCTTTCCTGACGCTGATTAACGTCACGCCAGTGACTGAGCAGTCCGGTCAGCTGTTGGGGTTGGGTGTTGGCAGCACCATTGCCGGAACCACTGATACCACCACGAAAGAGCGTGAGCCTGTCGATCCGACGCTGATGGTCGATGTGGAATATAAATGCGAGCAGACCAACTTTGACACGGTGCTGACCTACGCGAAGCTGGATCTGTGGGCGAAGTTTCAGGATTTCCAGGTGCGTATCCGTGACGCCATCGTGAAACGTCAGGCACTGGACCGCATCATGATCGGCTTTAACGGCGTGAAGCGTGCGAAAACCTCCAACCGTAGCGAAAACCCGCTGCTGCAGGATGTGAATAAAGGCTGGCTGCAGAAAATCCGTGAGGATGCACCGGATCACGTCATGGGCAGCACCACCACGGGCGGTGAAACCACACCGGGTGCGGTGAAAGTCGGGAAAGGTGGCGAATATGCCAACCTGGATGCCGTGGTGATGGATGCGGTCAATGAGCTTATCGACGTGGTCTACCAGGACGATGACGATCTGGTGGTGATTTGCGGTCGTGAGCTGCTGTCTGACAAGTATTTCCCGCTGGTCAACAAAGAGCAGGAAAACAGTGAAAAACTGGCTGCCGATATGATCATCAGTCAGAAACGCATGGGTGGCCTGCAGGCCGTGCGTGCGCCGTTCTTCCCGCCGAATGCGCTGCTGATCACCCGTCTGGATAACCTGTCCATCTACTGGCAGGAAGACACCCGCCGCCGTTCGGTTATCGACAACCCGAAACGTGACCGGATTGAAAATTTCGAATCCGTTAACGAAGCCTACGTGGTTGAGGACTACCGCTGCGCCGCACTGGTGGAAAACATCCAGATTGGCGACTTCAGCGCCGCCGCAGCAGAAGCCGGAGCGTAACCCATGAGCCTGAGTCCCGCACGGCAGCATCGCCTGCGCGTTCAGGCTGAACAGGCCGCCCGTGAGGGCGGCAGTGTTCGCCACGCGTCGGGCTATGACCTGATGCTGCTGCAACTGGCAGAAGACCGCCGCCGTCTCAAGGGCGTTCAGTCCACGGTGAAAAAAGCGGAAATAAAGGTGGAGCTGCTGCCGAAATATGCCGCCTGGGCGGAGGGCGTCCTGGCTGCCGGAGGCGCTCAACAGGATGACGTGCTGATGTACGTGATGCTGTGGCGCATTGATGCCGGAGATTATGCCGGGGCGCTGGAGATCGGGCGTCATGCCCTGCGTCATGGCTGGGTGATGCCGCTGGGTAACCGCAACGTGCAGACCGTGCTGGCAGAGGAAATGGCAGATGCAGCGCAGAGCGCAATGCTTGCCGCCACCGGCTTTGATGCCGATCTGTTGCTGCAGACGCTGGAGCTGACAGACGGTCTGGATATGCCGGACCAGTCACGGGCGCGTCTGCATAAAGCGATTGGCGCTGTCCTGAGTGAAAGCAATCCGGCTTCCGCCCTTAATCATCTCAACCATGCGTTACAGCTCGATCCCCGCTGTGGCGTGAAAAAAGACAAACAGCAGCTGGAGCGCAGACTGCGCAATGACAGCCGCTGACAGAACGTGCCCCCGCGCACGGGCGGCACGGGGTGGCGAAAGGCACCGCCACATCAAAACCCCGTCCACCGCCCTCTATTTCAGGAGAAAGCAGCATGAAGTTTGTTGCGCCAGAACAGGCACCGGAACAGGCGGAAATCATCAGAAATACGCCGTTCTGGCCTGATGTGGACCTGTCGGAGTTTCGCAGCGTGATGCGCACTGACGGCACGGTGACGCAGCCGCGTTTAAAGCAGGTTGCGCTGTCGGTAATTTCGGAGGTCAACGCAGAGCTGTATGAGTTTCGCAGACGCCAGCAGATGCTGGGGTATGCCTCGCTGGCAGAGGTTCCGGCAGAACAGCTGGACGGGAAAAGTGAGCGCATTCAGCACTATTTCAACGCGGTTTACTGCTGGGCACGCGCCATGCTCAACGAACGATACCAGGACTATGACGCCACGGCATCCGGTGTGAAGCGAGGCGAAGAACTGGTAGACGCCAGCGGTGATTTGTGGCGTGACGCCCGCTGGGCCGTCAGCCGGGTACAGGATGCGCCGCACTGCACAGTGGAGCTTATCTGATGAAAGTGCGTGCGCATCAGTATGACACGGTGGACGCGCTTTGCTGGCGTCATTACGGGCGCACGCAGGGTGTCACGGAGCAGGTACTGAAGGCAAATCCGGGGCTTGCCGAATACGGCCCCTTTTTACCTAACGGGCTGCAGGTGGAGCTGCCGGATATTCCGACCACCACCACCGTGCAGACCGTCCAGCTATGGGACTGAATTATGACGCTTGAGCGAATCAGCGCCTTTATCACGTATTGCATCGCCGTCTTGCTGGCCTGGCTGGGCGATTTGTCCATCAAGGATGCCTCAACGCTGGGCGGCCTGATGATCGGTGTGCTGATGCTGGCTATCAACTGGTACTACAAACACAAAGCCTACCAGCTTCTGCGCGACGGGCAGATCTCGCGGGAGGACTATGAATCCATCAATCGTTAAACGCTGCCTTGTAGGGGCCGTGCTGGCTATTGCTGCCACGCTGCCGGGTTTTCAGCAGCTTCACACCTCCGTGGAGGGGCTGAAACTGATTGCCGATTACGAAGGTTGTCGTCTGCAGCCGTATCAGTGTAGCGCGGGTGTCTGGACCGACGGCATTGGTAATACATCGGGCGTCATTCCCGGCAAAACAATCACGGAACGACAGGCAGCAGAAGGGCTTATCTCCAACGTGCTGCGTGTGGAGCGGGCACTGGAAAGGTGTGTGAAGCAACAGTCACCACAGAAGGTGTATGACGCTACGGTGTCGTTTGCCTTCAACGTGGGGACGGGCAATGCCTGCAGCTCCACGCTGGTGAAATTGCTCAATCAGCGGCGCTGGGCGGATGCGTGCCGACAGTTGCCGCGCTGGGTTTATGTGAAAGGTGTTTTTAATCAGGGGCTGGATAACCGCCGTGCGCGGGAGATGGCCTGGTGCTTACAGGGAGCAAACTGAAATGAAAAAGAAATTAATCAGCGGGCTGTTTCTGATGTTATGGATGGCGTTGTTAATCGCAGCAATGGTGTATCCGCAGGGGATTTTTCCGGTACTGGCAGCGTCCGGCGTTTGGGTAGCCTGTTTGCTGACATGGGCGGTAATTCCGGTAGCACTGGCTGCGTTAATTAAGAATGGCCCGCTCTGGCAGGAGTTAAGGGCATCTTTGCTGAAGACAATTACCCGAAAAGAAAACGTATTTACCAGTTGGGTGATGCGATTGCTGATTGTTGTAAGTCTCGCCTGGACGGGGTGGGCTATTACCCTGGTGTTTTATCTACTGACCGTTATTGCCTTCTGGATCACCCGTAATCAGATGGCGCAACAGGTAGCAACATGAACCGGTTGCTGCTGGTTGTGCTGGCGTTATTACTGGCGGTGCTGGGCTGGCAGACGTGGCGGCTGGCTGATGCCAGCCAGACCATTAGCACGCAGGCAGACGAGCTGCAGAGCAAAAGCCAGGCACTGGCAAAGAGCAACAGCCAGCTTATCAGCCTGTCCATTCTGACTGAAACCAATAACCGGGAGCAGGCGCGGCTCTATGCCGAAGCAGAACAGACCAGCGCGCTGCTGAGACAACGACAACACCGGATCGAGGAACTGAAACGTGAGAACGAGGATTTACGCCGCTGGGCTGATACTCCTTTGCCTGCTGACATTATCCGGCTGCGGGAACGTCCGGCACTCACCGGAGGTACGGCTTACCGTCAGTGGTTGCCCGCGAGTGACGCCGTGTCGGCTGGATCAGGCAACGCCGCGCACTAACGGTGATCTGAACGCGTTGCTGGATGAAACGGAGGCTGCCTGGGCGGTCTGTGCAGACAAAGTGGACATGATTATTGCGTGTCAGGAGCGAAACAGTGAACAAACCACAATCCCTGCGCCACGCCCTCAATAAAGCGGTGCCTTATGTCCGCAATAACCCGGACAAACTGCATCTGTTTGTGGATAACGGTTCGCTGGTTGCCACGGGGGCCAGCTCCATGTCGTGGGAGTACCGTTACACCCTGAACGCGGTGATTGAGGATTTCAGCGGCGACCAGAATCTGCTGATGGCCCCGGTTTTGCTGTGGCTGAGGGATAACCAGCCCGATGCCATCAATAACCCGGCGTTACGGGAAAAGCTATTCACCTTTGAGGTGGATATTTTGCGCAACGATGTCTGTGATATCAGCCTTAACCTGCAACTGACGGAGCGTGTGCTGGTCAGCACTGACGGCAGTGTGTCGAGCGTTGAAGCGGTAGCGGAACCTGATGAACCTGAAGAAATGTGGACGGTGAAATGTGGCTGAACTGCAGAAGGTGGATGAGTGGCTGGCGGCCTTGCTGGCGAATCTGGAGCCTGCCACACGCCAGCGTATGATGCGGGAACTGGCGCAGGAGTTGCGCCGCAATCAGCAGGAGAATATCAGGCTGCAGCTTAACCCTGATGGCAGCGGCTTTGAGCCGCGCCGGGTAGCAGCCCGCAGTAAGAAGGGGCGCATCAAACGCCAGATGTTCGCCAAATTGCGCACTAATAAATACCTGAAAACTGCCGCCACAGCGGATTATGCCTGCGTGTATTTTGATGGAAAAGTCCAGCGCATCGCCTGTGTACACCACTATGGACTGCGTGACCGTGTTAGTCGAAGAGGTTTAAAAGTACAGTACCCTGAGAGAAGGCTTTTAGGATTTACTAAGGATATTAGTAACTTGAACTTGGGTGTTTACTTAAAACGCTAAAGTAAATAGTGGGTTAAGAGAATTAGTGGAGGGAGACTTTATCGTTCTACATAAGATACCTTGCTTGAATATACTATAAAGCTCTTTTTTTGAGATTAATCTTGTTGTACTTTAATGTCTTCACCTCACTAATGGAGCTAATTTTATGATAGTAGGGATTTTTTTAAGGTATTTTAAAACATACAACGGAAATCATTACATACCGTTATCTTCTGGAAGTCAGTTTTGTGGAATTGTTGGTAACAATGGAATTGGCAAAAGTTCTGTTCTTGAGGCTTTAGATTCGTTTATTAATAACAAACCATGGAATATTAATTCTTCATTTAAAAGAACCTCCAGTGACAGACCTTCTCCACATATTGTTCCTTTATATCTTATAAAGCGAGAGGAATTACATGAAGATCATCATGCTAAAGCTGAAATCTTAACGCAATTAGTATTAGAATATAGCAATAGTAATGCTGATGTTACATTGACGCCAACAACACGAAATATAATTAATACGTTTTTTGAACATATTAACAAATTAAAAAGAAATTTAAATCTCCAAGATTATTTTTTGATCCCTCTGGGTGTCGAGAAAGATGGTGATGTAAGTATTTCGATTCTTAATGGGAAGAGTTTATGTCGACTTTTGGAGGTTGATAATCCCGATAATAAAGTTTCGAGCGAGTTGCTTAGTGAGCACTTTGGGTATTTATTACATCATGTCCGCCATAAGTATGAATATATATATATTCCAAAGGATATAGACTCTGAATCGTTTACGAAGCTAGAAACAAGTGAAGTACAAAAGTTGATGGGTGAGTCTTTAGAGCAGATAATTAAAGATAGAATATCTGATAGAACCATAAGTCAAATCAATACAGGGCTTGCCAAATTTCTGGATGGTGTTGAAGAGGAGCTTGAAGAATATGGTTATAGAACATCTGGCGAGAGACAATCGCGATTAAAAAAGAAAGATGTTTATAATTTGATTATCGAAGCATTCTTCAAGGTTAGGAAATTAAATAAAAAGCAGAATTCAGGTTGGATTGAAATTAGCTCGCTAAGTTCAGGGGAGAAGCAACGTGCAATAATGGATATTGCATATGGGTTTCTTACCAATCATCGAGAAAATGGCGATAATCTGATTATTGGAATTGATGAGCCAGAATGTTCTCTTCATATGTCTGCATGTTTTGAACAATTTGAAAAGCTCTATTCTATTAGTGGTATATGTGAACAATTAATATTTACTTCACATTGGTATGGCTATCTTCCAACCGTCGAAAATGGATGTACCACAACTATCCTTAAAACAGATTCAACTCATCATTTTGAATTATATGATCTTGCCAGTTATAGAGAAGAAGTCAGGAAGAAAGTAAAAACCTCTTCCCCGGGTATGCCATTTGATATAAAAATAAAAAGTGTAAATGACCTTATACAATCCATAATATCTAGCTGTTTGGCTGAGAAACCTTACAATTGGTTGATTTGTGAGGGTACTACAGAAAAAATATATCTTTCGCATTATCTAAAGGACTTGGTAGAAAATAAAAGGCTAAGGATTGTGCCTGTAGGGGGAGCTAGTGAAGTTAAAAAAATATTTAAGCATTTAGAAGCTTCTTATGAAGAGTTCAAAAAAGACCTCAAAGGAAAAGTGTTCTTACTAACCGATACAGATTCAGAGTTGGTGTCATATGATACCCCAGTTATGCCGCATGTTGTTTGTAAGCGAATTGTTAGTGTAGGTGATTCAGTGAAGTTGGTTGATATTTCTTCCAATCCAGTTTCTCCTGCAACAGAAATAGAGGATTGTCTTAATCCTGTATCGTTTATAGAGGCTTTAACATCATTTTCTTCACGTTTTCCTGAGCTTCAGGCATTGCTGCCTAATAGTAATGTTATGATAGATGAAAGACATTCATCGTTTGCTGCGATGGATTTGTCACCCAAGAACAAAAAAACGCTTGATGCTTTTTTTGACCGTGAAGGGATTAAGTTTGATTTTTCAAAGGAATATATTTCAATCTGTGAGCGAAATGAGCGGAAAAGGCCAGAGTGGATTGCCAAAATTGAAAATTTTTTTATAAGTGATAAACCTGTAAAGTTTAATTGATAAATGGTCGCAGGGGAAACCCTGCGATATTCTACTAACCTCTAACCTCTAACCTCTAACCTCTAACCTCTAACCTCTAACCTCTAACC
>ENA-OWPN01002150-OWPN01002150.1-human-gut-metagenome-genome-assembly--contig:-NODE-2150-length-13124-cov-3.647486_pt1 | contig 13124 bp, 12 predicted proteins | sample MGYA00248266_ERZ651850 | MGnify/ENA primary metagenome ERZ651850 (study PRJEB26924, sample SAMEA4378296) | human gut metagenome | biome: human gut; feature: human-associated habitat; material: faeces... | reverse complement strand
GTCCTTCAAGATTCTTTCCGGTGAGTACAAGAACCAGCGCCTGTTCATGAACCGTGTTCTGTACGGCACCAAGAACGACAAGAACATGATCGCTTCCGCTATGGGTTTCCTTGAAAAGCTGGATTCTGGTATTCCCGTCAGCTTCACCAGCTATAAGCAGTTTGCCCAGCTTGTTCTTGACATTGCGGAAGCCATTGATGGCGAGCTGGAATATGCGGTGGACTACGATGATTCCCGCTTTAATTCCGTTTCCATTGATGAAGTTTTTGAAGTTGAGGATTGAAAACCAGAGCAAAATTTTTACAACGATTGTAGATGAATACTCTACATAAAAGATTTTGAACCTTAACTTTCAAAGGCCGGAGCGCTTGCTCCGGTTGGTCCCAAGGTGAAGCCTTCCCGTGGCGGGGCTGTTTTCACTGATTCACCAAGTACATTCAGAAAGTGGGTGACAAGATGATCTTCTATGACTTTGAGGTTTTCGCTTATGATTGGCTGGTTGTCCTGATCGACCTGAACGCCAAACAGGAAACCGTGATCATCAATGACCCTGACAAATTGAAGGGCTTCTATGAGAGCCACAAGGGAACCATTTGGGCCGGGTACAACAGCCGAAACTATGACCAGTACATTTTGAAGGGGATATTATGCGGCTTCAATCCAAAGAAGGTGAATGACTGGATCATTGTTGAGGACAAGCCCGGATATAAATTTGCCCAATCTTTGTTCAGGAATTTTCCGTTGATCAATTATGATGTGATGCCCAATCCACCTATCAGCCTGAAGGCGCTGGAAGCCTTTATGGGCCATTCTATCAAAGAAACTACGGTTCCCTTCAATATTGACCGCCCCTTGACAGAAGCGGAACTGGCCGAAACGGTCAAATATTGCCGCCATGATGTGGAAGAAACCGTGGAAGTGTGGTTGCGCCACAAGGAAGATGAATTTGATGCCCAAATGTCCCTTGTGAAAGCCTTCAGCCTTCCCATATCGGATATTGGGCGCACAAAGGCACAGCTTTCCGCCAAAATCCTTGGAGCCGTCCACCGGGATCATGATGATGAATTTGAACTTCAGCTTCCCGGAACCTTGCGGATTGAAAAATATACAGAAGTTTTGAACTGGTATAAAAATCCGCTGAACCGGGACTATTCCAAGGCCCTTGAAATTGAGGTTGCCGGGGTTCCCCATGTATTCGCTTGGGGAGGTTTGCACGGGGCAATTCCGCAATATTTCGGGGAAGGTTACTTCATCAATGTGGATGTGGCTTCCTATTATCCATCCTTGATGCTGGTTTATAAATGGCTTTCCCGGAATGTGGCTGATCCGTCCAAGTATGAAGAAATCTATCATACCCGGTTGAAGCTGAAGGCCGAAAAGAACCCCATGCAACAACCTTACAAGATCGTTCTGAATTCCACATATGGAGCCATGAAGGATCGCCACAATGCCATGTATGACCCCCGGCAAGCAAACAATGTCTGTGTGGGTGGTCAGCTTCTTTTGCTGGATTTGATTGAACGGTTGGAAGATCACTGTGACATTATCCAGAGCAACACCGATGGTATCTTGATCAAACTGCGTCACTATGACGATTATGGATTGGTTGATGATATTTGTTGGGAGTGGGAAGAAAGAACCGGTATGCGGCTGGAATTCGATGAATTCAGGCGGGTATATCAGAAGGATGTGAACAATTATCTGGTGGTTCCTGATGGACCGTTAGTTGATGAAAAGGGAAAAACCCGGTGGAAATGCAAGGGCGCTTATGTCAAAAAACTGTCCGATCTGGATTATGATCTTCCCATTGTCAACCGGGCTATTGTGAACTTCTTCCTTTACGATATTCCACCGGAAAAAACCATCATGGAATGTTCTGATTTGCGGGACTTTCAAAAGGTTGTGAAGGTTTCCAGCAAATACAAATACGCCATTTATTCCCCCACTATCACCCTTGAAAAGATCAGGGATGATAAGGGCCGGTCAAAAACCGTGAAGCGGTTCAGCGGCGGTGAGGTTCAGACGGATAAAACATTCCGGGTGTTTGCTTCCAAAGACCACAGCAAAGGTGGATTATTCAAGGTTTCCGGTAAGATCGTCAAAGGCCGGGAAAAGAACCCTGAACAGTTTGCCAACACCCCGGATCACTGTTTCATCATCAATGATGATGTATGCGGTATGCCAATCCCGGATGAACTGGATAAAAGCTATTATATCAAAATGGCGTGGGATCGCCTGAATGACTTTGGAATTAAACAGGGTGGGGGGGGGATTTAACCAATGCAACTGTTCCGGGGTTATGTACCGACAAAGGACAAGCAATGCCTTGAAAAATTCAAGGGGCGGAAAAGGCTGAACACCCTTGAAGATGTTCAAGACCTTGATGAATATGCGGCCATTCTTGGAGAAGAAACAATCCTGATTGATGTTGATGATGGTGAAACTTCTGATCTTCTGTTCAAGATCGTTCAGGATTTGGCCTTGAAGTGCCGGTGTATGCCACCACAAGGGGCAAACACTTTTATTTCAAAAACCCTGAAGGGTATGTTGAAAAAAGCTGGACAAAGCAGACTTTAGCCATTGGAATTGAAACAGATGCGAAAGTTGGCCGCAATAACAGCTATGCCATTATGCGGTTCAAAGGTGTTGACCGGGAAATCATTCAGAATTGCCCGGAAAACGATATTCAAGAACTTCCTAAATGGCTTACACCAGTTAAGACCAACATAAAATTCTTGGAAATGAGGGCCGGAGATGGTAGAAATCAAAGCCTGTTTAATTACATTCTAACCCTTCAAAGTGAGGATTTCACCAAAGAAGAAGCCCGTGAAACCATCCGCATGATCAACCGTTACATTCTGGACGATCCTCTTTCAGACCGGGAACTTGAAACCATTTTGCGGGATGATGCTTTCAAGAAACCCATTTTCTTCAAGGACAAAACTTTTCTGTTTGATAAGTTCGCTGTGTACCTGAAGAATAACAACTATATTGTGAAGATCAATAACCAGCTTCATATTTACCGAGATGGTATCTATGTCCCCGGCGCAACAGAAATTGAAGCGCAGATGATCAAGCACATTCCCAATTTGAAACGGGCCAACCGATCTGAAGTTCTGGCCTATTTGGAAGTTATGTTTCAAACAGAGGGAGAAACCAGAGCCACCAACCCCAATATCATTGCCTTCAGCAATGGCCTTTACAATATTCGGGATGGTTCCTTCATGCACTTTACCCCTGAAATTGTGATCACCAATAAGATTCCTTGGCCCTATAATCCCGTCGCCTATTCTGATTTGCTGGATCACACCCTTGACCGACTGGCCTGTGATGATCCTGAAGTTCGGGCCTTGCTGGAAGAAATGGTGGGGTATTGTCTTTACAGGCGCAATGAACTTGGTAAAGCCTTCATTCTGATTGGCGATAAAAGTAACGGCAAATCCACATTCCTTCATGTGGTCAAAAATATGTTGGGGGATAAAAACATTGCTTCCCTTGATCTGAAAGAACTTGGGGATAGGTTCAAAACCGCTGAACTGTTCGGGAAGCTGGCGAACATTGGTGATGATATTGGTGATGAATTCATTGCCAATGCGTCAGTGTTCAAAAAGCTGGTTACAGGGGATCGGGTGAATGTGGAGCGAAAAGGGCAAGACCCATTTGAGTTCAACAACTACGCAAAGTTTTTGTTCAGCGCCAATAACATTCCCCGCATGAAGGACAAAACCGGAGCCGTTCAAAGGCGGCTGGTGATAGTCCCCTTCGATGCCAAATTCACCCCGTCTGATCCTGATTTCCGCCCATTCATTAAGGATGAACTTTGTGAACAGGAACCGATGGAATATCTGGCCTTACTTGGCCTAAAGGCCCTGAAGCGGGTTCTGTCAGTGGCCCAATTCACCACTTCCAAGAGAGTTCAGGGGCAACTTGACGAATATGAGGAAAACAACAACCCCATTATCGGATTCATCAAAGAAGTTGGCCTTGATGCCATTGTGAATGAAGCCACGGCCACCATTTACCGGCGATACAAGGAATATTGCATTGCAAATAATTTCCAAGCCCTATCCGCTATTGAATTTTCAAGGCAGATATGCAAGCGGTGTGGGTTTACCAGTACCGCCAAATATATCAAGGGACGGAAAACAAGAATTTTTGTGGACGGATCGGAAGGTGATGCAGAATGAGTAATAAGGTTTTCACAACCATTGGCGCTTCTAATCATGTTTTCGATGAACGGGAACCAATGGACTATTACGCCACCGATCCAAAGGCCGTGGAAATGCTGTTGGAACTGGAACAGTTTGCCCCGGTGATTTGGGAACCGGCTTGTGGTGAAGGCCATATTTCAAAGGTTCTTCAGGCCCACGGCTATGAAGTGCTCAGCACCGATCTTGTTTACCGTGGGTTTGGTGATCCTGAACCGCTGGACTTCCTAACAGAAACCTTGGATGGATTTGAAGGCGATATAATCACCAATCCACCATATTCAACGGGGCTTGAATTTGTTCAAAGGGCGCTTGAAAGTGTCCGGACCGGTGGGAAAGTGGCTATGTTTCTGAAGGTTCAGTTCTTGGAGGGACAGAAGCGAGGGGCTTTCTTTAAGAATACCCCTCCCCGTATAGTTTACATATCCCGTTCCCGCTTGGCTTGCTACAAGAATGGGGATATGAGCGCCAAACCTGAAAGCGCCATAGCCTATGCGTGGTATGTATGGGAAAAAGGTTTCACCGGTGATTCGGTGATTAAATGGTTTAACTGAAAGGATGATTACATATGTGTCCTTTGAAGATATTCACAAAACCCTGAAGGAAGAAACCGGTATCACTATTGTTTCAGATGGGAGGTTGAAGGATCGTGGGAACTAAACCTTGGCAGAACGAAGAAGGGTATGCTGACCCTACGGCTTATGAAGGGCTGAAGCCTATCATTCGGGAAGAAGATGAACAGCAAAAGCGCCTGAACACCCTGATCTTTGTGCTGAAGTACATTATCCGTTTGGCCGGTTATGACCTGTTGAACCGGATTGAATTGAAAGATAGAAAGACCGGGAGGGAATACCGATGAAAAAAATATATACTTTCTTATTCCTGACTCACGATATAGGGTTTATGCGGTTCTGCTACATTATGCTGATTCCGTGCGCTTTATCAAATGAATTTTGCCGCTGGTGGATGCTGTTCATGGTTTTCATTCAGGTGTTATGGCTTCATGCCCATTCAAAAGGTTGGAATAAATTTGAACCTTAACTTTCAATAATCCGCTTCCCCAAAGCACTTCAACGGTGGGAGTTGGAACAGTTTGGAACAGATGTGGCAGTTATATTTGTACTGTCAAAAACCCTTGAAAATACCGGATTTTTCATATTATAGAACAGATGGAACAGATACTATATTACTTAAACTTAAAATATAAAAAAAAATATATATAAGAAATATTATTAGAGAACTGTCTAAAGATGTGTTCCATCTGTTCTATTCCCTGTAACCGCTTGATTTTTCAATGCTCTTTACCGGAACAGATCGCAGAAAGGATGTGTGCCATACAATGAGTGACAAAGAACTTTCCCAGCGGGCCAAAGATTATTTCGCCCAAATCCGAAAAACTGACCGCCTGATTCAGCGGTTGACAGATACAGTAAATACCCTTCGATCCAGTTTGACCAGTCAAAGTTATGAACTGAAGCCGGACAAGGTTCAGACTTCCGGGCCAAAAGACACTTTAGGGGGAACTATTGTGAAAATCATGTCCCTTGAAGATGATATAAATGCCCAAATTGATGAACTTGTGACCATGAAGAAAGATGCCTTTAACATGATCAGTAAAATCCCTGACCTTGATCAGCAAAATGTTTTGATCGGGCGCTATATCCAGATGAAAAAATGGGAGGATTTAGCGGCAGAATTTGAATACACCACCCAATGGCTTTTTGAAATTCACGGTAAGGCTTTGCTGTCATTCTGTGCCGTCAACGCCGACTTTCTGAAAGTTGATAGTGACCGGTTGAAAGTTTAGTATTTTTTCTGATATTCTGTATGTATGAAATTGCGCCAACGGGGACACCGGGGGCGCTTTTTCTATGCTGAAAAAAGGGGGTGAATACCTTGACCAAAAAGCAAAAGCGGTTTGTTGAAGAATATCTGATTGACCTGAACGCAACGCAAGCGGCAATTCGGGCAGGGTATTCACCTGAGACCGCACAGCAAATGGGTTCTGAAAACCTGTCAAAACCTGTGATTAAAAATGCCATTGACAAAGCCATTGCAGAGCGGAGCCGCCGAACCGGTATCAATCAGGATCGGGTGATTCAGGAAATTGCAAAATTGGCTTTTCTGAACCCCGTTGATGTGATTGATATGGATGAAGCCACCATCAAGGGTGAAGCCAACCGGGATGATACGGCCTGTATCGCTTCTGTCAAAGTGAAAGTGATTCCCAGTGAAGATGGGAATATCACTGAACGAGAGGTTAAGACCTATGACAAGTTGAAGGCCCTTGAATTGTTGGGTAAACATCTTGGAATGTTTACCGACAAACTGAAAATGGAAGGGAATGTTCCCGTGGTTATCATGGGGGGTGATCAGCTTGAAGATTAACCCTAAGGCCAAGGTGATCCGCCTTCCTGAAGTAGTGGGCAAAGGGTACAAGACCTTTTGGAACTTCAAAGGCCGCTACCGGGTTTGCAAAGGAAGCCGGGCAAGCAAGAAATCCAAAACTACGGCTTTGAACATCATCAAGCGGATGATGCAATACCCGGAAGCCAATACCCTTGTGGTTCGCAAGGTGTTCAGAACCTTGAAGGATAGTTGCTTTACGGAATTGAAATGGGCAATCAACCGGCTTGGGGTTCAGGCTTATTGGGAAGTGAAAGAAAGCCCCCTTGAAATGACCTATACCCCCACCGGTCAGAAGATTTACTTCCGGGGCCTTGATGATCCCCTGAAGGTTACTTCTATCACGGTTGAAATTGGGTATTTGTGCTGGTGCTGGATTAACATATCGGTTCAGCACCTTAATCAAAACTTCTCTAATTGCTGGAACCCCCTAACGTAAAGCTGAGGGAAATCAGCAGCGAAGCTACTTGACAAAATTAAATGGTTATGGTATCACAAGCTTATGAAATATAAGGCGGTGGTACCAATGGAAGAAATCTGGAAAGACATTGAAGGATTTGAAGGGTTCTATCAAATCAGCAATCTTGGTCGCGTGAAAAGTCTTGGTGGTTGGTGTGGAACAGCGAAACGAAAAGAAAAAATTCGTTCTACAAGCCTTACACATGATGGATATGTGAAAGTCAGACTAATCCACCAAGGCAAAGATAAAACGATGCGTGTTCATCGGCTGGTTGCAGAAGCCTTTATTCCAAATCTTGAAGGCAAAGATACAGTTAATCACATTGATGGGAACAAGCTGAACAATTCGGTTCTCAACTTAGAATGGACTGACCGTACAGAACAAATGTTACATGCCTATGATTTGGGATTGAAAACTTCAAGGGTTGGCTCCACAAATTCCAATGCCAAACTTACCGATGAGCAAGTGAAAGAAATCCGAAAGCTGTATGTTCCATATAGTAAACAATTTGGAACAGTTGCGCTTGCAAAAAAGTACGGCGTGACAAATCGAGTTATCGGGTTAATTGTGAATGGCAAAGCCTATAAAAATGTCAAGTAGAACGTTCAACGACTATCGAAAGTGGGAAGGACATCCGAAAGGGTGTCCTTTTCAATTAGTAGAGTAGGGTGCAAGCGCATTCGAAACGGGAAGCACGCCATATGGCGTGAAGATATAGTCTGCTCTGTATGGAAACATACAGAGGGCAAGCGGAAGCGGCTTGCCCGTAACACAATGCGAAGAAGCCTATGAGATTACCAATGAAGATGATTTCAATATGCTTGATGAAAGCATTCGTGGCGCTATCCCGGAAGAAACCGGCCTGTTCAAGCAAATTACCCTGACCTTCAATCCGTGGAATGAAAAACACTGGATTAGGAAGCGGTTCTTCGGTGAAATCATCGACAAGGACGGACAAGGAAACCCCACATATCGTTTCTATGACAGTTGGACTTCCCCAGACGGGCAGATTTACGCCACAACCACCAACTATCAGTGTAATGAATGGCTGGATGAAGCCGATCTGAAGGTTTTCCAGACTATGAAAGACACCAACCCCCGGCGCTATAAAGTGGCTGGCCTTGGTGGTTGGGGCATTGTGGATGGCCTGATCTTTGAGAACTGGAGGGAAGAAGCCTTCAATGTGAAGGAAGTCAGCGCCAAGGCTGGTGTGAAATCTGCCTTTGGCCTTGACTTTGGTTATACCAATGACCCAACGGCGCTTTTCTGTGGGCTGGTGAGCAAGGAAGAAAAAACCATTTGGGTTTTTGATGAACTGTATGAAAAAGCCCTGACCAATCGGGCCATTAGTGACCGGATCACAGTGATGGGCTATGCCAAAGAACGGATAAAGGCTGATTGTGCCGAACCCAAGAGCATTGACGAATTGCGAGAAGCTGGCCTTCAGCGTATCAGAGCCGCCCGGAAGGGTAAGGACAGCGTGAACAACGGCATTCAGTACATTCAGGATTACACTATTATCATTCATCCCCGGTGTGTGAACTTCATAACTGAAATTTCAAATTACACTTGGGCTGAAGATAAGTTTGGAGCCAAGATCAACCGCCCCATTGATGATTTCAACCACCTGATGGACGCTATGCGTTATGCGCTGGAAGATATGCTGGTTGGCCCCGCCTTCAGCTTCGAGTAATAACACGATAGTAACAAATCGCCCTGAAAACGCTGTGTTTTCAGGTTTTTGTCTTTATTGAGCAATATAAAAGGTGTGATTCCGATGAAGAAAATACTTCAAGTGGTTTCGGTGTTAGGAACACCGTACACGATTTATCAGGCAAACAGTGTTGATGTCCCTGATTTAGCTGATTGTGATGGGTACTGTGATACTACTGTCAAGGCCATTGTGGTTCTTGATATGACTGAGGTAGAAGGCAAGCCCGGAGCCAAGGCAGATTTGGCGCATTATCAGCGTAAGGTGATCCGCCATGAACTGCTTCACGCCGCTTTGTTTGAAAGTGGACTGTCCGGTAATTCTTGGGGAGAGAATGAAGAAATTGTTGATTGGTTTGCAATCCAATTCCCAAAACTGGAAGCATTGTTTCAACAGGTGGGGTGTAATGACCTTTTGAAAGATGGTGATTGATTTTGTCTTTTTTCAATGAAACTGAAATGGCCCGGATCAATCGCCTGATTGTGATGGGTGGATATGCTGGTATGACTGAACTTCAGTTTTTCGCCGCTGAAATCAAAGAATGGAAAGGCAGCAAAAAGCGGAAGGAACAAATCACCGGTGATGCCTATTATGAGGGGGATCACGATATTCTTCGTCGTCAGCGCACCATTATTGGCGAAGATGGGAAACTCCAGGTGGTGACAAACCTTCCCAACAATCGGCTGGTTGACAACCAATTTGCCCTGATGGTGGATCAGAAAACCAACTACCTTGTGGGCAAGCCCTTCACTGTAACCTGTAAAAATAAAACCTATGCCGATTTGTTGACCAAGGTTTTTGATAAACGGTTCAACCGTCTTTTGAAGTATGTCTGTGAAGATGCCCTGAAAGGCGGGATTGGCTGGTTGTTTCCCTATTATGGGGATGATGGACAGCTTACCTTCAAACATTTTCCTGCCCATGAAATCCTTCCCTTTTGGACTGACGATGATCATACCATTCTTGATTGTGCAATCCGCCTTTATCCCCAAGAGGTTTACAATGGTTACACCAAGGAAATTGTGGAGCGGGTGGAAATCTTCAAGCCGGATGGGATCTGGCGTTATATCTATTCTGACCCGGCGGGCCTGACCCCCGACACTTTTTCAGGGGATCACGAAAACTACTTCAGCGCCGAAAGCGAGGATGAAACAGTTGAATTGAATTGGGAGCGGATTCCCCTGATCCCATTCAAGTACAACAAGCAGGAAATCCCCCTGATTCGCCGGTTGAAAACCCTTCAGGATGGAATTAACACTATGCTTTCCGACTTTGAAAACAATATGCAAGAGGACGCACGAAACACCATTCTAATTCTGAAGAATTATGATGGTGAAAATCTTGGGGAGTTTCGGCACAACCTCGCCACTTATGGAGCCGTCAAAGTTCGGGATGATGGCGGGGTGGAAACCCTGGCTGTTGAAATCAACGCTGAAAATTTCAACTCCATTCTAAAGCTATTCAAGGATAAACTGATTGAAAACGCTCGTGGCTACAATGCCAAGGATGACCGTATGGGCAACAACCCCAATCAGATGAATATTCAATCTATGTATTCTGATATTGACCTTGACGCAAACGGAATGGAAACTGAGTTTCAAGCGGCCTTTGATGATCTTCTGTGGTTTATCAATCAGGATTTCGCCAACACTGGGCGGGGTGATTATGACGGTGAGGGAGTCACCATTGTTTTCAACCGGGATATGCTGATCAACGAAAGTGAAGCCATTGAAAATTGTTCCAAATCCGTTGGCATTCTGTCCAATAAAACCATTGTGGCTCAGCACCCTTGGCCAACTGATGTGGATATGGAGTTGGAGCGGCTTCAGAAGGAAAAAGAAGAAGCAATGGCCCAAGCGCAGGAATATGGCGGTGCTTTTAGCAATGTTCAGAACAACAATTCCAATGGTGATGAAGGCGGGGACGAATAATCCCCGCCTTACCCATGCCGGGGTAATAATGGGGCGGGGCCGGGGTTCACCTCCTTACCCGGTCAAAGGTGCAATTCCTTTCCCCGGCACTTTATATGGCGTGTTAGTCAAGCGGTTAAGACACCGGCCCTTCAAGCCGGGAACACAGGTTCGACCCCCGTACACGCTACCACTTGCCGGGTTGGTGGAACTGGCAGACACAACGGATTCAAAATCCGCCGCCTTTGGCGTATGGGTTCAAGTCCCATACTCGGCGCCACTTTCAAGAAGGGAGAATGACCCCGTGAAAAATGCTGACTATTGGCGGGGCCGCTTCGCCATTCTGGAAGATGCGGTCCACAAACAATCTGATGAATACCTTCGGGGCCTTGAAGAACTTTACCGGGGCGCTGAACAGAGTGTCCAACGAGATATTGAAAGCTGGTATCAGCGTTTCGCCACCAATAACAAGGTGACTTTAGCTGAAGCTCGGAAGATGTTGACCACGGGACAGCTTGAAGAATTCAAGTGGACGGTGGATCAATATGTAAAAGCGGCACAAAAAGCCAACCTTTCCCCGGAGTGGATCAAGAAGCTGGAAAACGCTTCAACCCGCTATCATATCAGCCGCCTTGAAGCAATCCAACTGCAAATTCAACAGGAAATGGAACTTCTGTTTGGAAATCAGATGGATGGAATTGATGATCTTCTGAAAGATGTGGTTTCCAATGGGTACACCCATGGAGCCTTTGAGATTCAGAAGGGCATTGGCCTTGGGTGGGATTTCACCGCCCTGAACCAAAAGAAACTTGAAACCTTACTTTCAAAACCTTGGACAACTGACGGGCGCACTTTTCGAGATCGCTGTTGGTTGAACAAGGCTGATTTGGTGGACACCGTAAACAAAGAACTGATTCAAGGAATGTTGCGGGGTGATCCACCGGCCAAGACTATCACCGCCATTCAAAAGAAGTTCGGAACGGCCCGTTATAAGGCAAGGCGGCTGGTACATACGGAAACCACCTATTTCAACGCTGTTTCCAAAATCCAGATGTATAAGGATTTGGGTGTGGATCAGATTGAAATTGTGGAAACGCTGGATTCCCACACTTGTGCGGTATGCCAACCCCTTGATGGTACGGTGATCCCGCTGGCCCAATATGAACCGGGGGTGACTGTCCCGCCCTTCCACCCGAATTGCCGGGGAACCACTTGCCCCCATTATGACGATATGGACGGTGAAAGAGCCGCCCGCACCGCTGATGGAAAGGTGTACTATGTCCCGGCCAACATGAAATATGCCGATTGGAAGAAGGCTTTTGTGGATGGCGTGAAGGACGGTTTGACGGTTGCCACTGTGGGCGCTATAATGAAGGTGAAAAGGGAATTGGAGCCGCTTAAAGCTGAAATGTTCCCGGAATACCTGACCGACAAGAAGGGACGGAAGAACACCCAAGCCCTGATTGATTATGTGAATGGGTGTGAAAACGCTGATCCTGATGTGGTTGCCCTTTATTCTAAAATGGGCGCTATGGAGAACATCAAAGCCAACGGCATTCCCATGAAGGTTTCCCACGGTAAGGGCTATGCGGTCAATTATAGTTATTACCCCCGGAATGATCAGCTTGCGGAAGTTGAATTGATTATTCCCAAGCTAGCCGGGGATGATCTTACCGGCCAAGTGGTTACAACCTTACATGAGGAAATGCACCTGATGGATATGTTCAACCGGTCAGACCCGGCAAAGTATTCAGGTTGGTTCAGTTCCAGCCATGCCAAGTTAAGTTCTTTTTTCCAGAAAACAAACACCGATATTGCGGATGATATTGATTCTCTTTTTGAAGCCTTCGATAATGAATGTAAGCGCATTACAGCGGAAATCAATGCTGAATTGAGAACCGCTACTTCTGCCTTGACGGATCAATACTATGCAAGAACCATTTCCTATTCCGACTACAAAAAAGCCTTCAATAAGCTGAAGCGTGAAGCAAGTGAACAAATTGATTACCAATGCCGGAACACTATGGGCGGCGGTATCAGTTCCCTTGAAGATATTTATGATGCCCTTTCCGGTGGTTCGGCCCGTGATGCTGGCCTTGTGCGATATGGTCACGGTTCCAAATATTACCGGGATATTGGAAAACGGGCGGAAGAAACCCTTGCCAATTATGGCGCTTTGTCGGTTGTCCGCCCTGATCTGATAGAAATGCTTCGTAAGGATAAACCGGAGTTGGTAGAAGCCTTGGAAGAAGTCATTCAGGATATGCTAAAGAAAGCGGGTGGTTAATATGACACGGGAAGAAAAGCTGATGAAGGTTCATGCGCTGTTGGCTGAAGTTTCTGATGTTCTGGTTGACCACTTCTTTGATGTGGACAGTGAAGAACTTCTTGATAAAAAAATTGAAGTTCTTACCGCCTTGAAGGATGGG
>ENA-OWPN01002145-OWPN01002145.1-human-gut-metagenome-genome-assembly--contig:-NODE-2145-length-13164-cov-13.334427_pt1 | contig 13164 bp, 16 predicted proteins | sample MGYA00248266_ERZ651850 | MGnify/ENA primary metagenome ERZ651850 (study PRJEB26924, sample SAMEA4378296) | human gut metagenome | biome: human gut; feature: human-associated habitat; material: faeces... | reverse complement strand
ATAATTTTTTTTTTTTTTTTAACGCACTCCTCCCTCCCCCTCCCCTCCCATTGACCGTTAACAATTTATACATATCAATTAATATTTAATTAAAGTATTATATCTTACTAATTCACATATGATCATTATAATATAATCATCGCAAGAGCGATAGAAAGGTGGTTGTAATATGACACAATCTGAATTACTTGAAATCCTAGAAAGGCACAGAAAATGGCTTGCGAAAGAAAGTGATGGTCGACCTGCCGACTTGCATGGAGCCGACCTGCGCGGGGCCGACCTGCTCGGAGCCGACCTGAGCGAAGCCAACCTGAACGGAGCCGACCTGCGCTACACCAATCTGCGCGGAGCCGACCTGAGCGAAGCCAACCTGAACGAAGCCGACTTGCACGGAGCCGACCTGTGCTACACCAACCTGAGCGAAGCCGACTTGCACGAAGTCAACCTGCGCGGAGCCGACCTGAGCGAAGCCAACCTGCACGGAGTCAACCTGACCGGAGCCGACCTGCGCTACACCGACTTGCGCGGAGCCGACCTGCGCGGAGCTGACCTGTATAAGTGCTGCCTGCCAATGGGGTGCGGCGGTACGCGCATCAAACTGGACAGGATGCAGATGGCGCAACTAATATATCAATTTTGCAGCATGGAGTGCGATGACTCAGAAATGCTAACATTGCAAAAATCATTGTATGTATTTGCGAACGAGTTTGCGGAATGGTATGGAAATATTAAAAAATTCTCGGAGACCGCCGCGCAATAATGGGCAACACGAGATTGGTTATGGAGTGATTATAATGCTGATTGACAGTACGAAATTATTAAGATATATTAGAATCCGCGATTCTGATAGTGCGTTGAAAGTGCAGGGTTGGATTGCAAAGTATATAAGTGAGTTAGATACTCGCGCCGCACAAGATTTAAGGAGGTGGAACGATGAAGATAATGAGAATACCGTTAAACGCAGAAGGCGCTAGCAAATTATATAATCAGGTCAAGTGTAGCTATAAGTTGCATAATATGCGCATATTCATATATGAACGTAGTATTCTGCTGACTATATTTGATGAATTGAAAAAAGATGATATAAAATATGATGGAGAATGTGTGGACATAACTATAACGAAAACAGGGGGCGTGTTAATGTACGCACTCTCAGGTGCCGGTGTGGGTACACTAGGAATTGCGGAATTAATATTAGACTTAATAATCAAATTAAAGGAGGATTAAGAAATGGAAATTGTTGGTAAAATGTATGTAAAAGTTAAGAAGTGGAATGATAAGTGGCTGTATTCTACTAGCGTGGCGGACGAAGGCGATCAGAGGTACGCATACTTAAATGTAGATATTACAAAGAATGCAAGAGCAAAAATTAAAGAATTAGGTATAAAGCCTAGTGAGACGGGAACAATTGAAATATATGTTACATGGGGGTGGCTTAAGTCTTACAATGGGAAATTTAGTATCGTGATCCATGATCTTGAAAAAGTTGAAGAAACGGAAATCAAAAAAGGTGTGAAGGGCAATGAAAAAACGGTCGATACTACGGAATTATCACCTTTTTAAGGTAGGCATTAGAACATATTCGGAGAGCTATGCGAGTAAGATTGTGACGCGATTGCTTAAGGAATATGCCAACGTAGACCGTAAACTGTTCTACAGGAACGCGCGTGCCCTGGGCATGACCAAGCAGGAGCAGGCACAGTATTTGCAAGGTCTCAAGATCCAGCACCAGCAGACCGTGCAGCGCGAACAGCTTATAAAGGATGTATTACTGCGCTCCACTCCCCGTATAGGGGAGTTGGGGTCAGATGGCAGAATGCGATCAGACGTAGTAAGACAGCTGCTTGCCGAGGCGGACTATTATGCCATGGAATGGTTGCCGTCCACACCGAGGGGCATGGATGAGTACCGCCCACTCACAATGTACGACACTCAGCACAGAACCAAGAAGCAGTTGCTGAATCGTGTTATTGACTTAATCAGCACTGATCGTTGGGAGAGTAGGTTAGAAGAATACAAGAGTCGATACCTGCTTGCCCTGAAGCAGGAATTTGCAGACCGGGAAGATCTGTATGTCGAGCTCAAGAAGATTATAGATGGTATGACGTGGGAGGAATGGCTTATATTCTCGACACGTAAGGAAGGGCGGATCGGGTATCGCTATGAATTGGCGCACAGATACGAGGCCTTGCGGCGGCTGAATGTAAGGGGAGACATTGAGGGCTCACCTGAAGCATATGACAAGCTGGTTGCACAGTTGAACGAGATTAAGGGAGGATTACGTGAATGAGTGGATTTATGACTGCGAGACGTCTCATGCTGATGAGAGATGTTATGTGTGGCTGTGGTGTGGAGTTGAGGTAGATGGAGAAGGTCGGTCAACCGGGGGCGACATTGACTCTATGATAGAGTCATTGAGTAATCTGGAGCCGCAGACGAGGGTATTATACCACAACCTGAAATTTGACGGTAGCTATATTATCAATTGGTTGTTGGAGAATAGATATATCCACACAATGAGCAGGAACCTACAGAAAGGTGAGTTCCGAACGTTAATCAACGAAGACCGTATCCTGTACGAGATTAAGGTAAGATTTCGGAATGGGAGAATGATTACAATATGGGACAGTTACAAGATTCTCCCAAATAGCGTGTCCGATCTGGCGCAGGCATTAAGCTTGGAAGAGGGCAAGCTGTCGATCGACCATACGGTTGTACGTAAGCCCGGCTCAGCCACGGAGGAAGAGATTAAATATTGTTTCCGTGACTGTGAGATTGTAAGCAAAGGTATTAAGATGGCAAGGGAAGACGGCCTTATTAAGATGACGATCGGATCGTCATCTATGAACAAGTACAAGAGATTGATAGGCGGTGAACCTACATTCCGTGCCCTATTCCCCGCGCTTGAGTATGATGCGGATAGCTATTTGCGCAAAGCATATCGCGGGGGCTACGTATTGGTACATCCTGATCGTAAGAACGCGGAGGTAGGGCAAGGCATTGTGTTGGACTATAACTCTATGTTTCCGTGGGCGATGAGATATAATCCAATGCCATACGGCCGACCGGAACACCACATCGGCAGGCCGAAAGATGGTATGTGGGTAGCAAGGCTGCATATTGGTCATGCCAAGCTTAAGGCAAGACATATCCCCTGTATCCAGATCAAGCATTCCAGGTGGAATGATACGGAGTATCTGGAAGAGTTAGAGGATGCTCAGATATTCTTGACGAACATAGATTGGGATCTGATTACCGAGCAATATGACCTCTGGGACGTAAGCTGGTATGACTATTACCAATTTCGCTCGGCGGTTGGGATGTTTGACGAGTACATAGACAGATTGTACAAGATCAAGTGTGAGTCTAACGGAGCGATCCGGTATCTTACCAAGATTGAGCTCAACAGCTTTTATGGGAAGTTTGGAACTAATCCGGTGCAGGTAAGCCTTGAGCCCTGTCAAGAGGATGGTGGTCTCAGTTTTAAAAAATGCCAAGAGCGCATTACAGAGGGTGTGTACTGTCCTGTAGCTATCTATACCACAGCTTATGCCAGGCAGAGGATTATCAGAGAGGGGCAGCGCCACTATGACCGCTTGAATTATATTGATACGGACTCCTTGCACTTGATAGGGGTATCCACTGACGGTCTTGACATTGACGCGAAGCGGCTTGGTGCGCTCAAGCTGGAGAGCACATTTGTGCGGGCGAAATATCTACGCCCAAAATGCTATGTTGAAGACGACGGCGAGCATCTGATCGTAAAATGTGCGGGCATGCCTGAAAACGTGAAGAAATCAATTACGTTTGACCAATTCAGGCCGGGCGCATCCTTTCCCGGCAAGCTTATGCGTAAGGAAATGCCGGGCGGGGCTGCGCTGATAGAGACCACGTTTACGATCCTTGACGATCGTGATTGAATATGCTACAATGAATTATGATTATGAAAGGATGTGTACCCGTGGAACTTGTAGACATTGTGAAATCATTCATTGAGTATGGAATTTTCGCCGCGTTGTTTGTGTATCTGTTTTTGAAGACTCAGAAGGATTACAAGGAGCGCGAGGACAGTTACATTACAGTAATATCGGAATATGGTGAGCAGCTGGCCAATAACACACAAACACTCGAAAAAGTATGTGAAACACTGGAAGATATTAAGGAGGAATTAAAAAAATGACATCATCGGAATTTGTAGCATCGGCATTAAAAGCCTCTGGAGAAAAAACATGCTATGCATTAGGCATGTGGGGGCAGAAAATAGAAGGCAGTATTGTGGAGCAAAAGAAGAAACAATACCCAGATTGGTATGGAAGGAATGAGTCTAAGCTTGTATATGGTGCATATGGATTTGACTGCATCTGTTTTGTAAAAGCTCTGCTGTGGGGGTGGCAGCCGGGTAAGCCAGCCGTATATGAAGCTAACAGGGTGCCCGATGTAACTGAGAGCACGATGCTCGCATATTGTGATAATGTGTCTGACAACATGGACGACATCCTCAACGGCGAGTATCTTTGGAAAGATGGTCATTGCGGGATATATCATGATGGAAAGGTAATTGAATGCACAACGTCCGGAACCAGGAATGTGCAGGTCAACCCGTTTAATAAGAGCGAATGGAAGAAGCACGGCATGCTCACATGGATCGACTACAGCGACGCTATTGTTCCCCCGTCCGACAGCGAGACCGCGAAAGCGATCATCAACAACATACGTTCCCAGTTGGACGATTTGGAGCAATTGATATGAATCTGGGATTCAGAATTGGAAACTATATCTTGACGGATGACGGGGAAGTAACATATATTATGGATATGGGAGGTGAGAGAAGTGACACAGGAAGAGCTGGAGCAGGAAATCCTGCGCCTTACGGAAGAACTCAATACAACGAAAACAGAATTGGATACGGAGCGCACGCAGCATTTCACGACAAAGGCTTTGCTGGACGAAAGCCGTTCCAATAACCAGAAGCTAATTAGCTTGATAAAATATGAAGAACCGGCGAAGTCAAAAGAGGGCGAAGAGGAAGAACTGGATTATGCAGCCCGGATTGCTAAACATATTGAGGAGGTTTATAAATAATGGCTTTTACAACGATTGACATTTTGAATGATATTCGTACAGCGGGAGGTTATGCCGCCCGCATTCCGTTGATTGACCAGGAGAATCTTGCGAATATTTCGCACATGATTCCCAACGACATGATTAATGATTATATGAACACGATCACAAACCAGGTGGCTAACACCAGAATCCGCTCGGCGTGGTTTGATCGATCTGAAAACCCTTTCTCCCGATTCTATAAAGAGAACATGCCCGCCGGCCTCACAATGCGCGAGCTGTATGTGGACTATATCGAGGGTTACCCGATTCCCGACGAGGGCACGGAGCGCGGCGAGTTTGGTAAGGTTCTGCCCAATATTTCCGAGGCTTATTATACGATCAACTTTAACATGCAGTGGAAAATCACGCGCACGCTTCAGCGCATCCGCGAAGCTTTCCGCAGCGTAAGCGAGATCGAAAGCCTAAACAACGAGATCGCAGCATCGCTTGCCGCGTCGTCTCTGTATGATAACATGCTTGCAGACTGTCAGGTGCTTGGCACCATGCTGTATCAGGGCGGGCTGGTATATCAGGAGGTAGCTCCGCTTACGGACGAAACCTCCATTCAGGCGTTTATGAACACGTTCAAGAACGCAAAGGACTACATGAACTTCTGGACGCGGAATTATAACGCGCTCAAATTCCTGATGCGCACGCCGAAGGAGCGCATGGTATTTATTACCACACCTGAGATCATGAACACGATCACGATTGACTGGCTGGCAGGCATCTTCAACGTTGACCGCGTCGAGATGGACACACGGATCATTCTGGTTCCTAAGGAATACGGATTCGGCGGCACAACGGATTCTTCCAATATTATTGGCATTCTGGCGGACGATCGTTTCTTGGAAATTCATAACCAGTTTACCGTATCCAGCGAGCGTTATGTTGATGGACCTCTGTACTTTAACATGTTCCATAGCGAGCAGTGGGCTAAGACATATGGAGTATTTCTTAACGCTGTAGCCTTTGTATCTACACAGAGAACAGCCGAGATCAATTCCGGCGCCGGTGTCACACTTACCGGAAAGCCTGTTGCGGTTAAGCCTGGAGAAGCTAACGTTCAGCTTACAGGTACCTTCCCCGTCGGTGATCAGCTGTATCTGGAGTTCCCGTCCGAAGAGAGTGGTACGTTCTCTTCCGGCTCGCATGCGATCTGCTCGTATATTCCGATTCCGGCCGCTACAGAAGCAAAATCCTATACGCTGCCCGCTGCGCCTTGGAAGTCGTGCAATATCACCAATGCTACGACCTATGCAAGAGAGAACCAGACCAATATTAGATACAAGTATTAATGAGGTGATTATATGTCCGCCCTGACCGATGCGCATTCTTCTACTATCGCATTACATTCTGTGCCGTGGAATGATTATAGCAATGTCCCGTGTTTTAAGACACAGTCGGAGCTTGATTCATATTTTGACGCGAATCAAGTGGTACTGTATACGCTGATGACCTATATCCGGAACGATGCTACGTATCGTGTTCAGATGGACATTAATACCTTTAAAGAGAATCATATTAACTATATGACCTTCGACAACGGATCCGGGCGGGAGTACGCTTTCGTCCGGAACCCACGATTTGTTGATTTGAATTGTACTGAATTTGACATTGAGACCGATGTCTGGGTGACATACATGTTCAAGCATGATGTGTCCGGTATTGTAGAGCGGGCGCATGTAGATAGATGGAATAGCAGAGGATATCCGATATATTATAGATTAGACAACAATTCTGTGGGTGTTCAAGATGTTGTTCATAGTGAGAGAGACTCTACCGGAATTGATGTTATCTGGCTGTTTATTTATTGCTCAGATTATATACCGGACTATGTTCCAAAATTTGCCCAGTATGGAAAGGATGGGGCGGGTGTAGGCTCATCGGTAAATCCATTACCACTATATCTAACAGCTATTGTTGTAAATAGTGATAATACATTATCTTATCCAACTAACATATGTTTTGCGCCGTATTTTGTGGATGATGGAAAATATTACCAAACAGGCCTTTTAGACTTACCGTTTTTTACTTCTGAAAATATTGTGTCTATACAAGCATCATATTATGTTCCATTTTTATACATTGTTACCAAAGAATCTGGCGATTACCGTATCACTATAACTGATCCGTCTATTACAGGAGAATATATAAGTATTAGTACGTCCGGTAAAACTGGATATGTATATGCTGTTAACGACATGCCAAACAGATTTTCACTTGCAAGGTCATTTGATAAGTGGTATAATATCCCAACTATGCCAAATCATAATACCCCGGCATCATATATTTATGAATCCCGGTTATATTATGCTCCGTATAGTTTTTGTACTCTAGTAAATGGATCCGAAAAGCTTGATATTGATCCGTCTATGATAACAACTGTAAATGCATTCATCGTAAGGCTAATTATGGCATTGGGTGCAGGAGATTATGCACTGGATGCCGTTGTTATTAATTGGTCTGATGATGAGCTCGGGATACTTAATCACGCAATAGATACATCTCCTAAAACAGTAGGGTGGAGAACGGATCCTTATTATAACTACAAAATACAAAACGAAGCGCAAATAAATAATAATATTAAGATGCAAGCAATTTCTGCTTCTATTAATTTAATAAAATCCTTGAGTGTCGGTATTGTAACAGGTACGGCAGCCGGTTCTGCTTTATCAAGTTCTTTACCCGCACTTCCAGGTGCATCGCAAGGAACAAATCCATTTAATACAGGACTTTCACCTGGAACGACCTCAAGCGCATTATCTGGTTTTAAAGGTCTATATATGTATGCATCTCAGCAGAGAGCGCTAGAAACAGATCTAAAAAATTCACCTGATACGGCTGTTAGCCCAGTAGGCGGTCTTGGTAGCATCATAGGAAATTGTAGATATGCTATATCTGTACTTTATCGGAGGTGCACACCATTTTATTTGGAACTATATGGTTCAGAGTTTATGCGGTATGGATATACGTTAAATAAATTATGTACAAACTTTAACATAAGGACTCGCTATTGGTACAACTACGTTAAATATAGTACAGTTGTTTGCACAGGGACGCAATGGCTAATGCCACACCATAAAACGGTACTTGAAGAGATGTATTTAACCGGCTTTACGGCATGGCATTACACTTCAACCGCGTTCTCGCAATTTGGAAAGTATAATCTTGATAATACGGAGGTGAGCATAGATGGGGCGTAAGCCGATACGTGTGCCAAAGCACACACCGAATACAGACTGTAAAAATGCGATCACCGCAGAGCTATGGGAGCGCCGTCTGGCTATCACAGTGATGCATCATATTGGGTGGGAAGGGCTGGATCAGGATTTTGCGAACCAACTCACATCCAGGCTGATTGAGCGAACACTATATCAATCGGGATATGGTATATTCTTCATGTGGGAAGGTAAGCTTATGTTCCTGCCCGCAGCCGTGTCCAATGATCTAAATGTGTTCTGGGAGCCAACGGAGTTCTGGCCGATCGGTAATCATCTACCCTTTGAGATCAAGAACACAAAGGAAAACTGTGTTCTGTGCCGTAATAACTCGTTCGGAATGCCTTCCGTAGATATCTGTAGGTACTACGCCAACAAAATCGCAGAGATACAGAGAACGATGGATGTCAATCTGTTTCAATCCAAGATACAGTTTGCATTCGAAACTTCGTCCGAAAACGAGTTCTCGGTAAAAAACATGATCAACAACGTAGACAAAAACGAGGTGGCTATTCTGGCCAACCGATCGCTCATGAACTCAGTCAACCTAATCAATACCGGATTCCAATACTATATTGATAAGTATACGGCATACAAGGCGGATATGATCAACGAGTTCCTGCAAGTATTCGGCTTCAAGAACATAGATATTCAGAAAAATGAGCGTCTTACATATGCAGAAGCTACCAGCAAGGACGAATTCACATATGACGGATTCTTCGGGGACATGTTGGAAATGAGGCAGGAAGCTGCGGATAACGTTAATAAAATGTTCGGAATGCATATCAAGCCCGTAATCCATAACGAGAATTCGATGGAGATTGCGAAGAAGTTGGCTGAACTGGATAACCCAAAACCGGCTCAGCCGTTCGGTAACGGAGGCGATAATGATGTACGCTAAGTATACAATGACATTCTATGATACTCTAGAATGGATAGGGGGGTGGGATAATGTCAACGCACGTAATCAGATATTCAACAATCTGTACACGGCGAATCAAGCTATATGTACCGTGCTGATGGAAGCGTTCCGCTATCGCGAGATTGGGTTCGAGATCGTGCCACGGTTCGTGCATGAGTTCGGAGAGAACTTCACGCGCTTGCTCCCTGAATACGAAATCCGGAAAAAGATGTGGGATGAACTTGCATCTGAAACGGAAATGTTGTATAATGAGGGTGGTAAGTATGAGAGGTCTGTAACCGAAACGGAAAATAATACGGGCAAGGAAACAACCACCGGAGAAGATACACGGAATGTTACAGCCAGTCAGGATACGACGAATCAGGGAACCAATACTAGCCAAACCGAACAGACGGACAGCACAACCAATACCGGAGAAGAAAATGCCGTGCATTCGGATACCCCGGGAAATAATCTGAATTGGGCCAAGAATTACGCTTCAAGTGCTGACAAGACAAATACGGAAACTGAACATTCTACCACGTCTTCAGGAAGTGCTTCCAATACCGTCAACTCTACACAGAATATGTCAGGCACTGCTTCCGATACGCTAAATAAATCGGAAAATAAAGATCGTTCAAATAATATGAATCGGGTTCTTGAAGAGAATAGAACCGAAGCTTACTTGAGAGGTAAGTCTAAAGCGGAAATATATCAAATGTTTACGGCGACTACACCAGAAATATGGTTTACAAAACAGTTTGATAATGTGTTTATGCAGGTGTATTAATATGGATTATTGGATTGATAATGTAAAATATACGATCGAAGATTGTGGTACAAAAACAATTCTTGATTTATTGAAACAAATACTAAATAAGGGCGTAAAGATATATTCCGATTACTTGGAATCCAAAATTGATGCGCTTGAAGATCTCGTAGCTGATTTGCAGCGCGGCCAGGAATTCCAGGGGGTCGGGAAGTATTTTTCTAGTGGTTCTCAAAACTTCTGGGCTAATATGCCACTGCAAACACCGCAATATTTTGAAGGCGATGGTGAAGCAGGAAGCAAGCAATCCTACGCATACACGATCACAAAATATGGCTCAGAAAACAATGGCGGATATTATTACGTGCTGGCCATTAACCCGGATGCTACCTCGGCAGATCTACTTGATTCGGATATTGTAGTTAATATTACTTTGTCGGATCCACTCGGAACGCTGCCTTTATATTATATACAACTTCCAAATTCTGTTATGGAAACCAATGAATATGTTAACACAATATCTGTTCCTTCTCCATTCGTTTGTAATGTATCTACAAATATTACACAAGATAAGATAGGGAATATTGGATTGACTTCTGGATTCTTATATCCCACCTCAGAATATAAGCTGTTTTTACCAATTATATACAGGGCGTCTGCTTTAGGTAATGGTAAGTTTGGCTTTATCGGTAATAAGGTAGATTTAGATACTAACACTTTGCAATATAATTTCGGCGGGTTTCCGCTTATTTTTACGATTTAAAGGTGAGAAATTATGGCATCTGTATTAAAAACATTATTAGATAGCCTGTCTTCAAAAATTTCTGTAAACACATCGGATATTACAGAAATTAATAACAGGTTAAATGACGTAGATTCTGGCGTCACACTCGAAGAGTATATCACTACTAATAATTCTAACATATCAAAGCTGCAATCCGATTTGCAGAGCGCCGGAACTGATATATCTTCGATCAAATCTGACGTTGCAGAGATTTCTTCCGGACTTACTTCGGTACGAAGCGAAGTGGAAACGGCCAGGGGTGATAGTGCAAGTCTTGATGCTAGGCTAGATACTATGACAATTGCAACGGAAAATGCACAGTCGGTTGCCAAGACCGCACAAACCACAGCGAATGAAGCCGCAGCTAGTGCAAATACGGCTAATTCTAATATTGCAGCTGCTGCTGAGCCATTCGATTCACTCAAAGCTAGACTTGATGATATGACTACGGATATTACCAATGTTACGGATGCGGCTGACACTGCTACGACGAATATTGCGAATATCAATACTGAAATTTCAGCCGCTAGACTTGGCTTTAGTAGCCTGTATTACGCTGTTAGAACGGCGTACTTTTCCGGTTTTGGTAAGGCTCTTAAGACATCTTCGCAAGTCTTTTGGATGCAGTATACTATGAGTAGGGCAAATTATTATACTGCGGCGGGCGAACCTACTACTTCAGATAATCCGAATGCTGCTTACACTATCGCAAAAGTTGATGATCTCCCTATAACTTTAGTTATTTCTATCGCTAATATTCTGACCGTAACGTCAGATACCCTATTACCTTCTTCATTAGCGCCTATTACTATTGATGGCGTAATTTATAACATCTACTTTATACGCCTGCCTAATATGGAGCTTGATAATAGGTATGCAGTAAATAGCTCGTTCTTGAATTCTTTCCCTGTTATTGCTGGATATTCAGATCAATTGAAAATTACTATGGATATGATTGGCAATACTAATTCTACAGGGGCAGTTTCACTTACAACGGCGAATGCTAATTTTTATATACCTGTATTGAGACCGAAGACATCACCCGGAACAGTTTTTAAATTCCTTTATACTGCAATCGATCCTGATACTAATACGGTACAGTATTTAACTTATAATTCACAAATTACGGTGTTCTTGTGATAGATAATAGCGTTTATTGGTCAAAACGAAAAGCTTTATCGTATTCCGCTCTGTATAACTTTATACAGGGCGGACGCGGTATTGGTAAAACATATTCCATGAAAGAGTGGTGTATTTCGGATTTCCTGAAAACTGGTAAGGAGTTCGTTTGGGTTAGAAGATATAAAGAAGAGCTTAGGCAAAAATATCTGCTTTCATTCGCAGATGATATTGCAGACAAGTTCCCCTCACACCATATTACTATAAAAGGAAAAGAACTTTTTATTGATAAAGAAAAAGCTGGTACATTTATCGTTCTATCTACTTCGGCGTTTCAAAAATCTGTACCAATGCCTAATGTGAATAAAGGGGTATTTGACGAGTTTGTACTTGAAAAAGGCGTTACTAGATACCTACAAAATGAAGTGCACACGTTTCTTAATCTGGATTCTACAATAGCACGTATGAGGGATGAAAACCTGCCAATTACAGAAGATTTGCGATGGTTCTTTTTGGCAAACAGAGTATCATATATTAATCCTTATTTCGACTATTTCAAAATCAAAGCTCCCGTAGAACCGGGCTTCACATATAAAAACGGATGTTTAATAGAAATTTGTGATAGTTCAAAATATAAGCAAAGATATGATAATACCAGGCGAGGAAAAATACTTAAAGATACGCCTTTTTATTCGTATGCAGTTGGAAATGATCCTTATGCTGACGAATCAAAGTTTATAGAAAACTTCTCTCTCGGTAATTGTGACTTTAAATTTTCAATAATGCTAAATGATATGTTAGTTGGATGTTGGATGGATCGCTCGGATTATAAACTGGGTTTCGCTGATTCTGCACCGTCTACTAATAGAATATATGTAATACAGCAGGAAGATCACAGCCCTAATACATTATGGCTAAAAACATTTAAACGCAGCCCTGATATACAACTCATGCTTACAGCTTATGCATCTGGATTGATAAAATACAAAAATGTGCGAAGTATGCACATTATGAATGATATTTTTTCAATAATAGCTTGACAAATACTTTTATTATGGTATAATATTATTGTGAATTGGAGGTTCGAGTTCGTACTACCTCCGGAAAAGGTACGCTTGATTGCTACCGGATGCACTTTCAACCACCTATTGAATGCGGTCTCACTTCACTTCCCACTTATAACTTGGCTCCAAGCCTAAACAGAGTTAATGTTTAGGGTGAGTCAAGTTTTATTTTTTAAAAAAAAAAAAAAAAAATATTATTCTTT
>ENA-OWPN01002134-OWPN01002134.1-human-gut-metagenome-genome-assembly--contig:-NODE-2134-length-13238-cov-2.787909_pt1 | contig 13238 bp, 12 predicted proteins | sample MGYA00248266_ERZ651850 | MGnify/ENA primary metagenome ERZ651850 (study PRJEB26924, sample SAMEA4378296) | human gut metagenome | biome: human gut; feature: human-associated habitat; material: faeces... | reverse complement strand
ACGGTCTGCTATTTTTGTTATCTGGATTATGTCTGGAGGAAAGGAGTTCTATGAGAACAGAATACGAGGAATACCGGGATACTGGAATGCTGGGCGGATACAATCCCAACGGAGCTCTGCTGCGGGAAACGGAAAGCGGAGAGGTGCTGACCAGTTTTCGTGACACCAGCTACCAGCACCAGGACGATCACATTATCAATCAGAGGGAGATGCTCATTGGAGGGAAGGTCTTTCATGTGACCTCTGTGTTCCCAATGGCTGCCACAGCGACACCCACAGACAAGCTGCTCTCGCTCATTGACACAGACCTAAAGAAAGAAGCCCACAGCGCGTAAGGTTTCCGTGGACTTGTGCAGGCCGGTGGGGTATACTGTTCGTACCCCATACCGGCTTGCCCCAGTAAAAGGAGGTTACAGAGATATGGCAAGCCAAAAATACAATATTTTATACGGCAGACTCAGTCAGGAGGATGAGCGGCAGAGGGACGACAGGCAGAAAGAGTCCAACTCCATCCACAACCAAAAACTCTTCTTGGAACAGTACGCGGCGGATCATGGATTTGAAAACACGCTGTTCCTGGCGGACGATGGCTACTCCGGTACAAACTTTGACCGTCCGGCCTGGAAGAAAATCATAGAAATGGTGGAACGGGACGAGGTGGAGACCATCATCGTCAAGGATCTCAGCCGCCTGGGACGAGAATACCTCCAGGTAGGACAGTACACGGAGATCTACTTTCCGGAAAAGGGCGTCCGCTTTATCGCGGTCAATGATGGCGTGGATTCCCTGGTGGAGAGCAGCAACGACTTTAATCCTATCCGTAACTGGGCCAACGAACTCCACGCCAAGGACACCAGTAAGAAAGTACGTGCCATCAAGAAGATGCAGGCGGAGCGCGGGGAACGGCTGGGCGGCAAACCGCCCTACGGCTACAAGAAAAAGGACAAGGACTCCAAGGAGATTATCCCCGATGAAGAAACCGCCCCCATTGTGCGTCAGATCTTTGACCTGTGTGCAGCGGGGAAAGGGCCAAACCAGATCGCCAGAATCCTGACCCGAGAGCAGGTGCTGAATCCGACCAACCAGTACTACCAGACTGCCGGAGCCGCCTGCACCAATCTGGATACCACACGTCCCTACACCTGGTCTGGCAAGACAGTGGCTAAGATCTTGGAAAACAAGGTTTACATCGGGCATACGCTCAACATGAAGAAAACAACGCTCTCCTACAAAAACAAAAAGCAGATCCAGAAACCGGAGAGCGAGCAGATCCTGGTGGAGAACACCCATGAGCCGCTCATCTCTATGGAGGTCTGGGAGATCGTGCAGGATGTGCGGGCGCACAAGCGGCGGCCGCCCAAGCACATGGAGGAACCGAATCTGTTCTCTGGATTGGTCTACTGTGCCGACTGCGGAAAATACATGGTGCTCTGCCGGACCGAGAAGATGCGGGAGGATCAGTATTATTTCCGGTGCTCCACCTACAGCAAGCGCGGGAAAGCCGCCTGTTCACCCCACCAGATCCGGGAGATGGATCTGAAAGCCATTGTGCTGGATGACCTTCGCAGGGTTACGCACTTCGCACGGATGAAGGAGCGGCAGTTCGCCCAGTATATCAACCAACGGAACACCGCAGAACTGCGCCGGGAAATCAACCGTCTGCAGAAGGATCTGGATTCCATGCATCGGAGGTACGATGAGTTGTCCGCACTGTTCAAGCGACTCTATGAGGACAATGTCCTGGGGCGGGTGAGCGATGAACAGTTCCGCATGCTCTCCGCAGACTACAACGCCGAACAAAAAAATCTGTCTGCCGACATTCCAGCCAAGGAGGAACAGTTGGAGAAACTGAAAGCCTCAGCCGCCAATGTGGACGCCTTCATTGAGAAGGCCAAGCGGTACACCACCATCGACGAACTGACGCCGGAACTGCTGCGGCTCTTCATCCAGCGGATTGAGGTGGGAGAACGGAGCCAAAAGTATTCCCGCTCCGCAGGACAAAGTATCAGGATCGTGTACCGAGACATCGGCAGAGTGGACAGCCCCATGCAGGAGGGGGAACACGCGCCAAACATCACAAAGCAGATTACAGACATCGGAGAAATCAAGCGATTGCTGGCATAAAACACAACAGGCGGACAGCTTCCGCTGTCCGCCTGTGTGCCTGACAATTCAGTGGGTTCAAAAAGTGTACCTGTGGGAACTATCAGACGGCTGTGTCCTTTTTCTTTCTTTTTCATGGAGTGCGAGCAGATGGTGCGCTTGTCGTAAAGATGCGGATGAAAAGGAATAAATGGGCAAAAAGTCGGGCGAAATATAGGAGTTCTTACCTTTATTTGTGCCAAAAAGAGATTTGCTGTGCTGAGACTTGAGATTTTGCAGAGACTGCTGTATAATAAGATAGATTTTGAATACCCACTGTTTTATTATGAAAATAAAGAATGCAGGAGATAGAAAATGAAAACCGCTTCAATTTTGGGCGTGCATTTCCATGCTGTGACAATGCAGCAGGCTGTTGATGTGGCAATGAGCCGTATCCGCGCAAGGCAGAAAGGCTATGTAGTAACGCCAAACCCGGAGATCGTCGATCTTTGCCGCAGAGACAGGGAATATATGGGCATTGTCAACCGTGCGGCACTGGTGCTGCCGGATGGGATCGGCATCATTTATGCGGCGAAAATTCTCGGTGAGGAGCTGTGCGGCAGAGTGCCCGGCGTTGAGTTTGCCGAGCAGCTGATTGCCGCAATGGCCAAGGAGGGCATGCGGTTGTTCCTGCTGGGAGCAAAGCCGGGAATTGCGGAAAAAGCCGGAGAGAATCTGTGTAAAAAATATCCTGGGCTGGTGCTGGCTGGTACGCATGACGGTTACTTCAAGGAGCCTCAGGCGGCGGTAGATGCCATTAACGCCTGCGGCGGTGCGGACGTGGTGTTTGTCTGCCTTGGCGCACCCAAGCAGGAACGGTTCATGTCGAATTATATGGATGAAATCCATGCAACTTTGTTTTGCGGCTTGGGCGGATCGCTGGATGTGTTTGCAGGCGTGGCCAAGCGTGCGCCGAAAATTTTCATCAAGCTGGGCCTTGAATGGTTTTATCGTCTGCTTTGTCAGCCGAGCCGCATCGGGCGCATGATGAAGCTGCCCAAATTCCTGCTGATCGTTATCCGTGAACGGCTGTTCGGCGGCAAACGCAAATAAAACAGAGGATGGGATAAACCGGCGTTTTGCGATAAAACCCGGAAAACATGGAGAAAATGGGTCTGTAGGACGGAAAGAAAATCCAAGCGATGCGGAAAACCAGATGCGGGCAATGGGGGATTGCCGCGAAAATTGAAGGAAAAGGATTGTTTATGTTACCATTTCGAGAAATCACATTGGAGGACAAGCAGGCGGTAGAAGCATGCGGTTCTCACTATTATTATCATTTGTGTGAGCGTTGTTTCGTCGATTTATTCATGTGGCGCAGTCACTATAACACACAGATTTGCTTTCGGGACGGCTTCCTGCTGGTCAAGATGACGCCGCTGGACGGCGGACACGACTGCTATCTCGCTCCGGTGGGCGAGGGCGATCTGGGCGATGCACTGGATGCGTTGGAGCAGGATGCCGCTGAGCGTGGTATTCCGTTTGTAGTGGTATCGGTGGCAGAGCCGATGATCGATCGGATTGAGGCGGCACGGCCGGGCAAATTTGTCTTTTCACATGACAACGAGGACGGCGATGACTATATTTATCTGTCGGAAAAGCTGCGCACACTGTCGGGCAAGAAGCTGCAAAGCAAACGCAATCTGGTCAATCGGTTCCGGGCGGCATATGAAGGCCGCTGGAGCTATGAGGATATGACGCGCGACAACATCAAGGATGCATTCGGCTATCACATCCGCTGGTGCAACCAGAATGGCTGCGCGCAGAGCCGCGATTTTCAAGGAGAGACATGCGCAATTGTGCAGGCGCTGCATAATTTTGACGCGCTCGACCTGCGGGGCGGCCTCCTGCGGCTGGACGGCGAGGTGATCGCCTTTACCTTTGGCTGCAAAGCCGAGCCGGACATGTATGTGGTTCAGATTGAAAAAGCCGATCACACCATCCCCGGGGCCTATCAGATGATTAATCAACAGTTCGTTTTGCGGAACTGCGGCGATGTACAGTACGTCAACAGAGAGGAAGACCTCGGCCTGGAAGGTTTGCGCAAGGCGAAAAAGTCGTATTATCCGGTTATGCGCGGTGTAAAATACACCGCAGTGCCGAAGGAGTCGCAGGCATGATCCGGCGGGCGCAACCGCAGGATGTGCCGCGCATCCGGCAATTGTGGGAAACCTGCTTTCCGGACGAGGGCGGCTTTAACGATTATTTTTTTGCACATTTCTTTGATTGTGGCACGGTGCTGCTCAGCGAAGAGCAGGGGACGCTGTGCGCAATGGTACAGATGCTGCCGTACCGGCTGCTGACCGGTGGTGAGGAGAAAGAAATCACCTATATTTATGGCGCATGCACCGACCCGACGCATCGCCGCAAAGGCCATATGGCGCGCCTGCTCGAAGCATCCTTTGCGATGGACCGCGAACAGGGCAGGGCGGCTTCCACGCTGATTCCGGCTGAGCCGTGGCTGTTTGATTTTTACCGCCCATTCGGGTATATGCCGTTTTTTGATGTGGAAAAGCGAAACATTGCGCGAACAGCGGGCGGCGAAGTACCGCGGCGGCTGACGCAGGCCGATGTGCCGCAGATAGCGGCGCTGTATGATTGTCTGGCGCCGGATTGCCGTATTGTGCGCGATGAGACGTATTGGCAGGCGCAGCTTGCCATGTTTGATGCGCTGGGCGCAGGCGTACTTGGCTGGTTTTCAGGCGACACGCTTGCGGCGTATGCCTTTTGCTGGGCGGATACCGTGCAGGAGGCATTTGGTTTAACACCTGCGCGTGAGCAGGGACTGCTTGCAGCGCTGGGACTGGAACAATGCACGGTGACCGGCCGCGGCGCGCAGACAGCGCTCGGCTGTATCAAATGGTATGAGGAGCGGGAGGATACCCGCGGATATATGAATTTAATGCTGAACTGAAAGGTGTGACAAAACATGGTATATGTACTGTTAGCAGAGGGATTTGAGGAGACGGAAGCGATTACGCCGATTGATTTGCTGCGTCGTGCAGGCGTGGAAGTCAAACTGGTTGGCGTGACGGGCGAGTTGGTGCACGGCTCGCATGGCATCGGTATTCAGACCGAGCTGCCTATGGATCAGGTGGACTGGGACAAAGCGGATATGGTGGTGCTGCCGGGCGGTATGCCGGGCACGAAAAATCTATACGCGGACGAGCGTGTCACCAGTGCGGTGCGCAAGTGCTATGATGAAGGCAAGTATGTGGCTGCCATCTGCGCTGCGCCTTCTATCATTTTGGGCGGCATGGGGTTGCTCAAGGGTCGCAAGGCGACCTGCTATCCAGGCATGGAGGATGGCATGACGGGCGCAACTCCGCTCAAGCGCACCTGCGTGGTGGATGGCCGCATTATCACCGCTTGCGGTGTGGGCGGCGCACTGGATTTCGGCTGTGCGCTGGTATCTGCGCTGCGCGGTGAAGAGCAGGCACGCCGGATTGCCACTGAAGTTGTGCACCATGTTGAGCGATAAGAAAACACTGCGTCATCAATTTCTTTCCGAACGTGCCGCGCAAAATGCGGCGGAGAAACAGTCCATGAACAGACAAATCGCCAGTCATGTGCTGGAGCATGAAAGCTATCGTCGCGCAGGCTGCGTTTTTGCCTATGTGTCTACCCCGCAGGAGATTGACACCCGTGCGCTGCTGCGCGCGGCGCTGGCCGCAGGGAAAATTGTCTGTGTTCCGCTTTGCGGAGCGGCGGGCGAAATGACCGCGCGGCAGATTACTTCGCTTGATGAGCTGCAACCGGGTGCATATGGTATCGATGAACCGGATGCCTCCGCGCGGGAAATACCGCCGGAGGAGATAGAACTGGTGCTGGTTCCGGCGCTTGCCTGCGACCGGCAGGGGTATCGTCTGGGATATGGCGGCGGATACTATGACCGCTTTCTTTGCCGGACGCGGGCCGTCCGCATGGCGCTTTGCGCTGAACAGCGGTTGGTGGAACGTTTACCGCACACAGCGTTGGACCAACGATGCCGCTGGATTATTACGGAAAGGCAGGTGCTGCGCACGGATGAAGAATAACAAAATTGCGCTGCTGCCCGGCCTTTCGCTGTTTTTGTGCTTCTGCCTGCTGACGGGTACCGGAAAGCTGGCGTCCCGCTTTGGCGGCGGTGCACCGTTGCTTGCACTGGCGGAATTTATTTCGTTTGCGCTGCCGCTGGTTATGCTGGTTTTCTCCATGCGGGATCAGAAAAAGCTGCGCAAGCGATTGCAGCCGCGGCGTCTGCGCAAGGGTGTGCTGGGGCTGACGGTTCGGCTCGGCGTTACGGTAGCGGTGCTTTCGCTGTTCCTGAATTTGTTGATTTATCATTTGGCAGGTTTGGTCGGCGCGGATTTGACAGCCATTGCATTGGACGCGCCGCAGTCGGGGCTGAGTATGGCTGCTCGGTTTGCCGTCATTGTTGTGCTTTCGGCAGTAGTGGAAGAAGTATATCTGCGCGGTGCGCTGCTTACTGTTCATGAGGAAATCGTCGGCACTTCGGCGTGCCTGCTGTTCAGCGGGTTAGTGTTTGCCATGCTGCACGGTAGTATGATGAACTTTGCAGGGCCGTTTCTGGCCGGTATCGCTTATGCGTATCTGACTTTTGTATCCGGCAGCGTATGGCCTGCGGTTTTGGCGCACGGCGTCAATAATCTGTACTATATGTTTGTGCTTTGGATTACAGATACTTATGCAGCTTTCGGCATATGGAGCTATTTTGCGGCAATTAATGCACTGGTGCTGTTGCTGTTTCTCTATTTGACGCTGCGCCAGCTGGAAAATCTGCTGACCAGAGGCTGCATTCCTCATTTTGAAAAAAGCGCTGGTTTGTATGACCTGTGGTTGCTCGTGCGCAATCCGGGTATGCTGGCTTTTGTGCTTGCGTTTATTGCCAAGATTATCATGAACCGCGTATTATAACGGAAAACAGAAAAATATTGAGGTGAGACAATGGACAATAATATCAATCAGGAGACACAGAGGATTCCGCAGCCGCAGCAGCACCGCCGCCGCAGCCGTCGCCAAATCAACGGCGGATGTGCAGGTACGGTGGTTTATGTCATTGCCGTGCTGGGTGTTTCGATTATTCTGTCGCTGGCGGCAATTTTTATTGCCAATGACGTTTTTGCGTTTGTCAAGGAAAATGCAGTGAAGGAAATCACGGTTTCGGAAAATACCGACCTGATTTCGCTGGCAAAGCAGCTTGATGACGAAGGCGTCATCAATTACGGCACTATTTTCAAGCTTTATGTCCGTATCAAGGGCGACAATAATGGTGTACTGGCTGGATCGTATTCGCTCAACCCCAATATGGACTATGGTCAGATTATTGATACGCTGGTCAATGCTTCGAGCAAGGAAACAATGAAAATTACCATTCCGGAGGGCTATTCGGTTGCGCAAATCAAGCAGCTGCTGCTCGATGAGCATGTCTGTACCGAGGATGCGCTTAACGAAGCACTGAACGAATATCCGTTCAAGCACACCTTCCTGCAGAATGAGCTGCCGGCAACCGAAGGCTGGCTGGAGGGGTATCTGTTCCCGGATACCTACGAAATTTACAAGGGTAATGCGACGGTGGTCGACACCATCAACAAAATGCTCAACAACTTTGAGAACAAATATGATGCGGACATCCAGGCCGGTGCGGAAAGCCTTGGCCGGTCGATGCATGATATTGTAACGATTGCATCGCTGGTTGAGCGCGAGGCTCAGGTGGACAGCGAGCGCGCGACGATTGCGGGCGTTATCTACAACCGTTTGAATAATGCCAGCGAATTCCCGTATCTGCAGGTGGATGCTTCCGTGCTGTACGGCCTTGGTCGGACGGGCGGCACGCTCAGCAATGAGGATTTGGCGTCTGATACGCCGTATAACCTGTATACCAAGCAAGGCTTGCCGCCCGGACCGATTTGTAATCCGGGTTATGCATCCCTGTATGCGGCTTCTCATCCGGAACAGCATAATTACTACTATTATGTAGCTATGCCGGACGGCACGCATCTGTTTGCCAACAGCTATGCAGAGCATGAGGCGAATATTGCGAAGTCCAATGCGGCGCAGGCCGCAGCGGCAGCCCAAGCCTCTAATACGGAGGGCAGCGGTGAACAATAAGATGCCGGAGTTGCTTTCGCCTGCGGGCGATATGGAAAAGATGCGTTTTGCCATCGCGTATGGCGCGGACGCAGTGTATCTTGCGGGACAGCGGTTCGGAATGCGTGCCGCTGCCGCAAACTTTGCTGATGATGAGCTGCGCGCAGGCATTGCCTATGCGCATGCGCACGGCGTAAAATGCTATATTACGGTCAACATCATGCCTTCTGAGTGCGATTTGCCCGCGCTGCCCGCGTATTTGGAGCTGCTCGCGGACGCGGGGGCCGATGCTTTGATTGTGGCGGATGTGGGGGTGATTCGGCTGGCGCAGCGCTATGCACCCAAGGTGCCGCTGCACATTTCGACACAGACCAGCATCCTCAATCACGAGGCAGCGAACTTCTGGGCGGATTTAGGTGCGGAGCGCGTTGTGCTCGCGCGAGAGCTGTCGCTGGAGGAAATCGCAGAGATTCGTGCGAAAACCCCGAAAGAACTGGAAATTGAAGCGTTTGTGCATGGTGCGATGTGCATTTCCTATTCCGGCCGCTGCCTGATTTCGCAGTATATGACCGGACGGGATGCCAATCACGGCGCGTGTGCCCAGCCTTGCCGTTGGAATTACACGTTGATGGAGGAAAAGCGGCCGGGTGAGTTTTTCCCGGTTGAGGAGGATGCCCGCGGCACCTATCTGTATAATTCCAAGGATATGTGCATGATTGAGCATGTTCCGGAATTGGTGCGCGCCGGGGTGAATTCCTTTAAAATCGAGGGACGCAACAAGACGGCGTACTATACCGCTTGTGTGACCGGCGCATACCGTGCAGCGATTAACGCTTATGCTGCCGATCCGGCGGGATTTGTGCTGCCGCAGTTCTGCCGCGAGGAAGTGAACAAGGTCAGCCACCGTGAATACTACACCGGATTCTATTTCGGTTCGGAGGAAAACGGACAGCACTACGGAGACAGCCAGTATATTCGTGAATACGAAGTGGTAGGCATGCCAGTCGACTGCGGTGCGGACGGACATGCGGTGTTCGCTTTGAAAAACCGCATTTTCAAAGGCGAGGAGCTGGAACTTATCCAGCCGGGCAAGCCGCCATATCGCTTCCACGCGGATGGTGTGGTTAACGACGAGGGCGAGGCGCTGGATCTGTTTAACGTACCGCAGATGCGGGTGCATTTTTCCTTTCCGTTTGCGGTGGACGATTACGCAATTTTACGCAAGAAAAAAGAACGGCCTTCCTAAGGCCGTTCTTTTCTTTTTAGCTGTGCTCCTCCCAGTCCAGACTCCGGCCGACCGCCTTTGTCCAGCCTGCCAGCAGCCGCCGGCGGGTATCCTCTTCCATGGCCGGCTCATAGAATGTATCACAGCGCCATAGCTGTCAGCTCTTTTCGGCTGTGCCATACGCCGGTGGAAAGTCCTGCCAGATAGCATGCGCCCAGCGCTGTCGTTTCACGGATGACAGGGCGGCGGATGGTACAGTGCGAGATGTCTGCCTGAAACTGCATTAAGAAGCTGTCACGACTTGCGCCGCCGTCCACTGAGAGCGAGGACAGCGGCACGCCGGTATCGCGTGCCATTGCGTCCAGCAGGTCGTTGACCTGATAGACGATGGATTCTTGAGCGGCGCGGATGATGTGCTCACGGGAGGTGCCGCGCGTCAGGCCGATGAGACAGCCGCGCGCATACATGTCCCAGTGCGGGGCGCCAAGGCCGGTGAATGCGGGCACAAGATATACGCCGCCTGTATCCGGCACTTTTTTTGCATAGTATTCCGCGTCGCGGCTTTCTGCGAAAAAGCGCATTTCATCCCGTAGCCACTGAATGACTGCACCGCCGACAAAGACGCTGCCCTCGAGCGCATACTGGGTTTCGTCCCCGATACGGATGCCAATGGTGGTGAGCAGTCCGTTTTTGCTTTCACACGCCTGTGTGCCGGTGTTCATCAGCAGGAAGCAGCCGGTGCCATAGGTGTTTTTTGCATCGCCCGGCGCAAAACAGGTCTGTCCGAATAGAGCGGCCTGCTGGTCGCCTGCAATGCCGGCAATGGGAATATCGCCGCCCGGTATGGCGACTGAACCATACACTTCGCTCGAAGAACACACGCGCGGCAGCATGGCGCGCGGAATGTCGAGCGCATCCAGCAGGGTGTCGTCCCAGTCCAGCGTATGGATGTTGAAAATCATGGTTCGAGCAGCATTGGTCGCGTCCGTGATGTGCACCTTGCCGCCGGTCAGTTTCCAGACCAGCCAGGAATCCACTGTGCCGAACAGAATCTCGCCGCGCGCGGCTTTTTCTCGCGCGCCCTCTACATGGTCGAGAATCCACTTGATTTTTGTGCCGGAAAAGTAGGCATCCGGTATCAAACCGGTGGTTTGTCGAATGTGATCGGAAAGACCCTGTGCTACAAGTCCGTCAACGATATCGGCTGTGCGGCGGCATTGCCAAACGATAGCATTATAAATCGGCCGGCCGGTCTGCCGATCCCAGAGGATGGTGGTTTCACGCTGGTTGGTGATGCCGATGCCGCTAATTTCTCGCGGCGAGACGCCGGAGGCGGCCAGAACTTCAAGCATCGCGGCGTATTGGGTCGACCAGATATCCATCGGATCCTGCTCGACCCAGCCTTCATGCGGATAGTGCTGCGTCAGTTCATGCTGGCGAATGGCCAGAATATTTTGCTCACGGTCAAACAGAATGGCACGCGAGCTGGTGGTGCCCTGATCCAGAGCCAGGATGTATTGCGCCATAATTTGTCGCCTCGCTTTCGTAAAATTATCATACCCTGAGGGGATGCCGCTGTCAATATGTCGAGGACGGGATGCAATCTGCACAGCGCAGAGACGCTTTATACGATTTTTGTTTACATTATAGCGGAGCGATGGTATAATTAACGTGAATTTTTGCGTCCGAAAGGGGGACGAGAAGTTGAATAAGCCATCTCGAAAAACACTTCGGGCGGGCAGCCGAGTGTTTTTTGTGCTGTTTCTCCTGTTTGCCCTGGGCAGCATGTATTTTTCCGTCATATATGGATTGATTGGACTTGTCATCGGTGTGATTCTGCGCATGATTGCGCTGCATGGGCAGGAAGAGCGCAGCCGTCAGATGCAGGTGTTGATGGACAACATTGTGCTTGACGGCGGGGAAATCCACCCTGCGGTGACGCATTCTCCGCTGCCGACCGTGGTGGCGCTGGCAACGACGGGTGAAATTGTCTGGGCAAACAGTGCGTTTGCGGACATCACCGGGCAGTTTGCCGGTGCGCGGCATATGCGGCTGACCGAACTTGCGCCGACCTTTGAAACCCGTTGGCTGATTGAAGGGAAAACCGAGTTTCCCGGTGAGCTGCGAATGGGACGGAATGCGTATCATGTGTTCGGCAGTCTGGTGCAAAGTGACGCGGGACAGATGATGATGCTGCATTTTCTGGACTGCACGGAATATGTGCAGCTGCGCGACGCGGCGGAAACCCGCCGTCCTGCAATTGCGGTCATTGCAATCGACAACTATGAGGAGCTGACCAAGAATGCAACCGATTCCGAGAAATCGACCATTCTGGCGGGCATCGATAAACGGTTGTTTTCGTGGATCAAGGACTGTAATGCAGTGTTGCGCAAATATGACCGCGATAAATACATTTTCATCATCGAAAATGCCGAGCTTGACAAGCTCAGCGCGCGCAAGTTTGCGGTTTTGCAGGATGTGCGCGATATTCAGAACCACGAAGGCGTCATTGCAACGCTGTCCATCGGTATCGGCAAGGACGGCGAAACGCTGGCAGAGTGCTATCAATACGCTGGACTTGCAATTGATATGGCGTTGTCGCGCGGCGGTGATCAGGCGGTTATCAAAAACCGCTATACCTTTGAGTTTTACGGCGGTCTGACCGAGGAGGTCGAAAAGCGCACCAAGGTCAAAAGCCGCGTGGTGGCAAACGCGCTTTCTCAGCTCATCCGTGATTCCTCGCAGGTGCTGATTATGGGCCACCGGAACAGTGATATGGATGCCATCGGCGCCGCAGCCGGTATGGTGTGTGCTGCTCGTGTCAAGGGCAAGCCGGTGCATGTTGTGGTCGACCGTGAACATACCATGGCGGGTGATCTGATCGAACGGCTGGAGACGTTGCCAGAGTACAAGGATGTATTCATCAGCGCGGAGGACGCGATGATTCTGTGCGATTTCAATACGCTTTTAATCGTGGTGGACGTCAACCGTCCGGGTTATGTTGAAAATGAAGCACTGCTGCAATCCATCAACAAGGTGGCGGTTATCGACCACCATCGCCGTGCAGCGGATTATATTGAAAATGCGGTTGTTTCGTTGCATGAGCCGTATGCGTCGTCCGCATCCGAGCTGGTCAGCGAGCTGCTGCAATATCTGGTGCCGACCAGCGGTATTTTGACAGGCGAGGCGGAAGCGATGCTTGCGGGCATCTATCTGGATACCAAGGGCTTCTCAATGCGCACCGGCGTGCGCACCTTTGAGGCGGCCGCCTATCTGCGTCGTGCGGGTGCGGAGGCGAGTGATGTCAAGCATCTGTTCCAGTCCAGCTTCACGCAGTATATGGAGCGGCAGAAGATTATTTCTTCTGCGCGGGACTGCGGACAGGGTGTTATTTTTGCCATCACGGATGAGGAAGTGGACCGTGTTGCGGCGGCACAGGCGGCAGACGAGCTGCTGAGTATTATCGGCACACGAGCAAGCGTAGTGGCATTCCGCAGCGGTAATGATATGGCGGTGTCTGCGCGCGCTTCTGGTCAGGTCAACGTGCAGTTGCTCATGGAGCGGCTGGGCGGCGGCGGCAATCACACGGCAGCGGGAGCACAGCTGAAAAATACCACACCGGAAGAGGCGGACCGCATGATAACCGAGGCGATACAAGGCTATTTTGCCGATCAGCAAACCGATAAACCGGCGGAGCAGTGAGCCGCTCGGCTTCTATCAGATACAGAAAGACCTGCTAACAAAAGTCAAGTAGAAATTTCAGCTTTTGGGAGCAGCGAAA
>ENA-OWPN01002125-OWPN01002125.1-human-gut-metagenome-genome-assembly--contig:-NODE-2125-length-13344-cov-2.938445_pt1 | contig 13344 bp, 11 predicted proteins | sample MGYA00248266_ERZ651850 | MGnify/ENA primary metagenome ERZ651850 (study PRJEB26924, sample SAMEA4378296) | human gut metagenome | biome: human gut; feature: human-associated habitat; material: faeces... | reverse complement strand
GTACCATAATCTGAAAGCTTTGAATCAAGCCCTAAAGCCCCAAATTCTTTATGCACTAAACACAAGAGACCAACCTTAATTCCCCCCTTTTCAATCACATGAAGCTTATAGGCATCCTCAAAGTTTCCAACACCTATAATAAGGGTATCCTTCTTGAATGCTTTGATAGAAGTTTCACAACCTTCCTTATCTAGATCCATCATGTGGTTGTTAGCTAACATAATGATGTTAGCCCCAAGGTTCTCGATAAATGCAGGAGAATCTTGAGACTGAGTCAACGAAGGTCCACTCTTATATATAGCTTTTCCGGAGCCTCTAACCGGAGCCTCAAAGTTGACAGCCACATAATCCATGCTCTTGAATAAGTTTTGCAAACGTAAGTCAACTTGTACGTTCTCTGGGTTTTGGCTTACGAAATCACCGCAAACAATTATTTTTATCATTCTTCAAATTTTTCGCCTAAAATTCTCAATGTTTCGTCTTTAAAGTACGACATTATGCCTCCTTCTGGACTAAAAGTAAGTTCTCCAAATTTGATATTCCCATTGTCATCATACAGATCCACCCTTACAAAATCAAAATCTTTTGCAAGATTTTCTGAAATTTTAATCATTTCATCAAAATTATCAGGTTTTGCTGGCAAATTCTTCGGGGCAAACCTTTTGTACACATAGTTCAAGGGAGTCCAATCTGTATCAACTGTACCAAATTTCACACCATTTTCACGTTCCACACACAAAAATATAAATACAACCTTTCCTCTAATACAAAAAAACTTATAATCAGTCGGAAGAGTATGACCATCACCCATTAACTCCTCTGCAAGAATCATTGGTTTGATGGCACAATAATGTGGTTCTGTGTTACGAAGATGTGAAGCCCCCACAAGGGTTGTATTCATATCTCTAATGACAGTAGGAATATCTAACTTTGATTTATCCGTACAGATATAGTGACCACCACTACCGTTATTAGCCTTCAAGATAAAACGGTCAGGAAGTTGATAAAACGGGATCAGATTAGCATCCTCCCAAGCACCATATTGTTTGAGAAGAATATCATCAAGTCCCTTAGACCTAACATACTCACGCACCTTCACTTTATCTGCATAGTCCGCATACTTCAAAAAATCCTTTGAAAGCATAGCAGAAAGAATTCTTTCCGACAAATCCTTAGGATGCTTGAAATTAGGTAAATGGTGGCGATGACTATAATAGCGTAAAGTATAATTCATACGCTGACCTAAGACATTGGCGACAAAATCGCCCAACCAAGAATTGAACTGGCTTCTCCAGTTACCTTTGTCTTCTACAACTGGCATAATTTTGTTTTTTATAAAATTTGATCGCACATGGCAATACCTCTGTCATATAATTTTCTATAAGATTGTATTTGTCAAGTAATTTAAATCGACTCACAACAGCCTTATATACCTGTTTTTCCATTATTCGTCTTTGCTTATGACATACAAAACCTTCTGAAATGATAGAATAGATACACTTTCTCCATACAGGAAAACTTAACTTTTCAACAAAAGTATTATATGACCCTTCATAAATATTCTTATAGTTGGCATGATTTTTAATAATATCCGATAACCGATCAACAAAACCTTTAACATCCTTGTGTGGAATAATAAAACCATTAATTCCGTCTTGAATAATTTCCAAGTTAGCAATCTTGAAATCTGAAACAATCGGAATACATCCTATTCTCATTGCCTCCAATAAAGCCATTGGGAATCCCTCTCTACGAGAAGGTGCAAGGAATACATTACAAGAAGCTATGATTTCAGCAGCCCGTTGTTGAGGAATGAGTCCAGTAACTATTACTCTTTCATCATTCGGTAATATTAAACGAATATCCATGAAAGGCTGAAACTTCTTAAGCGGAGGAGTTGTAATTCCCAACCAGTAAAATTCAAAAGGCAAATCCGTCTTGCAAAGTTCCCTAACAATAGGAACAATTAAATCAGGTGATTTGCTTGCAGCAGATCCACCGGCAAAGACTATCTTGATCTTCTCTGTAGTCATTTTCGTTTGTCTCTTAGATTCAGAATTAGGATCATCTGCTACAGAGTTAAACACAACCTTAATCTTATCTTTATTTTTTATTCCGAAACGGTGACTTATATAATCCTTACAATTGCTGGACAGAGCGATAATATTGTCTATATACTCATTGTTGAATACAGCATTATCGCAATCCATTGTACCCAAAGAATGTGATACTGTAATCAATCGTGTTTTGTCACTTACAAATGCAGCAAGCAAAGACATGATATGAGAATTACTATTGATAATTACATCGTAATTTTCAGTCAACAATTTATTCAGAAGATTTGAAGTATCGTTAAAATTATAGATATTTATTCCATATGTGGAATATGTCTTCACATAACCTTGATACGATTCTATATTCTCATCTACTAATAAATGAATCTCGTTCTCCCCATTCAGAAGATTGCACAATTCTCTATTGAAGGATGGTATTCCTGCATTCGGAGTCACAGATGAGGTCGCTAATAGTATTTTCATAAATCATAAATCATTACTTTTAGTTCTATATATTAATGTTTTATCCTTAATTTATTTTTAGCTTTCTGTAAAATAATTTAATATTAATCTCTCGAATTTCTCTATATTTTGTTATAAATATTTGCGAATGTACCATATATTATATCTTTTATATTAAAAAGTATTTGATTTTTGTAGATACTACCCTAGTAGAAAATCAAATACTGCTTTTTTGGATATCTATATCTCATTTTTCACTATTTACTAAGCGATTTCGTATCAATTTAGCTGGAGCACCCCCAATTATTGAATAAGGCGGATAATTTTTTGTAACAACTGATCCCATGCCAACAATTGTTCCTCTTGATACGTAACGTCCTGGAGTCATTATCGTATTCATTCCTATCCAACAATCATCTTCGATAACAGTTTTTTGAGGAGGATAACAACCTTGATTATTTATTGGAATATCAGTCCTTTCAAAAATGTGATTCTTATCAAGAATAAAACAGTTTCTACTCAGAATAACATGATTCCCAATAATTGTATTACCAGGTATAGATGTATTTGCTCCTATACCAGATTCATCACCCATTTCAATATTACGACCCGATGAAAAGTGAACCTTTCTGTTAATAGTTCTAATATGTCCACACTTCTTAAAAATACGTTTAACACAAAATACTCGTACCCAATTACTTACTATCCCCAATGGTCTAAAAACACAATAGGAATCTGGTAAATATTGAGCAAATCCATAATAAATAGCCAAAAAGAATAATTGGTTCAATCGAATTGTTTTTCCGTATATTTTCATAATTACTTATTTAATTCCACAAATTGACGAGCAACATTCTCGATTCGATAATTATCTAAAAAATCAATATTACGCCGTACTGAATAATCTCCTTCATAGAACTTCAAGAAAAGTGAAGGATCTGAAAATTCATTGGATACGTCAAGAATAGGACGTCCAGCAATACCATAATCAATTAATTTACTAGGCGTCTGTATGCTAGATGGATTTGTGATATTGATGAGAAAGTCTGCTTTACTGCATTCCCAAACCACATCCTTGCGACCTTTGCCAATAATATACTCTATTTGACCGTCAGAATCCTTTATATATTTTTCCTCAAGAGGTGTACGCATCATCATAATGAACTTATATGGTTTATTAAACTTTAACAGATAATTCATAAATGCATGAGGATCACGAACTCCTGGATAGATTGAACCCATAAAAAGGAAGGTTGGCACGTTGTTTTTCTTGTATTCTTCAATAGGAGTCTTTGAAAAATCAAAACCTTGAGGTATCACTCGAATCTTACCCCAATACTGTTCATAATAACCTTTATAACTTTCTTTTGTAGGAACAGTAATATAGTCACACATTGAACACCACATATCTTCAAAGTGCTTCATAAACTTCGGAGCCCTAATAAATGGATTAAGCATAAACGGATCCCCACAATCACAAATCCATGTTTTTGGAAAAATAGCAGGATGTTTCTTCTTTGCACGAGCTGCCCCAGAGTGGATTGAATGTGGATATGCAATAGTAATCAACATATCCATATTCGGATTGTTTTTAATAATTTTCTCTACAGCAAAATGGAACTCACACTGTGGCCACATCAGCAGACGGTGAAAAAAATGGTACATAAATTTGTCAAAAATATTATACCTATGTGTCCCATCATTTGCAGAAGTTGCAAACTTGGGATTAATGTCTCTCATCTTCACACCAACCTCTTTTTCATACTGTGTATAGTCATATTTTCCATGAACTGTATAGAGAACAACCTCGTGTCCCATCTTTACAAGTTGTTCAGACAATTCAGTAGTACGGAACGCACGAGGTCCCTGTACAGGATATGCATGATTTGATATAATTAAGATCTTCATAAAAAAAGATATTTGATTACAGTTAATGGAGCGGGAAAAATATATAAGTACAATTCAGAAATTGCACTCATTCGTCTATACCAATAAAGGAGTGAATAGGCATAAAGGAATGGTACTACTCTGAAACATTTATCGTATTTTTTTAAGATTTCGTAATTGTAAGCCCAAACTATCACCAATATTGGAATTACCAAAACTCGGAATCGTCCCATTGAAGGAATACCGGATAAAAAGTTGGTTATAGCGGCTAATGCAAGCATAATAGCCAAGATATGTCCTGCATGTTTATCCCTATTAATTTTCTTGCGATTAAGAATAAGCAAATAGGATAACAAAATCTGAAAGTAGCCAGGCAACGCCATTAAGAAGTCTGCATAAACCTCTCCATATTCACTAACCCCACTTAATCTCTTCAGTGCCATCTCTGATTCAGTATATGACCATAATTGATTTTGCATGAACTGAGGTAATAAATAAGAATAGTCATCCAAAATATCAATATAAGATACAGCTGAAACAAAAGAAGATGCAATGAAGAAACTAATTGTAATAGTCTGAAATCGACTAAGCAATAATGCTATTGCCATTATTGCAACCCAAATAACTGAAGATCCATGAATCAAAGGAAGTAACATCAGCAGAAGTAATTTCTTATGGTCTTTTTCTACAAATACACTAAGTGCCACGTAAACTCCTATCCAAGCAGCCGTCCAAAAACGAACTCCATTGATATTATAGATCGGATTACTATAACAAAACATGAATAGCAACATATAGAAAACAACATTGCTACTAACATTACTGTGACGCAAAAAAATCTTTAATGACTTGATGTAGAAGAATCCAAATACTGCAGCATATATGAAATACGTCCAATGGTAGTTATCCGTAAACCGTCCAACAAAAAAATTGACAGTCAATGTATATATATCTTTGATATTTGATTCAAAGGTGAAATATTCATAGATTTCCATCATGTACTGAGGCCATGTGTAATTATGCTCAATCATGAATTTTTCAACATATCTAAACGAATCAGCAGCTTCACTTATTGCACAAAAACCTATTCCAAATATAAGAAACCAAGCGTATAAAAATTTATGAGAAACGCCATCCCTTATGTCTTTGAGAGAAAAAATTGCCGAAACAAATGGATTGAGAATAAATAAAAAAAACTTACTTCCCATTACTCTACTATTTCTTACCATCTTTAAATGAGTTCTCATAAAAAACTATGGAAAAATTTTAATTATAAATGCAAATTTTGATCTTTTTTTAAAAAACCCACTTACAATATCCTTATAAGTAACTTTGCTAATCCAACAAAGAATATAGTAATCAATTAAGAAAAAAACAAAACATAAGAAAAATGTCACAAACTTATTCATTTCCACAAAACGGAAAAAAAAGAATGGTGGTACACAAGCCAACACTGAAATAATGATTAATATCAACATCGGTTTTGGCGGTATCAAATCTGTAATTTTCTTCTGTGCATATTTTACTATGACTCGCATCAAAAGCCATATCTTAAATAGTCGGCACAATTCCGAAGTAATTGCAATATAAACAGCAGAATCACACGTTTTACAAACAATATATTCAGCAATTACAATAACAAATGCAGCGATCATTTGTACATTTGCGTATGCACTAGTCTTACCTATAGCAAGAATAATTGGATAGAATGGAATTATATAGAAAAGACCGCTCAAATTCTTGATAATAAAATAAATAGATGATTGATCATACATATCTCCATACATACAAGTCATAATTAATTTTGCAAAAAATGCACTAAATATCAACATTGGGAAGATGAGCTTTGCTGATTTCAGAAGAGTAGAATTCCAAACATCAAGACTCTCTTTCCCCATACCATCTCCCTTATCCAAACCAGAAAAGACAGGTAGAAGAACAGCCGAGATTGATCCTAAAATCATTCCGACAAATGGAAGCTCCATAAATCCATTTGAGAATTCGGCAAAAGTTTCGTTTCCGAAATATCTACTAATAAAGAACTGATTTGCAGAAGCAGCCATTATCCCCCATAATGACGCATATAAGAGAGGAAGTGAAAACTTAAAAATTTCCTTATAACTCAAGGATGACTTTTGATGTTCTATTCCTTTTACAGGCCATGACTTCAGATATAGTGCAAAAAAGAATGTAATCAGAGATGCAATATCAAATCCAATAATCGCATGTATATAATTTCCAGAGAATAACACTACTGGTAAGACAATACAGACAATAATAAAAAACCTTGTAGTGATTGTGTAATAAGCTAAATACTTAGTTTTTCGAAACGAAGCATAAATTGCATCCAATCCCATAGTAGGCAACAAAAGAAATGGTGTTGGAGAAAACACTATCAAAGCCTTCTTCAGATCTGGATTATTCATTACAGACGCAATAGGTCCCGCAAAACACAGAAGAAAAAGAGAAAATACTGCCCCAAGGATAAAGAATATCTTCGTCACCTTAGAAATAATATCCTTTGAATACTCCTTTGAATATTTCGGAAGGAAGTATGCATATGCCTTAGGTAGGCCAAGTGTAAATACTGCAAGGAGTGTATTATACACATACATCACCTGCTTGTAGGTTCCATAGTCTCCTTTATCGAAAAATCGACTCAAGATCACTGGACTGACAATACCTACAAAGAATGAAAAGAAACTGCCAATGGCAACCCAAACAGCTTGTTTGGAATTTGATGTTTGTTCTTGTGACATTCTATATATCTAAATACTTCTTTCTTACAGATTCAAATCTTTCTTTCGGTATGTATCCGTAATATTCATTTTCTAAATGCCAAGGTTGAAAACTCTCTTTGTCGAGAGTTTTCACTACTTTGGCGGGTACTCCAGCCAATACGCAGAACCCTTCAGGAAAACTCTTGGTCACTACAGCACCTGCTGCCACAATTGTCCTTGGTCCCAAGGAAACACCTGCTGTAACAACACTGTTCATGCCGATCCAAGAATATTCTCCTATCACTATCGGAGCTATATTATATTTCCTTTGATCATAAAGATCATGGTTTGCACTAAGGATTCCCACATTCGGTCCCAATCTAACATAATCTCCAAAGTATACTGTACCAGCTCCCTGAATATAGCATCCTGGTCGTGCTATTGAAGCATTACAACCAACATAGACTTTCCTTATATTTGCAATTGTACATGTCGGATGTATTGGATAGTACCCTCCTAGCTTTCCACATTTTCCTGTTAATCTAAACATCACATAGTTAAAATAAGACTGATTATGCACACTCGAACTTGCAGATTTAAGGTATGAGGTATAAAAAGGTATTAATTTTTTGAGAATTCTCTTGATCAGGTTCATAATATGTTCTTTATTAATTGTAATCTAACAACCATTTGACATCCTTACTTTCATCATAGTTGATAGTTTGTGTAAATCTCTCCGACGTACACAACGGCTGGATAATCTTATAAAATCAACTCTAAAGAAAATGGATTCATTCATAGAGATCCAATATAATCATCTGCATCCATGAATGAAATCCAAATCCAACTAATTCTCCAAGAACTAAGTTTCTTACATTCGCAACACTGATTTTGGATATGCAGATTCGATTCTCTCATTCTTCCATAATTATCAAGGATAGATATAGATAGTATTATCTTCCATATCCACCATTGATAATATGCTTTCTTTATGAAAAAGTTTATACAAGAATCGAATTTAAATAATCAACGACTTTATAGACAGAAAACTCTGTAAATCAGTTTAATGATCAATTTTCAATTAAATCGTTTATCAAATATGATATACCTTATCCAACTTATGCAAGACATTGCAGCAGTCGAGAACAACTTTTTCTTTCAAGCGAACTTCGTTGTCAAGAATGTGTTGATGTTTAACCAATACGACTATCATATCTATATCAGCAAGAAATTCATCAAAATTATCATACTGATATTCAGCGACTTTATGTTTTTCAAGAAATGGATCATAGCAACGGAGAGGACGTGCGAGATGGCGTTCCTGAGCTTCAAGCATCTGAAGAGCTGGTGATTCACGATAGTCATCAACATTTTCTTTGTAGGCAAGGCCATAGAGACCAACCTTACGGTTGTCGGTAATGCTATTCTCTTTCATGATTTCATAGATACGATTCAAGACAAAAGTAGGTTGTGAATCGTTAGTTTTCATTGACTCATCAATAACCTTTGCCAACTGAGGATAGTCACCGACCAAGAACCAAGGGTCGACAGAAATACAATGCCCACCTACTCCTGGACCAGGTTGAAGAATGTTTACGCGAGGGTGCATATTGCAAATCTTGATGATTTCATATACATCCATGTTGTCGTGACGGCATATACGGGCAAGTTCGTTGGCAAAAGCTATATTGACTGCCCGAAAAGTATTCTCAACCACTTTAGTCATTTCAGCAGTGCGAATATCAGTAACTACGATGTCACCTTGACAGAAACTTGCATAATAAGACTTCACCTTCTCTCCAATTTCACGTGAATCAGCACCTATGGTACGATTGTTATGGAGTAATTCATAAACCATATTACCCGGAATAATACGTTCTGGCGCATGTACAAGATTTATATCTTCACCTATAGTGAAACCATTCGCCTCAATTACAGGACGTACGAACTTATCAATAGTTCCTGGACTGACAGTAGATTCAACAACCACAATGGTACCCTTAGGGCAAACTTTCATAATTTCTCTTATAGCCGCCACTACATAACAAGCATCCACTTTTTTTGAGAATTTGTCGTATGGAGTAGGAACAGACACTATATACATATCTGTCTTTTGATACTCTGTTGTGAACTTAATACCAGCCTTAAGGGCGTTCTCAAAAAGCTCGTCGAGCCCATCCTCTTTGAAAGTTGTGTGACCTGCATTGAGGGTATCTACAAGCTGCTTATTGTAGTCTGTACCAATGACCTCAACTCCATGAGAAGCCATCATAAGGGCAGTCGGAAGACCTATATACCCCAATCCTATTACGTTTACCATATTACTATTTCTTATTTAATTATTTATTCCATAACGCTCCACATTTTCTCCATAGAGAATACGCACAATACGGCTGCAAGCCCTACCATCACCATAAGGATTGACAGCTTTTGACATTTTGTCATACGCAACTCTATCATCTAGTAAAAGACTTACCTCATTCATTATTTTGACATAATCAGTACCTACCAAATGTACAGTTCCACTTGCCAAAGCCTCAGGGCGCTCAGTTGTATCACGCATCACTAATACCGGTTTTCCAAGCCCTGGAGCTTCTTCTTGAATACCTCCAGAATCAGTAAGTACAATATTTGCTTTTGACATCAAATAAACAAATTCAAGATACTGCAGAGGTTCAATAAAGAAAATATTGCCCAATTTGTTTAAGTTATCGCCAAACACTTCATGAATAGGCTTACGTACATTGGGATTGAGATGCATAGGATAAACAAAATCCACTTCTGGATATTTATTTTTAAGATCACGAATAGCAGTAACCATTTGAATGAAGCCCTCTCCAAAATTTTCTCTTCTATGTCCGGTGATTAACACAAGTTTTTTTCCTCCATCCAACCTCGATATATCATATCCAGCCTTAGATAATACTTTTGCCTGTTCAACAGCAAGTGACTCATTAATACTAAGCTTTTCAACAACCATATGAAGAGCATCGATAACTGTATTACCTGTAACATACACTTTTCCTTGTACTCTTTCTTCCAACAAATTCTTTTCGGATAATAACGTTGGGGCAAAATTGTAAGTTGCAATACGTCCTGTAATCTGACGATTCATCTCTTCCGGCCAAGGGGAATAGATATTATGCGTACGCAAACCTGCCTCTATATGTCCAACCGGAATCTGTTGATAAAAAGCGGCAAGTGCTGCAGCCGTAGAAGTTGTCGTATCTCCATGAACAAGTACTATATCAGGTCTACATTTCTTAAAAACATCACGCATTCCTGTGAGTACACGTGCTGTGACATCATATAAGTCTTGTCCCTGCTTCATGATATTTAAATCATAATCAGGCTTTATATCAAAAATTGTAAGGACTTGATCTAACATTTCGCGGTGCTGACCTGTCACACAAACAATCGTATTGAACTTGTCTGAATGTTTCTGGAACTCTTTAACAAGTGGACACATTTTTATTGCCTCTGGTCGAGTTCCAAATACGAGCATAACTGTTTTCATTGTTATTTTTTTATTTGTTAGTATTCTATCATACATATTTTCTTAAAAAGATACAAAAAGACAGGATTTTATAAAGATTATTATTTTGATATACATCCCATTTTAAACCAGCCAATTTATTGCAACTTTGATGATTTAATTCTTAAGAAGCCAATTCAACTTTTGTCTTATGTCACATTATCAATCTTAAAAAGACTAATCTCTTTGAAAAATATCTCGTGTATAAACCTTCTCTTTCACATCATCAAGGCAAACATCATAACGGTTGGCAATAATAGCATGACTTTTAGCCTTAAATTCATTCAAGTTGTTTACCACTTTACTACCAAAGAATAATGTTCCATTTTCAAGCGTAGGTTCATAAATAATAATCTCTGCCCCTTTCGCCTTAATGCGTTTCATTATACCCTGAATGGCACTTTGACGGAAATTATCCGAATTAGATTTCATTGTTAGGCGATAAACACCGATAGCAGGAGGTTCATTTATTGAATCGACATAGCTATACTGATTATTCTCTGAGTAACCATACCATCCCGCTTTGCGCAGCACAGCATCTGCAATATAGTCCTTACGAGTCTTGTTGGATTCCACAATGGCCGACATCATATTCTGGGGAACATCTTGATAATTGGCAAGCAATTGTTTTGTGTCTTTTGGTAAGCAGTAACCACCGTAACCGAAAGACGGATTGTTGTAGTGTGTTCCGATACGGGGATCAAGACCTACACCTTCGATGATTGCTTTTGAATCCAAACCTTTCACTTCAGCGTATGTATCCAATTCATTGAAATAACTTACACGAAGGGCAAGATAAGTGTTGGCAAAAAGTTTTACCGCTTCGGCTTCCTTCATTCCCATAAAAAGCGTAGGGATATCTTCTTTGATAGCGCCTTCCTGTAAAAGAGAGGCAAATATACGGGCTGCCTTTTCCAACGCCGGAATATCGGCAACGGCTTTGATTGCTTCGTTTTCTTTTCCAAACTGATCGTTACCAATTATTTTGGGAGAACCCACAATTATACGGCTTGGGTAAAGATTATCGTAAAGAGCTTTGCTTTCGCGGAGAAACTCCGGAGAGAATAGTAAGTTCAACTTCTTTATACCCTTGCCTGCATACTTGACATACAGACTACGACAATAGCCTACCGGAATGGTGGATTTAATCACCATGACCGCATCGGGATTGACGCTTAACACCAAATCGATCACCTCTTCGATATGATGCGTATCAAAATGATTCTTGACCGGATCATAGTTAGTGGGGGCTGCGATTATGACAAAGTCTGCATCACGATAGGCTTTTGCACCATCAAGTGTAGCAGTTAAATTCAACGGCTTTTCTGCCAAATATTTCTCAATATATTCATCTTGGATAGGCGACTGTTTACGATTCAGCATATCCACTTTCTCAGGAATAACATCAACTGCTGTCACTTGATGATGTTGTGCCAAAAGAGTCGCTATACTAAGACCGACATAACCAGTTCCTGCTACTGCAATTTTCATTATAAAATAGATTTAATTTATTATTCCTTTCCAAATCACCATATTATGGTCGCTATAAGATGTTTCAGGAGAATAGCATTCATAACCTTTCAACGATTCCGAATAGAAAACGTAATCAATCCGCCAAAGTTTGCATAACTGACGGAAGGTATATTGGTAGCCACTTCCGCAATCACGGAAACCATCTGTCAGGCCTTTCCGTAACTGATGGTACGTATAAGAAGCAGGCGTATCGTTGAAGTCGCCACAAACCAATACCGGATAAGGTGAGCGTTCGATCTCGGCATGGATTGAATCGGCTTGTTCTGCTCGTTTCAGATAATTATTTTTCATTTTTAAGATCAAATCTTTGACTGCTTTTGCACGGATCTTCAAACTCTTGCCGGGAGCGGTAATGATACCGCGATAGGCATTGACGCTTGTTGTCTCGAAGTGATTGTTGATCACGCGGATGTATTGGTTGTTTATTCTTACATCGGCTATTAATGACATATTACTGGAATTCTCGTAATACAGAGCTTTTACCGAATGGATCGGATAACGGCTGTAGATCGTAGTCGGTAAATGGTCTGTACGCTGGCTGATATATTTATACAGTACATAATCGAAAGCGTACCGGATGCTGTCCCGATGGTAATATCCGTCACCGGGAGCTTCCTGGAAGCAGATAATATCGGGTTGTAGCTGCTTGATATAAGCGGCGGCTTCATTCATGGTGTACTTTCTGTCCCAATAGAAATGGCTGGCATTGTAGGTGACTACGGTCAGAGGGGTTCCTTCTTGTTCGGAAGCAGCCGGTTTATGCCAATATGGGGGTTGATAAACGGCTGACAGATAATCCGCATGAAGCAGGATCGCCAACAAAGGGACTATACATTTCCATTTCTTCTTCGTGAATAATTGTATCGCCATCAACAACAGGTTGCCAGCCAATATCGGCCAAACCAACAATGTCAGGAAGGATAGCCAGATACAGATTCCATCGGCGTAATAGCCTCCGGCCAAACAGAGTACGGACAATGCTGCAAAAAACAGGAGCAGGGTATTATTCAGCCTTGTCCAGCGCCTCATATACCGAATTCTTGCTCTTGAACTCAGGCACGATTCCTTTCATCATTCGGACGGTTCCCATTTTGTCTACTTTGATCGCGAGGTCGATCAAGGGGGACATGAGCGTACAGATGTCTTCGTAATC
>ENA-OWPN01002120-OWPN01002120.1-human-gut-metagenome-genome-assembly--contig:-NODE-2120-length-13378-cov-69.179239_pt1 | contig 13378 bp, 10 predicted proteins | sample MGYA00248266_ERZ651850 | MGnify/ENA primary metagenome ERZ651850 (study PRJEB26924, sample SAMEA4378296) | human gut metagenome | biome: human gut; feature: human-associated habitat; material: faeces... | reverse complement strand
CTCGCTCGCCGTATCGGCACTTAGAATTATGCGGTATTGCCTTAACGCAAAATCCGGCTGCGTTTGCAGAAACAGACGATATTTTCGACGTTTCAGATCCCCCCTGGGAAAACGCCAAAGGTGTTTGCCTGAAAAAATTTTTCAAGGCTCTCCCGCAAAAAGCGTTTATTACGAAAGGAATTTGAATACCATGAAAAATATCCATTCCATCAATTTTATCAAACACACCACCCTGCTTGCTTGTTCTGCCCTGTTGGCTGTCAGCCTTGCTGCCTGCAGCCAGCCTGTCGCTTCCGATGCCGCCAGCACTGCAGGCAGTGCTTCCAGCAGCGCCACCAGTGATACCGCTCAAATCCCCAACCCGTGGACCGGCTGCACCACCCTGGCGGATGCCGCCGCCCTGACCGGGTACGATTTTACCGTGCCCGATTCCGTGGATGGCTACCCGGACGTTACCATTGCCGTATTGGAAAGCGAGCAGCTGACCGAGGTGCAGTACAGCTCCGGCAATGCCCGCCTTTGCCTGCGCAAGGCCCCCGGCAGCGATGACATCAGCGGAGATTACAACCAGTATGCGGAAAGCAATGCCGTTGATGTTGACGGCCGCAGCGTGACCCTGCAGGGCAACGACGGCCAGGTTCAGCTTGCCACCTGGCTGGACGGGGACTATACCTACTCCATCGGCATTTACCGCGAAGACGGCACCGGGCTGACCGCCGATGAAATGACCAGCCTGGTAAAATCTGCCAAATGAGCGGCAAATTGTAACAATTTGGAACAACCTCAACCAAAACACAAAAGGGTGCGCAGCGAACGGTTTGCTGCACACCCTTTATTTTTGCTTTTTACACTTTTTGTTGCTGCGGTTTTGCAAAGCGTGCTTTTAAAATGCATGGAATCCCGTCAGCATCTTACGAAACAGCGCTGCTATTGTTCAACTTCATCACAATCAGGCCGTGATGTTCCCGCTATAAAAAACCTGCACAAAAGGAAATCCCCGCCTGAGGGAAAGGCGGGGATTTGAGAAAGGAGGAGAAGAACACATGAAAAAGATTTGTTAATATTTATCTTTCGCTTGCAACTAAATTGTAACCTTTTTGAAACCTTTTGTCAAGGCCAAATTGTAAAAGATTTGTAACCAATTTTGTGTTTTTTGTGTGAACGCTTCATCCTTCTCTTTGTTGCCCCGTCAATCTGCGTTATCCTGCAGGGGTGCCAGGGTAATTTCGGCTTCAAAGTTGCAGGTATCCCCCTGCCACCCGGCCATATACCAGCGGTTTTCTCCCACTGCGGCGCGGTACAGGCGGGTGCTTTCGCCCATGGGTACTTCCTTGTGATAATATAGGGTCACATCCGTTACAGTGTGGGTCCGCCATACTTCCAGCGGCAGCGCATCACAGATCAGGTCCGCATACACGGTATTGTTCATATGGCCGTTCCGGTCGCACCGGCTGTACACAGCGCGGTGGGTACCAAGCTCTTCACAATCCTCCCGCTTGACTTTTGTCAGCTTGATGGGCAGTTCCCGGTCCAGCTTATCCACCCAGCCCGTTGTGGGGAAACCTTCCGGGTGCTTGCGCAGGATCATCCGCTTGTCGGTATCAATCAACACCCAGCGGCTGTCCACACACGCTTCTTCCCTGCCCTGTGCATCGCAAAAGGTGGTAAAGCGGCGGTTGACGGCGCGGTGCAGGGCTTCCGGCTCGGTCTGCACGGTAATGGTTTCTTCCACGCGCGGGGTACGGGTAATGTGCAGAGCCAGCTTGACCAGCACGTAAGACGTGTGGGTGCTGGCATACAATTCCGGGGTAATGCCGTAATGTTCCGCATCCTCGGTGCCAATTTGCTGGCAGTAGCGCAGCAGGGTGCCAAGGGTTGCCATTTTGCGGAAGTCAACATCATTTTCGTAGATCCTATATTCCTGGGTGTATTTCATCTTTCTGCCCTCTATTCATCTGCATTGTTTTTGCACACAAATCTTTTTTATAGTATAACACAAGCCCCGGTTCATCACAAAGGACAAATCGAGGCTTGTGTTTCAAATTGATTTTAAGCGGTGCCGGGCTGCTTAATAATTGTCCCGCACCTTTTTGCTCATCTTGCGCCAGATGTTAAAGCCGGAAATTGCAATAGCCCCCAGCAGGAACACCACGATCAGCCAGCCGCTGCCGGATTCATCGTAGCTCTTCATCTCACTCCATTTAGCGTCCATTTCGGCGTTGATGTCATCCGGCAAGGTCACAAAGACTTCCGCCTTATTCATCACTTCATCGCTGGGGTAAGCGATCGGGCTGTACTTCAAATCATCGTCCAGCCGCTCCCACACTTCGGTGATGGGGGTGGAGTAGCCGATGAAGTCACAATTCTGGTAGCCGACATCCGGTTCACACATAAAGTTGATGAACATTTCGGCGGCTTCCTTATGTTTGCTGGAAGCCGGGATGCACATGCTGTCCACAAAGAAGTTGACGCCCTCCTCCGGCGAAACGAACGCCAGATCCGGGTTTTCATCGATCATGGTCAGGGCATCGCCCGCATAATACGGGGCCATGGCAGCTTCGCCGCCCTCCATTTTATCGAAGATCTCATCCATAACATAGGCCTGCACTACAGATTTCTGAGCCTGCAGTTCCTTCATTACGTCGTCTACTTCTTCCACGCTGGAAGGGTTCAGCGAAAGGCCCATCTTTTTAGCTGCAATAGCGTAAGCATCGCGGGAGTTATTGAACATCAGCACATTACCGGCGTACTCCACATCCCACAGGTCCGCCCAGGATGTGGGCGGTTCTTCCACCATGGTGGTGTTATAAATAATGCCAGTGGTGCCCCAGGTATACGGCACACTGTAAGTGTTATCAGGGTCATAGCTCCAGCCGAGGTAATTCTCGCCGATGTTGGCCATATTGGGGATGTTATCGTAATCCAGCTCGGCCAGCATGTTTTCGGCAATCATTTTGCCCACCATGTAGTCAGACGGCACGATCACATCATAACTGGCGCCGCCGGATTTCATTTTGGCGTACAGGCTCTCGTTGGAGTCAAAGGTGGTATAGTTGACCTTGATACCGGTCAGGTCCTCGAAGGCTGAAATCACGTTCACGCTGTCATCGGAACCATCCGAGATATACAGGCCCCAGTTATACACGTTCAGGGTCAGATGGTCGTTGGCAAAGCGGGTCCAATCGTAATCGGCAGAAACCGAGATATCCTCGTTGACCTCCCGCATCTCCCCTTCCGCTGCATAAGCAGGCAGGGTGCAGGCAAGGCTTAGGGCTGCGCACAAGGCAGCGCTGACAACCGCGCGGGTAAACTGTTTCATCTCTGCTTACCCCCTTTACTGTTCGGCCGCAGCGCGGCGGATGGCCTTCTGGTTGCGCTTGTAGGCGCGGGAATCCATAGCGTTGGAGGTAAGAATGATTGCCAGAATGACCAGGAATATGATGGCAGACAGCGCGTTGATCTCCGGGCTGACCTTTTTGCGGGTCATGGAGTAGATGGCAATGGGCAGGGTCTGCATGGTGCCGCAGTTGAAGTAGGAGATCATGAAGTCATCAATGGAGTAAGTCAGGCAGATCAGGAATGCCGACATGATGGCCGGGCTGAGCTGCGGCAGAATGACCTTGAAGAACGCCTGGCGCGGGGTGCAGCCCAGGTCCAGGGCGGCATTGTACAGGCTGCCGTCCAGCTGGCGCAGCTTGGGGCCGACATTAAAAATAACATACGGCACATTGAACGTAATGTGCGCAACCAGCAGGGTGATCCAGCCGAACACGCCATTTTCGCCGCCAATGCCCATTTTTTGCACGATGACGAACAGCAGCATGAGGGAAACGCCGGTGATGATTTCCGGGTTGACAACCGGGACATAACTGATGTTATTGATAATCAGCTGCGCCTTACGGCTCATGGAGTTGATGCCGATGGTGGCCAGGGTGCCCAGCACCGTGGCAATGATAGCCGAAACAAATGCCAATACCAGTGAAAGCCCCAAAGCGGAAAGGATCATCTCGTTATGGAACAGGCTGGCATACCATTTTAAGGAAAAACCGGTAAACACCGCACGGCTCTTATTTTCGTTAAAGCTGTAGGCGATAAGGACCGCGATGGGCAGGTACATAAACCCGAACACCAGCACCAGGTAGGTGCGCTGCAGCAAATGCTTATGCTGTGTTTTCATTACATCACACCCTCCATTTCCTCTTCATCAAAGCTGGAGGTAAAGCTCATGCAGAGCAGAACGATCACCATCAGCACAAGGCTCATGGCAGAGCCGAGATTCAGGTTGTAAGAGTTGCCAAGGAACTGCAGCTCGATCAAGTCGCCAATCAGCAGGTTAGCGCCGCCGCCCAGCATACGGCTGATAATAAAGGTGGAAACCGCCGGAACAAACACCATGGTAATGCCGGTGGCAATGCCGGGCTTGCTCAGCGGGATCAGCACGCGGCCTAAAATCTGGAACACATTGGCTCCCAGGTCCTGCGCAGCTTCCACCACAGAATTGTCGATCTTGGTCATGGCGGTGTACAGCGGCAGGATCATATACGGCAGGTAGTTATACACCATGCCCAGCACCACGGCGCCGGAGGTATTGATCATATTAAAGGGGCCGATGCCGAACAGGCCCAACAGCTTGTTAATCAGGCCGTTTTTTTCCAGCAGGGTCATCCACGCATAGGTGCGCAGCAAAAAGTTCATCCACATGGGCAGCATGACCAGCATCAGCATAATATGCTGTTTATTGGCGCGCAGCCGGCTGAGGAAATACCCCACCGGGAACGCCAGCACCAGGCAGATGATAGTGGCCTCCGCCGCAAGCAGCAGGCTGCGGCCAAAAACCGAGGCGTACCGCCCAATGCTGGTCAGGTTGGCAAGGGTAACCTGGCCGTCACTGTTGGTCAGGGCATACCACACAACAATGCCCAGCGGCACCACAATAAACAGGACCATCCACACCAGGTACGGTGCGGCAGCCCAGCGCGAAGCTTTGGAACGCAGCATCCCATCACACCTCCTCGCGGGACATGATGTGAATTTCATCCGGGCCAATGTTCATGCCGATCAGCTCGCCCGGCTGGCTGGCCTGGGTGGAGTGGATCAGCCATTCTTTGCCTTCCACGTCAACGTGCATTTCAAAATGCACGCCCTTGAAGATCACCTCGCGCACAAGGCCGGTCAGCTTGCCGGCGGACGGCGGAACGATATCCACGTCCTCCGGGCGGATAACCACCTGCACCGGCTCGCGCGGCTTAAAGCCGCGGTCCACGCAGGCAAATTCCTGCCCGCCAAAGCTGACAAGGAAGTCTTTTTCCATAATGCCGTCCACAATGTTGGAATCGCCGATGAACTTGGCAACAAAGGCATTGCGCGGCTCGTTATAAATATCCTGCGGGCTGCCGATCTGCTGGATGTTGCCCTTGTTCATGACAACAACGGTATCGGACATGGTCAGGGCTTCTTCCTGGTCGTGGGTAACGTACACAAAGGTAATATTCATCTCACGCTGCAGGCGTTTGAGTTCCAGCTGCATTTCCTTGCGCAGCTTCAGGTCCAAAGCACCAAGCGGTTCGTCCAGCAGCAGAACACGGGGCTGGTTGACCAGGCTGCGGGCAATGGCCACGCGCTGCTGCTGGCCGCCGGACAGCTGGTTGATGCTGCGGCGCTCAAAACCGCGCAGGCCCACGGTTTCCAGCATTTCCAGCACTTTGGGGCGGATGGTTTCCTCCGGCAGCTTTTTCAGCCGCAGGCCAAAGGCCACATTCTCGTACACGTTCAGGTGCGGGAACAGTGCGTATTTCTGGAACACGGTATTCACCTGCCGCTTATACGGCGGTACCGAGGCGATATCCTTGCCATCGAAAAAGACATTGCCCGATTTTGGGGTAATAAACCCGGCGATCACACGCAAGGTGGTTGTTTTGCCGCAGCCGGAAGGGCCAAGGAACGTAACAAACTCCTTATCGTGGATGTCAAGGGAAAGTTCGTCCAGGATTCTTTCCCCGTCAAAATCGACGACAATGTCTTTCAGTGATACAATTTCATTCATTTTTACTGCATCCCCCTTTGCGGAATTTAGTCCCACCTCGGGCCTCCTTGATGCCGGCTCGCCGGCTTTTCCCGGTGGGTCAGCGCCAATTATGCCGCCCCGCAAAAGGTTTGTTACACCACCGCAAACGCGGCAGCTGCAGCAGCACATACAACGCCAATGTGTTCTGATGTTTAACAGATGCAACACACAAGCTTCATTATACATTGTTTTGAGGGGCTGTCAACAATTATTTCACATTTTTCCGTTTTTTTACATGGGGATGGCAAAAAGTCAGCTTGTTTTCTGTCTTGCTCCACCGTTTTTTTCCTGTCCGTCCGGTATTATCCCCTGTTTTCCCGCTGCCGTCTGCATCAAAATTAACAGGTGTCGTTCGCAGTTATTTTTGTCATTTCACACCACAGGGGCGCGCATTGTGCGCCCGCGACCGTTTACAATATTTCAGGGTAAAATGCCACTTTCTGCCCGCCATGCAGGCCGATGACGAGCATCGGCCCCTACAAATAAATTTTATGCCCGGTGCTTTCCCTGTAAGGTAAGTAACCCTATTATTTCTGCCGGGCAAAATGCAGATTTTTAAGGCAATACCGCATAATTCTAAGTGCCGATACGGCGAGCGAGGTGCGGCAGCTGCTAAGCCAAAAGCGCAGATAATACTGGATGCTGCAAAGGTGAGCGCCGCCAGTGGCGGAAACAGCGAACCGAAGCAGGGGCAGCGGTCGCAGAGTGCGAGGGGCTTTTGCCCCCGAAGCACGATGCGGGTACCGCAACCCGACATTATCGAGCATTTTGGCAACGCAGATGCCGTGCCGCAGCCGCCGAAGCGGTGCTTAAGCCGTAAGGCGGGAATTGTGCGGTGTTGCCTTAACCAAAAATACCCGTACAGCTTTCAGGCTGTACGGGTATTTGCATTTTATTGGTGATTCAGCAGTGTTAAGTTTTCAAATTGCCCTAAATCGCTTAGAAAGCAACCTTCTTGGCAATGTATTCTTTCAGCTCGCTGATGGGCATACGGATCTGCTCCATGGTGTCGCGGTCACGCACGGTCACGCAGTTATCGGCTTCCACCTTGTCATCGCCGACAGTCTGGAAGTCCACGGTGATGCACAGCGGGGTGCCGATCTCATCCTGGCGGCGGTAACGCTTGCCGATGGAACCGGCATCGTCGTAATCCACCATAAAGTCCTTGGCCAGCTCGTTGCGGATCTCCATGGCCTTATCGCCCAGCTTTTTGGACAGAGGCAGCACAGCGCACTTGAACGGTGCCAGGAACGGATGCAGGTGCAGCACGGTGCGCACATCCTCCTTGCCCTTGGAGTCGGTCAGATGCTCTTCATCATAAGCTTCGCACAGGAAAGCCAGTGCCACACGGTCACAGCCCAGGGAAGGCTCAATGACATAAGGAATGTAATGCTCGTTGGTTTCGGGGTCAAAATATTCCAGGCTCTTGCCGGATGCTTCCTGATGGCGGCCCAGATCGTAATTGGTACGGTCTGCAATGCCCCACAGCTCGCCCCAGTCGGTGAACGGGAAAGCGTACTCGATATCGGTGGTGGCGCGGCTGTAGAAAGCCAGCTCGGCAGGCTCATGGTCGCGCAGGCGCAGGTTTTCCTTGTTGATGCCCAAGGACAGCAGCCACTTTTCGCAGTAACCTTTCCAGTAGGCGAACCAATCCAGGTCGGTGCCCGGCTTGCAGAAGAACTCGCATTCCATCTGTTCGAACTCGCGGGTACGGAAGGTGAAGTTGCCCGGCGTGATCTCATTGCGGAACGCCTTGCCCACCTGGCAGACGCCAAACGGCAGCTTGCGGCGGGTGGTACGCTGGATGTTGGCAAAGTTGACGAAAATGCCCTGTGCGGTTTCGGGGCGCAGATAGCAGGTAGAGGAAGAATCCTCGGTTACGCCGATGGCCGTTTTGAACATCAGGTTAAACTTGCGGATGGGGGTAAAGTCATGCTTGCCGCACACAGGGCAGACAACTTCAGGATGGGTGGCAATAAATTCATCCATCTGGTCAAAGGTCATGCCGTCCACATCCACGTTCTTGCCCTGCTCGCAGTCAGCAATCAGCTTGTCCGCACGGTTGCGGCTCTTGCAGGCGCGGCAGTCCACCAGCGGGTCGCTGAAGTTGCCCACATGGCCGGTGGTGACCCAGGTCTGCGGGTTCATCAGGATAGCGGCATCCAGGCCGACGTTGTAGGGGCTTTCCTGCACAAACTTTTTCATCCATGCTTTTTTGACGTTGTTTTTGAACTCAACGCCCAGGGGGCCATAGTCCCAGCTGTTGGCAAGGCCGCCGTAAATTTCGCTGCCAGGGTAGATGAAACCACGGTTTTTGCACAGGTTGACGATCATGTCCAGGGTCTTTTCGCTGTTCTTCATTTTCTAACTCCTTCCGCATGGCTGGCTGCCACACAAAGCGATTTAACCGGCGCACGGTGCGCCGTCAGGCCTTTATTATAGCACGGGCCGCGGGCAGTGGCAACACTGCCGCCAAAAAAGCCGGAACAAATTTGGCACAACTGCTGAATTATGGCAATACCGCATAATTCTAAGTGCCGATACGGCGAGCGAGGTGCGGCAGATGCCAAGCCAAAAGCGCAGATAATACTGGATGTCTTATCGAGCATTTTGGCAACGCAGATGCCGTGCCGCAGCCGCCGGAGCGGTGCTTAAGCCGTAAGGCGGGAATTGTGCGGTGTTGCCTTATATCAATGCTCTCTGCACGTCACAAAATTTCAGCCGCAATCTGCCTGGCCAGCTGCAGCACCATTTTGCGGTCCCGCAGCGCGGGGTCCTCTGCAATTAGGCGCTGCAATTCTTCCCGCACGCGGGGGATTTTGCGCGCTGGAATGCCAATGCGGGCCATTTCTTCCACACTGATGGGCAGCACGATGCTGCTGTCCGCCTTGCCGCGGAACGGCTGCGGGTTAGTGCCCCAAACAAAAAGGTGATGTTTCATTGGGTACCTCCTGGATGCCTTTGGGCTGACGTTTTTGGTTATTATAGCAGAAATTTTCAAAAAAGTGTTTATTTTGCAGCGAAAAACCTTTATAATATAAAAATCATAGCGCCATGCGCCAAACGAACTGATTGCCAGGCTGGCAGCTGCGGCTGCGCCTGATTTTTTTGAGGTGAAACTTATGTCTTTTATCGGCAGCTATAATCCCCATTTGCTTGATGGTGTGCAGCATGTGCATTTTATCGGCTGCGGCGGTTCCGGAACCTATCCCCTGATCCAGATCCTGCACAGCCGCGGGCTGACCATTTCCGGCAGCGATGTGGAAGAAACCAAGATCACCAAGGCCGAGCGCGCCATGGGCGTGACAGTATATCTGGAGCATGACGCCGCCCATTTGGGCGATGCCCAGCTGGTGGTTTACAGCGCCGCCATCCATGATGAAAACCCTGAGCTGAAAGCTGCCCGCGCCCGCGGCATTCCCGCCGTGGAGCGCAGCGTGATGCTGGGTTATGTCAGCCGCATGTATTCCCACAGCGTCTGCGTTTCCGGCACCCACGGCAAAACCACCACCACCGGCATGATCACGACCATGCTGGAACTGGCCGGCAAAGACCCCGCCGCCGTAATCGGCGGCAAGCTGCCACTGATCGGCGGTTACGGCAAAGCTGGCCACGGCGATGACGTTGTGATCGAAGCCTGCGAATACAGTGAGACCTTCCTGCATCTGACCCCGTTTATAGGCGTTATTTTGAACATTGATAACGATCACCTGGAGTATTACGGCACGATGGGCCGCCTGAAGATGGCGTTCCAGAAGTTTGCCCTGCTTTCCCGCACGGTCGTGTTCAACATGGACGACCGCAACACGGTGGATGTGGTCAACTCCATTGACCGCCCGGTGTTCTCTTTCGGCATCAATGAGGAAGCCCGCTTCCGCGCAGTGAACATTCAGGAATACCGCCCCGGTTTCTATGAATTTGACGTTCTGGAGCTGGGCGAGCAGTTTGCCCACATCAAGCTGGGTGTTCCGGGCTACCACAACATTTACAATGCGCTGGCCATGTGCTGCTGCGTGCGCCCGCTGGGCCTGCAGCCCGCCGATTCCGAGCGCGCCGCGGCAGAGTTTCACGGCACCGGCCGCCGGTTTGAGATTAAGGGCGAATGCAACGGTGCCCCCGTGGTAGATGATTATGCCCACCACCCCACCGAGCTTGCCGCCACCATGGCAACCGCCAAAAAGATGGGCTACAAGCGCATTATCGCTGTACACCAGCCGTTCACCTACAGCCGCACCAAGGCCCTGATGGATGACTTTGCTGCCGTGCTGCGCCAGGCCGACCAGTGCGTGCTGCTGCCGATCATGGGCAGCCGCGAGGTTGACGACGGCAGTGTGAAGAGCGAGGACCTGGCTGCCAAGATTCCCGGCAGCATTGTGGTTGACGGGCTGGAAAGCGCTGCTAACTGGGTCAAGCAGAATGCCCGCGAAGGCGACCTTGTGGTTTGCATGAGCTGCGGCGATCTGTACAAAGCCTGTGATATGATGGTGGGCAAGGCGTAAAATTTATGCTGCGCCACCATGCCGCTATCGCTATATAGACGCTATTATCCCATAAAATAATAATATCTGCCTGTTTCCCCGGTATGATGCGGGGAAGCGGGCAGATTTTTTGTTGGTGTATTCCGTTTTTATTTTTGGATTGCATTTAAGGCAACACCCCTAAACCCCATTTGTAGGGGCCGATGCTCGCCATCGGCCCGCCGGGCTGCCTGCACTGCTCCCTGTCCACTGACCACTACCCACTCTCCACTCTCTCACGATGCGCACGCCGCCATATTCCCCATTGTCAGGGTAATGTGTCCGTCCGGAGCGGCATCCGCCACAAACAACACGCCGGGGCGGGCGGTACCGGCGGCAATGCGGTCGGCCAGGGCCTGCTCCACGGCGCGGCTCACCTTGCGGCGCAGCTCCCGCGCACCATAGGCGGGTACGGTATCACCTGCCAGCGCCGCGGCAGCCGCCGGGGTATGGCGCAGGGTGTAGCCCTGGCGGGCGGCGCGTTCTTCCAGCTCGCAGAGCAGGCGATCCGCGATCGCGGCCAGCTGGGTGGGGCCAAGCGGGTCGAACAGCACCACATCGTCCAGGCGGCCCATCAGCTCCGGGCGGAAATAATCTTTGGCTTCCTGTAATGCCTTTTTGCCGCGGCGGGCGGTTTCTTCGGCGGCAGCGCCGAAGCCCAGCGGGCTGGCCTGCCCCGCCAGGCAGCGCGCCCCCAGGTTGGAGGTGAGCAGAATGATCGTGTTGGAAAAATCCGCCTTGCACCCCTGGGCATCGGTCAGGGTGCCATCTTCCAAAATCTGCAACAGAATATTCTGGATATCGCTGTGGGCCTTTTCAATTTCATCAAACAGCACCACGCTGTAGGGGCGGCGGCGCACGGCTTCGGTCAGCTGGCCGCCCTCATCGTGCCCCACATAGCCCGGCGGTGCGCCGATCAGCCGTGCCACCGTGTGCTGCTCCATATATTCGCTCATATCAAACCGCAGCAGGGCTTTTTCGCTGCCAAACCAGCTTTGGGCCAGGGTACGGGCCAGTTGGGTTTTGCCTACGCCGGTGGGACCTAAAAACAGCATTGCGCCAATGGGGCGGCCAGCTTCCCGCAGGCCGGTGCGGCTGCGCCGGATAGCCGCCGCCACGGCATGCACCGCGCGCGGCTGACCAATCACCTGCGCGGCAAGGCGGGCTTCCAGCTGGTCCAGGCGCACACGCTCCGCCTCCCCTACCCGTTCGGCGGGCACGCCGCTGGCCTTGCCCACCACCTTGGCAATTTCCGCCGAGGTCAGCACCGGCATTTTGCTGCCTGGCAGCATGGATTGCTCCCCGCCTGAAATCCGCAGCGCCGCGGCGGCTTCGTCCAACAGGTCAATGGCCTTGTCCGGCAGGTAGCGCCCCGGCAGGTAGCGCACGCTCAGTTCCACCGCGGCGCGGATAGCCTCCTGCGGGATGCGCACCCCGTGGTAGCGCTCATACCGGGGCATCAGGCCGGTTAAAATTTTTTCCGCCTGCTGTGGGGCCGGTTCCTCAATATTCACCATGCCAAAGCGGCGGTCAAGGGCGGAGTCCTTCTGGATGGTCTTGCGGTATTCCTCCGGTGTGGTCGCACCGATGAGCTGGATTTCCCCGCGGGCCAGCATCGGCTTTAAGATACTGGCCGCATCGATCGCGCCTTCCGCCGCACCGGCCCCGGCGATCACATGGATCTCGTCAATAAACAGAATGGTGGAACGGTCGCGGTAAAGCTCTTCCAGCAGGTTTTTGAATCGCTCCTCAAAATCGCCGCGGTACTTGGTGCCCGCCACCATGGACGCCATATCCAGCGCCAGCACCCGCTTGCCCTTTAAGCTGGGCGTTACCTGCCCGGCGGCAATGCGCTGGGCCAGGGCTTCGGCCAGGGCGCTTTTGCCCACGCCCGGCTCCCCCAAAAGGCATGGGTTATTCTTTTGGCGGCGGCATAAAATTTCGATCATGCGTTCCAGCTCATCATCCCGGCAAAGTACGGGATCCAGCTGGCCTTCCTGCGCAAGGCGGGTCAGGTCACGGCCATATTTCTCACTGGGGCGGCTGCCGCGGGTACTGCTCATGCGGGGGCTGCTGGGCAAAACCAGCTGGCCGGAAAGCTGGCGGCATTCCCGCGCGGCGCGTGGAACTTCCAGCCCAAGGCCCGCCAGCCACACGCTGGCCGTGCAGGCGGTATCTTCCAGCATGGCACAGAGCAGGTGTTCGTTCTCCGCTTTGTTCACGCGGGCGGCATGGGCCCCCAGAACAGCGAATTCCAGCGCCTTGCGGCTTTCGGGCGCAAGGTCCCGGCCGCGCAGGTGCAGCGGGCGGCCCGTGCAGGCCCGCTGGGAGGCACAGGCCGAAAGTGCCGTTACCGTGATCTGTTTGCGGCGCAGAAACTCCACCGCAGTGCCCCGCCCGGTTTGCAGCATGGCAAGCAGCAGGTGCCCGGTATCCACCGCCGTACACCCCTGCCGGCCTGCGATGGTGATCGCGGTGGCGACGGTACGCCGTGCGGCGCGGGTTAAACCTTTATGATAATAAAACATAGTGACCTCTGCCCTCCTACATGTTGCAGCGTTGCGGGTTACCCCACTGCAAGTATAGGCGGGCAGGGTGCAAATAATCATCGAAACCGGGCAAGGCGCTGCCATCCGGCCTGTTTTTGTGGCTGGCCGCAAAAAATATTGGTTTCATTGGTTTTATTGCGTTTTTCAACTTGGCATTTAGACGCATCTGTTGTATGATTAAAAAGTATGCTCTGTTTTAGGGCAATACCGCATAATTCTAAGTGCCGATACGGCGAGCGAGGTGCGGC
>ENA-OWPN01002115-OWPN01002115.1-human-gut-metagenome-genome-assembly--contig:-NODE-2115-length-13442-cov-4.075895_pt1 | contig 13442 bp, 10 predicted proteins | sample MGYA00248266_ERZ651850 | MGnify/ENA primary metagenome ERZ651850 (study PRJEB26924, sample SAMEA4378296) | human gut metagenome | biome: human gut; feature: human-associated habitat; material: faeces... | reverse complement strand
ATCCTCGCCAAAAAAGAAGCCCGCCGAAAACGGCGGGCGGGATATAAGCGAATATTACTCGGCGAACATGGGGCTGGAAAGGTAGCGGTCACCGGTATCCGGGAGAAGGACAACAATGGTCTTCCCCGCGTATTCCGGGCGCTGGGCCAGCTGGATAGCGGCCCATACGGCAGCGCCGGAGGAGATACCCACCAGCACGCCCTCGCTTTGGCCGATCTCCCGGCCAGTGGCAAAGGCATCCTCATCGGCGACAGGGATAACCTCGTCATAGATCTTGGTATCCAGGACGGCGGGGACAAACCCTGCGCCGATGCCTTGGATGCCATGCTTACCGGGAACGCCGGTGGAAAGGACGGCGGAGGTCTTAGGCTCGACGGCGAGGATGCGGACGGCAGGATTTTTCTCCCGGAGGTAGCGGCCCACACCGGTGATGGTACCGCCGGTGCCGACCCCTGCCACAAAGGCATCCACCTGCCCATCGGTATCCTGCCAGATCTCCGGGGCGGTGGTGGCGTAGTGGGCCTGGGGGTTGGCCTGATTGACAAACTGGTCGGGGATGAAGCTGTGGGGGATCTGCGCGGCAAGCTCATCCGCTTTGGCGATGGCGCCTTTCATACCCTGGGCGCCGGGGGTGAGGACCAGTTCGGCGCCATAGGCTTTCATAAGCTGGCGGCGCTCCACGCTCATGCTATCCGGCATGACAATGATGATACGATAGCCCCGGGCGGCGGCCACCGAGGCCAGGCCGATGCCGGTATTGCCGGAGGTGGGCTCGATGAGGACGGACTGGGGGGTAAGGAGGCCCTTCTGCTCGGCATCCTCTATCATGGCGAGGGCAACGCGGTCCTTGACGGAACCGGCGGGATTGAAGTATTCCAGCTTGGCCAAAAGGCGGGCCTTGAGGTCATACTTTTTTTCAAGATGGGTGAGCTCCAGCAGGGGGGTGTGGCCGATGAGCTGGGCGGCGGAAGTGTAGATATTTTCCATAGGAATGCCTCCTGACACGAAATAGACTAAAGCGGTAGATTTACCATGGGAATGTTATACACCCTGGGCGGGGATTTGTCAAGAGAAAAGCTCCCCGGGAGGGGAGCTTTTTGGTGGGGCAATTAGTCATGCTTGCGCAGGAGGGCGGCGGAGCCGAGGGCTGCGGCGACGGCAGCGGCGACGGCCAGGCCGACCAGGTCATTGGCGCCGGTGGAGGGATTGGGCTGCTGGGCCGGTTTCTCCTCTTCGGCGGGGCGGATGATGACGATGGTGCCGGGGTTATCGGGGGTGGGAGGGACGATCTCGCCGGTACCGGTCTTGGGGATGGTTGCGTTCTCTTTATACTGGCAAACAGAACATGTTCTATGCTTGGAACCATCTGTGGTATCGGTTGCAGGGGTATCGGTGATCCAGTCGCCAAAGGTATGAGCTACTTCATCCGCATGGGCTCTACACAGTTTACACTCGTGCCAGTGGGTATTCCCATTGGCATGCCAATCATTTGTGTATTCATGGTTGCAGGGTGCACCGGTGGTGTAAAAGAGCAGCATCATGTCGGTACTATCTGACTCTGTATAGTCCAATGTTATTCCTGCGGCCGGAACTATATCATACTTGCCTGCAACATACTCATGTGTAATCCTGACAAAATATGTTTTGCCCGCTTCGAATTTATCCCCACTGGACAGAGTGTTTCCTGGCGTTATACTCCCGTCACCATTGGACACATAGGACTGCCAAACCACATTACTAATAGTGAGATTCTTACTGATCGATTTGTTGATGTCACTATAAGTAAGAGTAATATCGCTTGCGGTTGCGGGTGTGTAGCCAGCGACAGGGGTAGGCATGGAAACTGTGATGGTGGGCCTTACCGAAGCCGCGGGAAGATTAATGGTCACATCACTGGTGGGGGTGCCGCTGATGATAAGGTACCAGCTATTCTCTCTAATTTCTGCCGTAAGTCCGGCGGGGAGGTTCATTTTGCTTACATAGTCAGCAGGGAAATAATGGCCAGATGCAGCCATAAATTTTACCTCCGTAATGGCCGCGCCTTTGGTCACTTCTTGAGTGAGAGCACCGCTTTCGCGCTTCATGTTATCACCAGCAGTGATGGTAACGGTGTAGGTAGTGGGGGTGGTAGGAGCAAGGTTTTCCTTGGTGACGCGGAGGTACTTATAGGTGCTATAGTTTTCGGGGTTATACACTTCCAAAGGAGAGCCAGAAGCTTCAGTACTAGCGTAGGCATTGTAACCCGTATAGCTAAAGGTGCCGTTAACATACATTAAGTAATCGGCTCTTTTGGTATTGACCATCGTTACATCGGACTGGATATTGAGACCACCAATGGAACAAATCACCATCCAATTGCTGGTCAATGTCAGTTTTGCGTTTTCTGCCTCAGCAGCATTTTTGATCGTAAGAGTTCTGTCCGGCCTGTGGCAGTTGATAGCATAAGTATTCGTGCTGGAAATGGTATTTTCGCCGCTCAACTCAATAAAATAATTTTCAAACTTCGTGAAAATGATAGCACCATCCTTCCCGCCGCCATCTTCATAAGCAAAAGAATGACTGATTTGCGCATTGTTCAGCTTGAGGGTCTTGTTGGCGGAATCGTAGAAAGCATTATAGTTGCTTTCAGAGCCATTGGCTACTACCGTACTGCCATTGGTGATGGTGTAGTAGGTGTCATTCAGCAGGGGGGTGCCAGCAATGACAACAGGGGTAACCTCATCGCCGCGGGTGATGGTGACCTTTTTGCCGCCGCTGGCATCGTATTCACCCGGAGCGATAATCTCCTCGTCAATTACTCCCTCGCTTTGCATCTTGAGGTAGAAGTCCGTGTTTCTATTATAAACAAAGGCGTTAATCGCTTTGAACGCCAATTTCGTCCCAATATTAGTATGGGTATTCTCAGCAACTATTTCGCCTTTCGCCCCGCTGACATTAATATCGCCCATATAGCCGCTGAAAGAAATGGCAGCGAAATCGCACGAGGAGTTCTGGGCCGAGAGGAAGGCATCCTCAACAGTTATAGTTGAGTTCTGGCCTAACATCACTCCTGCGCCATAGCTATCGGTCTGTGCCATTACACGCGCACCAGCGCTAATATTGAGAGTCCCGCCAATTTTGATGGCCGACGGTACTCCACTAGGACTAAGGTTACCAACCCTGTCTTTTTGCACATTATAACTATTATGGGCGCTTACGGTGTACGCATTGGTACCTGGGTCACCGGAAATGGTGACATTGCCAGTGACATCAATGGTGGGGTTAGTCTCGGAAGCGTTAGTGGCGGTGAGGGTAGCACCGCTATTTACGGTGAGGTTGCCAGTGATGTCGATTGCTTTAGCATCGCTAGTAGTGGTGCCCGCAGTAACCTTGGCGCCGTCGGTGATAGTGAGGTCTGCGTGTATATTATAGTTATTAGTCACCTTGATGGAACCGACGGTAAGGGAGCCGGAGCCGGAGATGGTGAGGTTCTGATATTTAGTCTCGACTGCGGAAAGGGTGCTATCTCCTATGAGGGTAATGGAGTTAGGTGTGAATTCCGCATTGAATTCGAGGGGGTAATTGCCTTTGAAGTTATCCAAGGTGATGGTATTGCCTTTCGCGGCTACGGTAGCGGTGCCGCTGGTTTCACCATAAATGGTTTCGCCCTGCTTTAGAGTTGTGCCATCGTAGCTGATGGTGGAAGGCTTGGCGGCGGCAGGGGTGATAGTGATGGTCTTCAAACATATCGCTGTACCGTCGGGATTTTTATAACCTTTGAGATGGCTTGCCTCACTAAGGGTTACAGTGTCGCCGCCATCTTTTGTGTTATCCTGTACTATGCCTTCAACTTTGTATTTTTCCATATCGGCGATGGTAATATTGCCACTCACCGAGAGGACATTATACTTCTTACTTATGTTACTGGTCGTTAGCTTTATCTCGCCAGTATTTTCGAACTTGAGATTGCCTTTGTTCATGGCAATGGCATAGCTTGTAGTGGATACTTCAAGGCTGCCTGCACCGGTAATGGTAATATTGATGTTGCTAACATACTGATCAGCACTATTAGCAGAAATACCAGTACTAAAACCGCTCATGGTGTTGGTACCTACCAGATTGATGGTATAGGTTCCCTCTTTTGTAAACTGGATGCCATTGATAATACTACTGCTAGCGATGTTGACATCCTTGAGGGTGAGGGTTTTAGACGCCTGATCGTAGAAATAGGTGCCGGAGCCGTTGGCGGATGGGATTGAGGTTTCCACGCCGACAACGGCGTCTTTGCCAGCGATGAGGACATCGGAGGTTTTGGTGGGGGCGGGGGTGGTTCTCTTTGCGATGCAGATGTACTGGGAATATTTCTTTGTGGGAAAACCAAGGTATTCATTCAAGGTCCCCCAGCTGCACACCTCAGGATCGCTTTCTGTAAGAGCATCACCGGAATAAGAGCCTGTGGTGAATTGGTAGTTGCTCCAATCGATATTTTTTGATGCTGGACCAGCTGTACCTGCGACAATGTTGGCTGCCCTCTTGTTGGATATTTCCAATTTGGCATTATCCCCAGTCATTGCCAGAGTCCAAATCACAGTTGTCGCTGTATCGGCCGACGATTCGGCTATCAATGTGGAATTATCGATTGTAAGCGTACCATACACTCTTATTGCCTGGTAGTAGCCGTTAGTAATTGCCTTCAAATTGCCGCCGCCTGTAAAAGTAAGGTTTGTATTGGGAGTTGTTTCGATTGCAATTTTATTACTTGTTACGGTGTTTTCTCCGGTAAGGATCACACTGTAGGTTACATAATTTGTTGTATCGCAAAAATCAATGCCGATGTTGCTGCCGGTGGCGGTGATGGTGGCATTATTGAGGGTGAGGGTGCGGGTGGACTTATCGTAGGAGTAAGTGCCGTTGCCATCACCGAGGGAAATATCATTGCCAACGGTGACAGGGGTGCCGTTGATCTTTACATTATCATCGGTTTCGGGGGGGGTATCTGCCAGGGCGGTGGTAGGAAGCAGGACAAAGACTAAAGCCAGCGCGAGCAGGGCGCTGAGCAGGCGTTTTTTCATGGGGGTGGGCCTCCTTTTCGTTTTTCTTAAAATTGTGGTTTTACTGGGCGCAGAGGCCCTACTTTCAGCCCCCATAATACCCCCTAAAAGGGGGTATTTTTCGCCCAGGGGGCGAAATGCGGGCAAAGCGGTGTGAATTGCAGAAACGCCCTAAAAAATGCACAAAAAGCCCCCGCGATGGAAGGCTTTTTGCTAAGAATGGGAATATATGGCATCCCCAAATATTATTAACCGTTACATAATGCCGCCGGCGGTGGAGGTATAGACGCCCAAGATGAAGGCCACAATGCACAGCACGGCGCAGACGAGGGTATCGGTTTTCTTTTGGCGGGCCATCAGCTTGGCCAGCAGGGCATCGTAGTTTTCGCGGTTTTGGTCGTAATCCGGCTGGGCGGCCAGGGTCTCTTCCATCTTTTTGCCGTACAGGCGGTAATCCGCATAGGTAAGGGCGGGCATAAGCACGATGAAAAGCAGGAAAAACAGCATGGCTGGTGCCTCCGTTCTATTGGGATAAGATGCAGGGAAGCTCCGGCCGGAAAACCGACCGGAGTATGGCCTGTGCTAAATTCCGGAATCAGTGCAGCAGTGCATTGGGCAGCACGGTGACGATGCCGGGGATGTAGGTAAAGAGGAACAGGTCGATAATGAGAACCGCCAGGAAGGGCAGTACCTGCCGGATGACCTTCTCCAGGCGAACTTCGCAGATGCTGGCGGAGACGAAGAGGTTCATGCCGATGGGCGGGGTGATCTGGCCGATGGAAAGGTTGATGATCATGATAATACCAAAGAAGGTCTTATCGATGCCATAAGCGCTGATCAGCGGGACCAGAACAGGGGTGAGCAGGGTGATGGCGGCGACATTATCCAGCAGGGCGCCGGCCACAAACAGGGCCAGATTGACGAGCAGCAGAACGACAGCGGGGCTATCGGTGATGCCGCTGATGGCAGCAACGATCTGATTGGGGATCTGCTGCATGGTGAGCATCCAGCCGAACACGGCAGCCGCACCGATGAGGAACAGAATCATAGAGGTGCTGACGCCGGTCTTGACGCAGGCTTCATAGGCTTTCTTGATATTGAGCTGCTTAAACACAAAGTAGCCAATGATGAAACCGTACAGAACGGATACGCCGGCGGCTTCGGTAGCGGTGAACTTGCCGCTGTAAATACCGCCCAGGATGATGACCGGGGACAGCAGCGCCAGGAAGCTCTGAATAACGATCTTGGCCTTGCTCTGGGTATGGAACTCAGCGATATCCAGCTCGGAGGTGCCGTAGCCGTTTCTCTTGGCGCGGAAGTACTCGACGACCATAAGGCTGAGGCCCATGATGATGCCGGGGATGATACCGCCGGTGAACATCTCCAGGACGGAGACATCGGCGACGATGGCATACATGAGCATGGTGCCGCTGGGAGGAATAATGAGGCCCAGCAGACCGGAGGAAGCGATAACAGCTGCGGTGTATTCTTTCTTATAACCGGCTTTTTCCATGGGCTCTACCATGATGCCGCCGATGGCAGCGGCCGTAGCGGTAGCGGAACCGGAGATAGCGCCGAAGAACATGCAAGCCAAAGTGGTGACCATGGAAAGGCCACCTTTGAACCGGCCTACCACACGGTTGGCCAGGTAGATGAGCTTATCGGAAACACCGCCCAGGGTCATGACTTCACCGGCCAGGGTGAACATGGGAATAGCCAGCAGAGAGAACTTGCTGACGCCGCTGAGGAGCTTCTGGGTGATGATAAGCGCATTGAGAGTGCCGCCCTGCAGAATGGTGAGCAGAGAGGCGGTGCCCATCGCCATGCCGATAGGAACAGCGATAAGGAGCAGAATGCCGGTGGAAATCAACAGGAATGCAGTCATGCGGTGACTTCCTCCTTTCCTTTTTTGGCAAAGAGATCAGCGAAGCGGTCTACAATGAGGAGGATGAAGTTAAGGATCATGCCAACGGCACCAACGCCTACCACAAAGTAGTACCAGCCATAAGTGATGGGAGAAGAGCCAACAATAACATGCATATTCTCGCCTGTCAACTGGAAGGCCTGGGAGGTAACGACCACCAGGAACGCAATGCTGATGAGATCAGCAATGATGAGGATGACTTCGGTGAGCTTTTTGGGCAACAGATCCACGAAGAATTCCAAGCGGATCTGTTTATTATTGGCCGTAGCAGTGCAGGCCCCCAGGAACACACTGCAGATTAGCAGGAATACGATGAGATCCTGCGACCAAGGCAGTGGAATGAACGCGATAAAGCGGGAAATGATCTGCAGCAGCAGAACCAGGAACATGGCGACCATGACAATGCCCAAAAGGAGATTGCAGACCTTGTTGAAGGCTCCGACCGCAGTTTTCAGCGTTTTGCGGAACATAGAATTACTCCTTTACTGATAAGAGAACTTGAGGAGGGGCAGAGTCGGGCGGGGGTGCCCGGCTCTGCCGTGGAGATGACTCAATCAGTTAGCCTTTCAGCTGGTTGTACAGGGCGGTGAACTCATCGCCGTACTGCTTGCAGTAGGACTCGGTTACAGGAGCCAGAGCCTCTTCGAAAGCGGTCAGATCGGGATAGGTGATGGTAACGCCCTGCTCCTCGATGAACTTGAGGTCGGAAGCTTCGGACTCGGAAACGGTCTTAACATCAGCAGCGCAGACTTCCTTGGCAGCATCCAGCAGGATCTGCTGCAGCTCGGGAGACAGGCTATCGAACTTGGCCTTGTTCATGATGAGGGGCTCGGAAACATACTGATGATGGGTAACAGCTAGATACTTCTGAACCTCATAGAACTTACTGCCGATGATATTGGAGGTGGGGTTTTCCTGAGCGGAAACGATGCCAGTCTGCAGACCGCTGTAAGTATCACTCATGGAAAGGGTGGTGGGGTTGGCGTTCAGGGCGGTCAGCATATCAGCGATGAGCTTAGCGGAGCCGACGCGAACCTTCAAGCCGGAGAAATCGGCGGGGCTGTTGATCTCGTTATTGGAGGTAACAACACGGAAGCCATTGGCAGCCCAGCCCAGGATGGTCATGCCCTGCTTTTCGATAGCGGTATTGAGGGTAGCAGCTACATCGCTATCAGCGAAGGTGAGAACATGATCCCAGGAAGTGAACGCATAGGGCATAGCGATAACATTGAACAGCGGATCATAGTTGGCGAGGTAAGCATCGGGATCCAGAACCATATCCTGGGTACCGGACTTAACGGACTCCAGCATCTCGGAGCCGGAACCGAGCTGCTCGGCGGGGAAGATATTGATGATGAGCTGTCCATTGGACTTCTCTTCAACAATCTTCTTGAAGGATTCAGCGAGGACCTGATAATGGTGATCGGTGTTGTTGGTGTGGCCCAGGCTCAGCTGAATGGCCTTAACATCGTTGTCACCATTGTTGTTGTCGCCGTTGCTATTGCCGCAGGCAACCAGGGTCAGGATCATAGCCAGTGCCATAATCAGTGCGATGATACTTCTTTTCATGATTTTCTTCCTTTCTTTTTTGTCCGAATTTTTATCTCATGTGATCTCTCACATATGACCTAATTGTACCGCAACCGTGCGGGAAGGAAAGCCGGGAATTAACGGCATCTTAGCCGTGGCAGGCCAGCGCCATACTGCCGCCCAGATGGGCGTGGATCTCCTCGCACATATCGCGGGCGGTCTGGGTGAGCATTTCCAGATTATAACCGGTGTGAATGCCCATCTTCTCGCACATATTTACGAGGTCTTCGGTGGCGATATTGCCCTTGGCGCCAGGGGCGAAGGGGCAGCCACCCATGGCCGCCAGGGAGGCATCAAAGTGGGTGACGCCTTCTTCCAGGGCTACAAAGGCATTGGCAATGCCCATACCGTGGGTATCGTGCAGGTGCGCACAGATGTGATCTGCGCCGACCAGGCCGATCATGTGGCGGAGGACTTCCCGGGTGTGGGTGGGGGTGGAGATACCTGAGGTATCGGCCAGGCCAAAGTACTCCACACCGACGCTGTGGGCCTCTTCTACGATCCAATCCAGACGCTCCAGCGGGATCTCATCGCCAAAGGGAGAACCGAACACACAGGGCAGGGCCAGCTGGATGCGAACATCGCCGGTCTGCTGAGAAGCCAGCTCCTTGAACTGAGCCATGCTTTCCTGAATGGTACGGCGAGAATTGCGGAGGTTGTGCTCCTCGCTGGCGCTGACCACGAAGGACAGCATATGGGAGCCGGCCGCGACGGCGTCATCGGCGCCGCGCTTATTAAGGGCCAGGGTGCTGAGGGTGCAGCCTTTTTCAGCAGCGTAGGGCTTGATCGCCTCGAACACGGCGGCCGCATCGGCCATCTGGGGCATGACCTTGGGATTGACGAAGCTGGTAACTTCCAGCTCCTTGGCGCCGCAATCGATCATACGGCGGATGTACTTGATCTTGACATCGGTAGGAATGAACTCCGCATGATTCTGCCAACCATCACGGGGGCAGCATTCCTGGATATGGACCTCTTTAGGAAGTGGCATGAACTTGTACCCTCCTTGTCAGTTATCAGTTGATGACGCCTTCGGCACGGAACGCTTCGAGCTGTTCCTTAGTGAAGCCGAGGGACTCAAAGATCTCTTCGTTGTTCTCGCCCAGATCCGGAGCGGCCTTGTAATAGACGCAGGGGGCTTCCTCCATCTTGAGGGGGTTACCAATGACGGTCAGCTCCTTGGGAGCATCGGGGTGCTTAACAGGCGCGGGAACCTTGACGAGCATCTCACGCACTTCCACGATGTTCTTATCGTTGGCGGCCTGCTCGCAGTTATAAATGGGCGCTACAGGGATACCTGCCTCATCGATGATCTTGCAGACCTCGGAAACGGTTTTATCGGCAGTCCACTTTTCGATGATCTCCTTGAGGGAATCCGCGTTCTTCTTGCGGGACTCGGTATCGCAGTACAGGGGATCCTGAGCCAGTTCCGGCATACCCATGGCAGCGGAAAGCTTTTCAAAATGCTTATCGGTGCCGGAGGCGATGACGAAATAATCGTCCTTGGCCTTGAAGGAATCATAGGGGGCGGAGGTGATGTACTTATTGCCGGTCTTGACAGGGCTGACGCCGGTGTAAACATACTGCATCATCTTGGCTTCCATGCCGGAGAAGATGGAATCGACGAGGGCGACATCGATGTGGTTGCCTACGCCGGTTTTTTCACGGTTATACAGAGATGCGCAGATGGCGAAGCCAGCGTTCAGACCGCCGAACAGGTCACCGATGGCCATACCGGCACGGGTGGGCTCGCTGCCCGGCCAGCCGGTGATGCTCATGCTGCCGCCCATAGCCTGGCCGATGAGGTCGTAGCCGGGACGATTGGCATTGGGGCCATACTGGCCAAAGCCGGAGATAGAAGCATAAACCAGGCGCGGATTCAGCTTTTTGCACTCTTCATAGCTGAAGCCCAAACGGCCCATAACACCGGGACGGTTGTTTTCCAGCAGTACATCAGCGCTCTTTACCAATTCGCTGAACAGTTTTTTTCCGTCCTCTGTTTTGAGGTTGATGGCAACACCGCGCTTATTGCGGTTCAGATTCTGGAAATACATGCTCAGTCCACTATTTTTTTCCAAAGGGCGCGCGTTGCGGACGAAGTTGCCGCCGGTGGTCAGGTTTTCCACCTTGATAACATCGGCGCCCATATCGGCCAGATACATACCACAGTAGGGACCTGCCAGGAAGTCGGTGAAATCAAGCACACGGATGCCCTTGAGAAGCTGTCTAGTCATGATAAATCCTCCTGCGGCGCGATACTTTCGCGCCAGAATCATTTTTCGCGCTCCGGGGGCGGCCGACCCCCAAAAACACACAAGATTCGCTTCCGGAAGCTTAATCTACGCTTCCATGATAACCAAGTATGACGAAATTGTGAAATGCCAAGAAACGACCTTGATTGATGCTGTTTTTGCATAACAGTCAAAGTGCTGTGATATTGTTTGTGATATTTGTGCAAAAAGCACATGATTCCAGCGATTTGACGGATTTTTGTATATTGTATTTGGTTGCTTTCCTCTTACTCGCATGGTAAAATATTAAGGAAGGCAAAGAGAATACTGTGGCCAAAACGAATGGAGGACACGCAAAACCATGACGATCTTTCAATTGGAATGTTACTACGCGTTAGCTCAGTCGCTTAATTTTACCCAAACGGCCAGCCAGCAGTATATCACCCAGCCAGCCCTAAGCCGAAGCATCTCCTCGCTGGAAAAGGAGCTGGGGATCAAGCTGGTGAACCGCACCACCCACACCGTTTCTCTGACCCCGGCGGGGCGGGTATTTGCCGAAGAGTGCCGCAAGATCATAAGCACCTACCAGGATGGCGTGCAGAATGCCCTAACCGCCTCCCAAAGCATTGTAGGACGGGTACGGCTGGGAGTCCCTATCGATTCCTTTGAGCCATTAGCGGTAAAGCTGGTGCGTGCCATCACCGAAAAGCACTCCGGTATTCATATTGAGCTGAAATTTAATACCCCGACCCGGCTGCTGCGGGCGCTGGATGACGACCTGGTGGATGTAATCATTGCCAGCGGCCGCCCCAGAAGCGCCGAAAGCAAGTATCTGCTGGTGGACCGCCGGATGGACTATGTAGTGATATCCTCCGTTCATCCTCTGGCGGACCGGGAGGAAGTCTCCTTTAGCGAGCTGCGGTATGAAAACTTTATCGCTATCTCCCGTTCCTCCTCCATTGCCGGGTATCAGTCCATTATTGACCACGCCTCAGCCGGCGGGTTTTCTCCCAATATCGTGGGAGAAGCGGAGACGGTTTCCTCCCTGCTGATGATGGTGGCCTGCGGTGTAGGCATCACCGTGCTGTACAAGGAACACCAGCCCATTTCCGCCACCGACGCGGTGCGGTTTATCCCACTGAAGGGCGAAAAATACTTTAACCGATATCTCATTTGGAACCGACTGGATAATTCCTGTCTGGATTCGGTACTGGAGGTCGCGAAGGAGCTTTTCACCCCCGAAGCAGAAGATGAATAAATAAAAAGCCCCCTGCGGGAGCGTAATATGCAAAAAAAGACCCCCCCAAGGGAGACGCTCCGTAAGGAAGTTGTCTCCCTTGGGTTTTGTCGTCAGCCGGAATTTGGATTTATAGGAAAAACAATCATATTGAAGGATTACGGTAGGAGCAAAAAATAGTAAATAATGATTTTATTTTCTGTATAATAAGAAATATAATTTTACCAAGAATAATTTTTGTAAGGCAAATAATTCTTTGAAAGGATGAAAGGCTATGCCACAACATGAATTTATTACAAAGCAACTAATAGATAAAGGTTGGTCAGAAGATAGAAAATACTGTGTTACCGACGAGCAAGGAAATAAATTTTTGCTTCGTGTTTCTCCGATTGAACAGTATGACAGGAAGAAAAGTGAATATGAACTTATGGGTCAGGTAGCAGCTCTCGGTGTACCAATGTGCCGCCCCTTAGAGTTCGGCACATTTGATGAAGGAGTTTATTCTATTCAAACTTGGATAGATGGCATTGATGCAGAAGAAAATATACATAATTTAACAAACCAAGAACAGTATTCTTATGGTTTTGAAGCGGGAAAAATACTAAAAGAAATTCATAAAATCCCCGCTCCGAAAGAAATAGAAGATTGGGAAATCTATTTTAATCGTAAAGTAGACCACAAAATCAAGATGTATGAAGAATGTCCTGTCAAGTACGAAAATGGGCAAGCCTTCATTGATTACATTAACGCTCACAGATATTTGCTCAGCGGTCGCCCTCGAACCTATCAGCACGGAGATTACCATATCGGCAATATGATGATAGGGAATGATAAGCGACTCTACATCATTGATTTTAATAGAAATGACTTCGGAGATCCGTGGGAAGAATTTAACCGCATTGTGTGGTGCGCTCAAGCTACCCCTTTGTTTGCAACCGGAATGGTAAACGGATACTTCAGCAATGACATACCAATTCCGTTTTGGGAGTTGCTCGCACTTTATATTAGCAGTAATACTTTATCTTCTGTGCCTTGGGCAATTCCTTTTGGGCAGAGCCAAATTCAAGTAATGATAAATCAAGCAAAAGATGTACTAAGCTGGTATGAGAATATGACGAAATCCATTCCGACTTGGTACAAAGGAGTTATTATAAATAAATAATACGAAGCATTTGCCGTCGTGTCCACAGGGATAGCAAGCAACGGTGTACAAGGGGCTACAAGCGGTATAAAGAAACAAGTGGTTTGATAGAGTGGAAAGAGTGTCAGATTTTCCACTCTATCTTTACATAGTCGCTGGTTGCGCTGATTGAAGAAATCAGGCCGTCAGCGGCTTTTCGTTTGTCCTCAAAGCTGATGTTCTCCCAATCGTCCAGATACCCGGACAGTAATTCAATCTGCTGGGAGGACAGCGTTTCAACGGACAGGTC
>ENA-OWPN01002112-OWPN01002112.1-human-gut-metagenome-genome-assembly--contig:-NODE-2112-length-13462-cov-2.982994_pt1 | contig 13462 bp, 16 predicted proteins | sample MGYA00248266_ERZ651850 | MGnify/ENA primary metagenome ERZ651850 (study PRJEB26924, sample SAMEA4378296) | human gut metagenome | biome: human gut; feature: human-associated habitat; material: faeces... | reverse complement strand
TCCGATAAACGAAACTTTTTCTCTTCCTTGTATCAAATGCCCGGCTAAGCTGGGCGGTTGATGAAAAAGCCTGCGATTGCAGGCTTTTTCTATCTGATTACGCGCTGACCGGCGCGAAAGGAGGCTCTCCGATGAAAAAATTGCTTCTGCTGGCCACCGGTGGAACTATCGCCTGCCACGAAACCGAAAACGGCCTGTCACCTGCGTTGAGCGGTGCGGAGCTTGTAAACTTTGTACCCAAACTGAGCGAATTCTGCACGATGGACGTACGCGACCTGATGCAGCTGGACTCCACCGACATGACCGCAGACGACCGGCTGCGCATCGCCCGAGCAGTACGGCGGGACGCTGAAAGATATGACGGCTTTGTCATCGCACACGGCACAGATACCTTGGCGTACACTGCTGCGCTGCTGTACCACCTGCTGGCCGACCTTGCCAAACCGGTCGTGCTGACCGGTTCGATGCTGCCTATGGGCGTGCCCGATTCGGATGCACCGCGCAACCTACTGGACGCCTGCCGGGTCGCGGCCACCGAGCGAGCAGGTGTGGTTGTGGTACTGTGCGGCAAAATCCTCGCGGGCAACCGGACGGTCAAATTCCATTCAACGCAAATCGATGCTTTTCTTTCAGCAGGTATGCCGCCGCTCGGCACGGTCGGAACGGATGGCAAAGTGCGCTGGGATGTCCCAGCTGCACCGCCCGCGCAGACCGCTCCCACCTCGCTCGACCCGCATGTGCTGCTTGTCAAGCTCACGCCCGACCTTGACCCGACCTTTTTCGCTGCGCTCCACGGTTATCCCAAGGTAATGCTGGAAACCTTCGGCGCAGGCGGCATTCCCGCGCGACTGGAAAGCGCGGTGCGTGCACTGATTGAAAGCGGCACACGCGTATATATCGCCAGCCAGTGTACCGCAGGCGGTGTGCATCTGCATCACTATGCAGTTGGCCGCCGCGCGGAAGCCATGGGAGCCATTTCCCTTGGTGACCGTACCACCGAGGACGCGCTCGCAGCGGTCATGTGCGGTGAAATCTGAGCCGTCCTGTTTATCTCGTGTCCCGCCCATGTTCTTGCGACATCCGATACTGCACAAGCACAGCGCAAAACAAAAACCGACGGAAAGCATTGGCTTTCGGTCGGTTTTTGTATCTCATAGCCGGTTTTGAATATTTTCGCGGTAATACGCTTCGAACAAATGCATCATCAGGCCCTTACGGCGGTTTTCTCCTATGTGCCGCAGGTATTTCCAACAGGAGATCGCCGTTATCAGACCGCCTATCGTGCAAACGATGATATCCCCCATCGTATCGCCTACACCGGTTAAGGCCACCTGCTGCGGGTCCGCGCCCGAAAACGAAACCACGTATTCCCAAATTTCCCACAGCACCGCGCTCATCATAGCAAACATCCATGTATACAGCGCAGCATTGAAAGCATCCGCAGGGTCAAGGGCATGTCCCGGCTTATTGGCAAAATACACCGCCGTTCCCAGCACCGCAAACAGAAAACCGGATAGGAAGTGCAGAATCTTATCCCAGTACGGAATCAGCTCATACCCGCCGAACAGGCTGGCAAACGACACCGCCGCCAGCACAAACCCGTCGAACACGACCTCCAGCAGGTAAACCGGCCGCAGGCGGCACAGGCGATACAGCACATGCGGCACAGCGGGCAGCAAAAACGCCGCCAGCACCAACAGTCCGTTGTACACCGTCGCCTCCCGCAGCATGCACAATACCGCCGCGCAGACTGTGAATACATAATAGAAGATCAGCGTGCTGTTCCGCACGCGGCGCATCCGTTCCATAGGGCCACTCCTTATTTATATTGCTGATAAGCGGCAACCGCCAGCTCGTCGCAGCGGTTATTGTATGGATTATCCGCATGGCCTTTCACCCAATGGAACCGAACCGTATGTTTGTCCAATAAATCCAGCAACCGTCCCCATAGCTCCGGGTTTTTAGCAGGTTTTTTGTCGCTTTTCACCCACCCTTTGGCACGCCAGCTTTTGGCCCAGCCCTTGGTGATGCCGTCAACCACATACTTACTGTCCGAATACAGATCGACCGCACACGGCTCTTTCAGCGTTTCCAGCGCGGTAATCACACCGAGCAGCTCCATGCGGTTGTTGGTTGTGGAAGGTTCGGAACCGGAAAGCTCCTTTTCCTTCTCTCCATATTTTAAAATCGCGCCCCATCCGCCAGGCCCCGGATTACCCGAACAGGCGCCGTCGGTATAGATCGTTACGTTTTTCATATTCCCTCCTGTTTTCTACTCAAAAAATGACAAAAGCCACGAGATACCGTGGCTTTTGGTGTTCTCTTATGCAATCACGCTTGCCGGTACTTCCACCTGCTCGTAGACGATGCTGATAATGGAAAGAACCACCATAGCAGTCGCGCGGCAGATATGTACCAGATCGTCGTTGATACCATGATGACGGCCCGCAGCGCGGTACGCATTGTGCATTGATCCGATACGCGCGATCAATGCGTCTACCGTTGCCGGCGGAATGATCGGGCTGGCCCACTGCTCAAACTTGTCCTCCGTCATTCGACGGCGAATCACCAGCGCTACGCGCTTTTCGTACAGATAATGCGCCAGCAAATTGCGCTCATAGATATCATCGTTATGCGGGTAGGTAAAGAAATCGGTCATATAATGGCAAATCTCGCCCAAATCCACCGAAAGCTCACGCCCATTGACCGGACCGATGGTATACTTTTCCGTGAACGCGCGAATCTTGTCCATCACCTCGTCCATCATAATCGACGGGTTGTGGCGCTTGGTCAGATAAGTGCCGGTCAGGTCAGGCTTTAAGTTACCATACACAAAGCCACTCGAATCAAAGGTAACGCCACAGGTCTGCTCAACGTAATCCATCAACAGATGTGCAACGCGAATATGAGATACGGAATCCATCAGCAATCCTCCAGACGGAACGCACGTTTCTTAACAACATCTTAACATCCGGGTCGATTTGACAAAACCCCGAAAACAGATTTAGTATATCACATTTTTTCCGTCTTGTCTTGTTTTTTTTGAAATTGTAACGAAAACAACACAATCTCTTTAATATTTTGCCGGATTTTCCAACAAAATAATTACATTTTTGGTTATCTTGCCCGAAATGCCTCGCTGCGGAACTGGATTTTTCCCTCAAGCGCCTGCCGCAGCCGCTGACACATAGCCTCGCGGTCGCGGTTGAGCGTGCCGGCAAGGTTGACGTAATTCGAAGCATGGTTTGCGCGGAACACGCTGCCCTCGGCATCGATATGCTCGAGCAGGATGAGCGTCTCATGCGCAATCTCAATCGGGTTCATCAGATAGAATCGGCCCTCCTGCCAGTCACGCATCAGGGGCGTTTCCAGTTCAAAAAGCAAGGTCAGCAGGCCGATATACTCAGGCTTCATGCGCGAGAGCGCTTCGGCAGTCTTAACCGCGTGCTCTTCCGAAAGCTCAGTGGAGCCAAGGCCCGCAATGCAGGTGACCGACAGCTTCATGCCCGCCTGCTTGACCATCAGGCCCGCGCGCACGATTTCATCCGCCGTTTCGCCCTTGTTGACACGGCGCAGCACCTCGTCCGATCCGGATTCCAGACCGAGATAAATCATTTCCAGCCCCAGCTCGTGCAGCAGGTTCAGCTCCTCCTGCGTTTTCACCAGGATGGACGCAGGCGATCCATAGCTAGTTACGCGCTCACACTCCGGGAATACCTGCCGGATGTAACGCAGAATTTCCGCCATGTGCTCGGCACGGCACATGAGCGCGTCGCCGTCAGCCAGAAAAATGCGCCGGACATTCGGATACATACGGCGCGCCTCGTCAAAATCGCGCTTGACGTCCTCGATTTTGCGCACACGAAAACGCTTTTCCTTATACATATCACAAAACGTGCATTTATTGTGACTGCATCCAATCGTGACCTGCACGATCAGGCTGTACGCCTCAGAAGGCGGCCGAAATACGCGGCCTTCGTATTCTATCATGGGAGTTCCTCCTTATGTTCTGATAAAAACAGCGGGCGAAGGGGAAAACCTCCGCCCGCTGCCGCTTATTCTTCGGTTGCCGCTTCCTCAGAAGCCTTCTCCTCGGGTTTTTCCTCCTCGGCCTTCTCATCCTCTTCCGGTGTCTGGTCGTCGAACGAATCCTGATAAGCGTCGTCTACCGCCGCGCACTCCTCTGCGCAGGCGCAGGAAGCGCAGTCGGATTCCTCGCGCATCATTTCTTCCAGCTCATCCATGGCCTTGAGCTCCGCCTCGTGGTAAACTTCCTCTTCGCGCTTTTTCTGAAGCAGCATAAGCGCCGCCGTCGCACCGGCCGCACACGCAAGGCTGGTCAGCAGCAGGGTCGCTTTGATTTTCGTCGAATTTTTCAAAGAATCCACTTCCTCTCAAAGTGATGCGGAATATTTATTTAACTTTATCATACACTTGCGGCAAAGTCAATGGCGGCATCCGGTTATTTGCCCAGTTCATAGGCGCGCGCAATGCATTTATCGTTCGCCTGCGCCAGCATATCGGCAAGACCGCATGCCTCAAGCACCCGCATTGCTTCGATCGTCGTGCCGCCCGGCGAGCAGACCGCGCGTATCAGCTCCGCGGGCGTTTTATCGCCCTCCAGCAGCATTTTTGCCGAGCCAATCATCGTCTGGCAGAACAATTTGAGCGCATCCGCCGGATCGATGCCGTGTTCCTGTGCACTTTTGACCATCGCATCGGCAAAGGCATAGATATAAGCCGGAGCAGAGCCCGCATACGGAATGACCTCGTTGAGCATGTCCTCGCGATCGAATACCACGGTCACGCCCATGGTGTCGAACAGCGCGCGAATCTGCGCCAGCTGCGCATCGGTGGCCACCGCGTTTTTGACCAGCTCGGTGGCGCCTTCGCCGAGCATCAGCGGCGTATTGGGCATCACGCGGATAATCGGCGTGTCTGCGCCGAGCGCCCGCTCCATCTTGGCGAACGTCACACCCGCCGCAATCGACACCACCAGCGGTTTTTCTCCGCCGTGTTTACCCAACACCGGCAGGATTTCGTCAAAATTCTGTGGCTTGACCGCAAGCAGCACGGTTTCGCACGCGGTGTAGACCTCGGTATAATTCCCCGTGACGGCATAGCCGCAGGCGTGATGCGCCGCGCGCTTATCCTCACTGCGGTTGAACAGCAGCACCTGATCCCGCGCCAGCAATCCGGCTCGAACCGCGCCTTCCGCTATCGCCATTCCCATATTGCCCGCGCCCAGCACGCCAAAACGGTATGTCTTCATGAAAACTCATCTCTCCATTCTGATAGGACGTTAAAATAATTATAGCATACCCGGCTTTTCCCTGCAAATATCTTGTGAAAAACCCGCTTTTATGATACAATAGCTTCATTATTTTATTCCGGAGGAGAAGGAAACGTTGGCACGGTTTGTCCCGCACATTGGACTGCGGACCGTCAAGACCGGTCTTGCTGTAGCGCTGGCACTGTTTTTCGCTGACCTGCGCGGCTCGACATCATTGATTTTCGCCGCCATCGGCGCCATCAGCGCGATGAGCCGCACGGTGGGTGACGCCTTTGAAACCTGCCGCACGCAGCTGACCGGCATCCTGCTTGGCGCAGGGTTCGGCGCACTGTTTGTCAGCCTGCTGGCAAATTTTCGTTATGTGGGGATTGGACTGGGGCTAATCGTGCTGATACTGTTGTGTGTCCGGCTGCGGCTGCACTTCGCCGTGCCGCTGTCCTGCATCGTGTTCGTTTCCATCTGTGTGTCACCAACCGGCGACGCCTTTCAGTACGGCTTCAATCGTTTGCTTGACACCACCATCGGCCTTGCCACAGCACTGGTCATCAACATTGCCATCAAGCCTTACAATAACAGCCGCCGTATCTCCGACCTGCTGCGGCATTTTCAGCAATCGGTACCCGCCTATGTCAGCGAACGCGTGCTGTATGGGCGATATCCGGACCTGTCGCCGCTGGCGGCGCAGCTCGAGCGCATTGCAGGAGAACTTACCATTTTTGAGAAGCAGCGCGCGTTCCGCTCGCACAGCCACACCCAACAGGCCATCTTTCTGCGCGGCTGCGAAAAGCTCGCGCAAAGCATCTGGCAGGAGCTGAACGCCTTGTGCGCGATGGACGAAAAGGGACGTCTGTCGCCGGAAAACGCACAGCGGCTGACCTTGCTCGGTCTGACCGCGCCGGACGGCATCTGCGCTGCGCCGCAAAGCACGGCGGATATTGTCGGCAACTACCATCTGGATAATCTGCTGCGCGCATGGCAGTTCCTCGGCGAATTCAACCTCACGGAATAGCGTTCCCGCTGCTCTTGCGGCAGCAAAGAGAAAGAAACATGTAAGGGAGTAGTTTGCAAAAAATGGAACAGAAATCAAGAAGCAGCTTTTCCAGCCGCATCGGCTTTGTGCTGGCGGCGGCCGGTTCTGCGGTGGGTCTGGGCAATCTATGGCGTTTTCCGTATCTGGCCGCACAATACGGCGGTGGTATTTTCCTGCTGGTGTATATTATTCTGGCGGTTACCTTCGGCTTTGCGCTGATGATTACCGAAATTGCCATTGGCCGTAAAACCCGCCTGTCCTGCATCGGGGCGTATAAGGCGCTTGACCGTCGCTTCGGCTTTCTCGGCTGGATTGCGACATTCGTGCCGGTTATCATCACCCCCTACTATTGCGTCATCGGCGGCTGGGTCATGAAATATCTGGCCACCTTCCTCACCGGCAACGGTTTGACCGCAGCCGACAACGGCGGCTTCTTCAATAATTTTATCGGCTTTGACGCAGGCTCTATTCCGGCCACTATGCTGGATTTCAGCGGCCCGACCCCGTGGTTTTTGATTTATGTGCTGCTGACAACCGTTGTAGTCATCTTTGGTGTGGAAAAAGGCATTGAAAAGGCCAGCCGCATTATGATGCCGGTTCTGGCAGTACTGAGCGTGGTTGTCGCGGTCTACTCGCTGACCATCGACGGTGCAATGACCGGCCTGAAATACTATCTTTTGCCCGACTTTTCGCAGTTCTCGGCGTCGACCGTGCTTGGCGCGCTCGGCCAGCTGTTCTATTCGATGTCGCTTGCCATGGGTATTATGATCACCTACGGCTCATATATGCAGAAGGAAAATCTGCTGGAGCACTCGGTCACGCAGATTGAGGTTTTTGATACGCTGTTTGCTTTTATTGCCGGCCTGATGATCATTCCGGCGGTCGTGGCCTTTAACGGCGGCGATCCGACGGCAATCAACGCCGGTCCCGGCCTGATGTTTATTACACTGCCGATGGTATTTGAATCCATGCATTTCGGCTCTATCATCGGCACCGTGTTTTTCCTGCTGGTGCTGTTTGCGGCGCTGACCTCCTCGATTTCTCTGATGGAAACCATTGTGTCGGTCGTCATGGACAAAACACACATGGGACGTAAGCCCGCAACCCTGTGTGTTATGGTCATCGTCCTGCTGTTCGGCGTGCCGTCCTGCCTGGGCTACGGTCCGTGGGCGGGCGTTACCATCATCGGCATGCAGTTCCTCGACTTCTTCGACTTTATCTCCAACTCGGTGCTCATGCCGATTGTCGCATTCCTGACCTGCATCCTGATTGGTCATGTGGTTGGTACCAAGGTCATCGCAGACGAGGTGAAGGAAGGCGCAGGCTCCTTCCACCGCGAAGCGCTGCACCGCGTTATGGTGCGCTGGATTGCGCCGGTTCTGCTGGTGGTCATTCTCGCCACTGAGCTGGCTACCAAGGTGTTCGGTCTTTTCACAATTTAATTCATCTAAACAAAAAGAGGCTTTCCGATCGGAAAGCCTCAGCCTGTCAAGAAAAGAACCGCCGTTTGGCGGTTCTTTTCATTAAATGAGGACATGCGCCTCAAATTTGATACAAGGACGCGATTTTGTGTACCACACAGGCGTGCAAAATCGCGTATAGGCGGTGTCCGCGTGGCACGGCCCCTCCATCTAACCTGTACGGTTTGATCGATGTCTTTTACCGAATCGGCAGCATCTTGCCGGTTTCAAAGGACTCCTTGCAGCGGTAAGCCGCCTCGGATACCGCCGTGCCGTCGTACACAGTCAGGTCGGAGGGCTTGGTGTTTTCGCGCACATGGCCGGTGAAAGCGACCATTTCGGCCACAAACGCTCCATGCCAGCGGCTCATGAAATCCGCATAGTACTCCTCGCGCGAGCCGTACTCGTCAACAATGTTGAGCAGGTTCTTCGCACCGACATTTGCAATGCGCAGCGTGCCGTGCGTGCCGATGATTTCGGTTTCGACATTGCTGCCCGCCGCGTGTGTACGGTTGGTGAACATGAAGCCCATTGCGCCGTTGTCCATCTGGATGGTCGCGGCGGCGTTGTCTGCGTCGTTCAGCTCCTTGTACAGGTCGAACTCGAACACCCCGCCAATCGCCCATACGTTCTTGACATTCGAGCCGGTGAACCAGCGGATGAGGTCGATGTCATGCACGCACATGTCGAGGAACTGGCCGCCCGAGTGCGGCGCGAACTTGAGCGTAGACTCAATGGTCGAGCGCGGGTCCTGCGTATACGAGCGCACCAGCACCACCTTGCCGATATCGCCGTTGTCGATTTTGCGTTTTGCCTCGACATAGGACTTGTCAAACCGGCGCATGAAGCCCAGTTGGAAAATCAGGTCCGGATGCGCTTCGACAACCTTTTCCGCGTCCTTGCACTGAGCAACGTCCGTGCCGAGCGGTTTCTCACAGAACACATGCTTTCCGTTTTTCATCGCAATCTCAATCTGCCCGCAGTGCAGGAAGGAGGGAGAAACGATGACAATCGCATCCAGCTCCGGGTTTTGGCACATCTCTTCAAAATCTGTATAAGTATAGGGTACGCCCAGCTCCTCGGCAACCTCTTTCACGCGCTTCTCATCCACGTCGCAGACTGCTGCCAGCTCACAGCCCGGCACCTGCGTTGCCAGGTTGCATGCATGTTCGTAACCCAGACGGCCCAGACCGACCGAACCCACTTTGACCGTTTTCATACCGCATTCTCCTTTGCATTCTCATGCGGACGCCCTGACGCGCCCTCTGTCGTTTTGTTGCCTTTATTTTACTGCCGGATGCGCCGAAAAACCAGAGCGTTCTTGCGATTTGTTCGCAAAAAAACAGCCGCGTTTTCGCGGCTGTGTCAAGCAAACTTTCAAATTCTTGCGGTCGGCGTTCAGGCGTGATAGACATACTCGCGCCGGAAGGTGCGCGGCGACATGCCGACCGCCTTGGAGAACTGGGCGTTGAAATGGCTGGGGTTATCATACCCCACCTGCGCGGCAATGCGCGTGACGGGCAGGTCGGTCGTGATGAGCAGGGTCTGTGCCTCACCAATGCGGCGGCGCAGCACATATTGCAGGGGCGAATAGCCGGTCGCCTCCTTGCAGACGTGCGCCAGATAGTACGGACTGACATGCAGCGCTCCGGCCATTTGCTGGAGCGAAAACTCCTCGGCAAAGTGTGCGTCAATATAGTCCTTGATGCGCTGGGCAAACGCATTTTCGCCGGCGGCGCGACCGTCCGCCGCTGCGGCGCGGAACTGCTGCACCAAAGACAATACCGCCATGAGCAGGTGATGCGCGCCGTCGTCGTTGCCTGCGGTCAGCTCATCATACAATACGTCATACAGCCGCTCCAGCCGCACGGTCTGCGTTTCGTTCAAGTGGCAGACAGGCGAGGCGTCCTCCGCAATCAGGGCGTTTGCCCGCAGGCCGGGTACGGCAAGACCGCCCAGCGCCAGACTAACCGTGGCAACCGGCCGGTCCGGTCCGGAAGGCTCATCATGCACAACACGGCTGTTGAAGATGAACAAATCGCCGCGGCGCGCATCATACGGCGTACCGCCCACGTAATACCGGCTTTCGCCGCCGCGCACAAGCACCACCTCGACCAAATCGTCATGTGCGTGCATGACACGCGGATGTGCCGACGCCTTTTCGTCCGTCCGACTGACCGAAAACAGGCGCGGCATGCACAAAAGGCCGAACGGCGCAGCATATTCCTTTTTGACGAAACACTGAATCATACGGCCTTTTCCCTTCCTTGGATATGGTTATCGTAGCATAAACGCCCGCCACGGTCAAGGCGCGCAAAAAAGGCTTCAGGATCATTCCCGAAGCCTTTTTTCGCATAGTCACATAATCTGCCCGCGCAGGATGAGCGTATTGATGTTCAAATCCTCATCAAGCAGAATAATGTTGGCCAGTTTACCCGGCTCAAGCGTGCCGTAATCGTGCTGAACACCGATAGCCCGTGCCGGATTGGTTGACGCTGAGCGCACCGCCTGCCCAAGCGGAATGCCCATCTGTACGGCACGGCGCATGCACTCAAACAGGTTGACAACCGAACCGGCCAGCGTCGTGCCACCGCGCAAGGTTGCACGGCCATTCCGCACGGACACTTCCTGCCCGCCGAGAGTGTATTCTCCATCGTCCAGCCCGGTTGCAGACATGCTGTCCGAAATCAGGATCATCCGGTTTTCAAACAGACGGAACGCCACGCGCACAGCCGACGGATGCACGTGACAGCCGTCCGAAATCAGCTCCACGCCCACCTCGTCGTTGTCGAGCGCCGCACCGATAACACCCGGTTCGCGGTGTGTCAGCGGCGGCATGGCATTAAACAGATGCGTAACCTCGCGCGCGCCGCGCCGGAACGCCTCACACGCGGTATCGTAATCCGCCTCGGTATGTGCCAGCGACAGGCGCACCTCGCCCGCCAGTTCCCCGATTACGTCCAGTCCGCCTGGAAGCTCGGGTGCAATTTCACACAGACGAATCAGACCCTGCGCCTGTTCCTGCAAGCGGCGAAACAGGTCGGCGTCCGGATTTTGCAGCCATGCGCCGTTCTGTGCACCTTTCCGCGCAGGAGACAGAAACGGCCCCTCCAGATTAACGCCCACCAGTGCCGCGCCGCACCGCTCCGTGCGATACGCCGCAGCAGCCTGCATCACGACAGACAGCTTTTCCTCCGGATAGGTCATGGTCGCCGGACAAATCGCGCACACACCATGCTCTGCCTGATACCGCGCGATGGCTGAAATCGCCTGCTCCGTCCCGTCACAAAAGTCATAGCCCATGCAGCCATGAAAATGGATGTCGATCAGCCCCGGAATTGCATATAGGCCATCCATATCGCAGGCATCCACCGACACCGGCGCATTCGCAATCCGATCACCCGAGAGCACCAGCCCGCCCGTGCGAAAAGTACCGTCCGGTTGATAAATCCTGAGATTTTTAAACTCCATATACGCGCACGCAGCTTACAGCAGATCCATGCTCTTGGAAAGCGCGGCTTCGTCCGCTACGACGGACACATCGGTATGCAGCTGCAAAATGGAGGCCGGTACACGCGGAGTAACCGGGCCGAAGAATGCCTGACGCACGATGTCGGCCTTGTTCTCGCCCGAAACGACGATCACGATGCGGCGTGCCAGCATGATGGTCTGTACGCCCATGGTATATGCCTGACGCGGCACATCGTCCGCGGACTCGAAGAAGCGCTTGTTCGCCTCGATGGTGGACTCAGTCAGGTCAACGCAATGCGTGCCCTTGGAGAAGTAATCGTCCGGCTCGTTAAAGCCGATATGTCCGTTCAGTCCCATGCCAAGCAGCTGCAAATCAATGCCGCCGGCCGCCTGAATTGCTGCATCATAGCGCTCGCACTCGCGCTCCGCGTCCATCTGTGCCCCGTCCGGCAGGTTGATGCGGCTTTCCGGCACGTTAATGGCATCAAAAAAGTTCTTGTGCATGAAATAGTGATAGCTCTGGTCGTGATAAGCAGTCAGGCCGCGGTACTCATCCAGATTAAAGGTAGTGCACTCGCCAAAGTCCACATCACCCTTGTTGTACCACTTGATGAGCTGCTCATAAATGCCAATCGGGGATGAGCCGGTGGCAAGGCCCAGCACGGAATCCGGTTTAAGAATAACCTGCGCCGAGATAATGTTGGCTGCCTTGCGGCTCATGTCGTTATAGTCCTTTGCACGAATGATTTTCATATTCAATACCTCTCTCTTTGTCCAAACATCTGCCGTCAAAAAAACAAAGGCGGGCGTTCGCCCGCCTCAGCTGCTTGAGGAACACCCGCGCCTCCCGCTGCCGCAGAAGGACAGGCTTTTCTATTTGACCAGTGTTTCCATCTCACGCGCCAGCGACCGTGCAAGCGGTCCGATGATGACATGCACTTCCCCATCTGCCCGATGCAGCACTCCCGCGGCGCCCGCTGCGCGCAGCTTTGCCTCATCCGCCGCTGCGGCTTCCCGCAGATGCAAACGCAGACGTGTCATGCAATATTCAACGGAAATCACATTGTCCCGGCCGCCAATTGCATCCAGCATGGCTGCGGCGCATCCGGCGACGCTGGCATCCGATAACAGCACCGGTTTTCTTACAGGTTTTCCGTCAGGAACTTCTCGAGCGCAGCTGCTGCTGCTTCTTCGTCCTCGCCCTCAATGGTCAGCTTGACCGTATCGCCCTGCTTGACGCCCATGCTCATCACGCCCATGATGCGCTTTGCATCGACTTCCTTCTTCGGGCCGGCAATCTTGATGGAGGACTTGAACTGCGCCGCCTCCTTGACCAGCATGCCTGCCGGACGCGCGTGAATGCCGAGTTCGTCCTTAATGGTGTACTCTACGGTTTTCATAATTGCATTTTCCTTTCTATCATTTACATTTTTAAGAATGACTTTTCGCTCTTTGCACTATCAGCGAATCACCGCCTCCGTCACGCTTTCCCGGCAAAGTATGTCCTTTCTGCTGCAAAACCATACGAAAATCCGCATAATAAGACCGAGACAGAAAGAAACCGGCATACCGCCCGAAAAATAAAAACAACCAAACTCCTGCACCGCCGGGTATTCCTTTTTCAGGCCGGCCGCGAGAAATTTGGTTTTGCCCGCCAACACGGTAACAATCCAATCACAACGAGGACGATGTTCACTTGTTGTTAACATTGTAACAAACGGGACGCGCTTTTTCAAGTCACTACTGCCCGCGCAAATTGCCAGAAAATTCGTCCGTTTTTTGTGCACCTCATACAAATCGATTATTTCCCTTTGCAAAGGTTTTGACGCGGGCCTTCTTTTTTGCTATGCTAAGCGGGAACATAGGAAAGCGAGGCGCAAAAACATGCAGATTGACGGCAACGAACTTGCCATTTTGCAGGACAAGCTAGACCGTGAGGGCAAAAAAGAGGAAGCATGGCGTATCAAGCAGGAATTCCTGCGGCAGGTGCGCGAGGCAGGCGACCACTGCCCATGCCGTCAGCCTTGCCCGCATCATGGCAACTGCTTTGAATGCGTGACCATCCACCGCGGTCACCGCGACCATCTGCCCATGTGCCTGTGGGATATGGTCAACGAACGCATTGCGGCGCTCAGCCACATCACAGAGGGCACCCTGCGGGAATATGAGGACCGCAAGGCAGCCGAGGCGGCGTGCGGCTGCACGGAC
>ENA-OWPN01002111-OWPN01002111.1-human-gut-metagenome-genome-assembly--contig:-NODE-2111-length-13463-cov-3.260964_pt1 | contig 13463 bp, 10 predicted proteins | sample MGYA00248266_ERZ651850 | MGnify/ENA primary metagenome ERZ651850 (study PRJEB26924, sample SAMEA4378296) | human gut metagenome | biome: human gut; feature: human-associated habitat; material: faeces... | reverse complement strand
CGACTTGCCTCCTGTGCTGGACATTGAGAAGCGTGGCGATGATGAGAAAACCCTTCGCCGTGATCTAAAACTTTGGCTGGACCGGATAGAGCAATATTATAAGGTGAAGCCTATTCTATATACTTCCTATAAGTTTAAAACCCGTTACCTCAACGATTCCATTTTTGACTCTTATCCTTACTGGATTGCCCATTACTATGTAGATTCTGTGGAATATAAGGGTGACTGGAAATTCTGGCAACACACGGATGTGGGTATCCTTCCCGGTGTTTCGGAGAAGGTGGATTTGAACATCTTCAATGGTTCTTTGGAGGAGTTGCAGAAGATGACCATCAAGAAATAAAAAAGATTCATTCAAATAAAAGGTATTCATTCCTTTTGTTATAGAAACTTTTTCTATATTTGCTCTATGAACTTACTATTAAATCTCCTTTGGCTGATATGTGGCGGATTTTTGATCTGCGTAGAATATATCGTATCCAGTCTTTTGCTGATGATTACTATCATTGGCATTCCTTTCGGTCTGCAAACATTGAAATTGTCTATTTTGGCTCTTTGTCCTTTTGGCAGGCAGGTACGCAGTTGTCCCGGTGATGGCGGATGCCTCAGTGTGCTGATGAATATCATTTGGATATTTGTGGGTGGAATATGGATAAGCCTTTCGCATTTGGCATTCGGAGTGTTACTATGTATCACCATTATCGGTATTCCATTCGGGATGCAACATTTCAAATTGGCAGGGCTGGCGCTCACTCCGTTCGGAAAAGAGATCGTTTAATATCAAATTGTTCTTTGATATCCGATGTTTTTTCTTATTTTTGTCGTCTTATTATTAATCTATAGCAATTATTTATGACGACAAAATTCTCTCGTGCGTTCTGGACCGCTAACTTGGCCGAACTTTTTGAACGTATGGCCTATTATGCCATCTTTATTGTTATCACCCTCTATTTGTCTAATACTCTTGGCTTTAATGATGTGGAAGCCAGTATTATTTCAGGTTTTTTCTCGGGTGGTTTATATTTTTTTCCACTGTTTACCGGAGCTTTTGCCGATAAGATAGGGTATAGAAAATCCATCTTATTGGCTTTTTCATTGTTAACTGTCGGTTATCTGGGGTTGGGTGTTCTGCCCACTATGCTGGCAGGTACAGGTTTAGTGGAGTATGGTGAAAAGACCGCATTCCATGGATTGGAACATAGTGCGTTGCGTTATCTCATTGTGCCTGTGATGTGCATTATCATGATAGGCGGCTCATTCATTAAATCTATTATTTCGGCATCTGTAGCCCGTGAAACTACTTCGGAGACTCGTGCCAAAGGATATTCCATATTTTATATGATGGTGAATATCGGAGCCTTTACCGGTAAATGTGTGATAGACCCTTTACGTTCCTGGGTAGGTGATGAGGCATATATCTACATTAATTATTTCTCATCGGTATTGTGTTTGCTGGCATTGGTTACTATCTTCTTGTTCTATCATTCCGCCCATACTTCGGGTGAAGGAAAGAGTATGCGAGATGTGTTCAATGGTTTGGCCAAAGTATTTACAAACGGGCGTTTGTTGACGTTGATTCTGATCGTGACAGGTTTTTGGATGATTCAGCATCAGTTGTATGCTACTATGCCTAAGTATGTGATCCGTATGGCAGGCGAAACGGCAAAACCGGGATGGATTGCCAATGTAAATCCCTTTGTGGTAGTACTTTGCGTGAACTTCATAACTCAGATGATGGCAAAAAGAAAAGCGTTGACTTCGATGACGGTTGGTATGTTTTTGATTCCGCTTTCGGCATTGGTTATGGCCACAGGAAATATGTTTTCCGGCGACACGCTCCTAGGAATGCATCCCATTACATTCATGATGATGGCAGGTATTGCTATTCAGGCTTTGGCCGAATGCTTTATTTCGCCCCGTTATTTGGAATATTTCTCGTTGCAGGCACCGAAAGGTGAAGAAGGTTTGTATTTAGGATTCAGTCATTTGCATTCTTTCCTGTCTTCAGTATTGGGGTTTGGATTATCAGGTGTATTGTTGACTAAATATTGCCCTGATCCCTCATTGTTTGCTACTGTTGAAGAATGGCAGGGGGCAAGTGTCAATGCACATTATATTTGGTATTGGTTTGCTTCAATCGGAGTGGTTTCAGCCATAGCATTGATTATTTATGCCAAAGTAACGGCAAAGAAATAAAGACTTATCACCACAGAATAGCATAGCATAAACACAGAATTTTCACATATTGTCCGTGTAGACAGATAACCTGTGAAAATTCTGTGTAATTTGTGGTGAACCCCTATTTCATCACAAACTTCACCGCCGCCCAATTATTCTTTTCGCGATGATGCACAAACTCCATCCCCAGACTTTCCGCCTTTTCACGGATAAAAGGAATGTCCTGTACATAGAAACCACTCATAAAGATCTCCGACCCAGAACGCATACAACCGGCATATTGCGGCAAATCCGCTAAAAGAATATTACGATTGATATTAGCGATAATGACATCAAACGGTTCACGAGCCTTCAGCAGACCGGCATCACCCAGTTCTACGGTAATATTATGAATATGGTTCAGCGCAATATTATCTCTCGAATTATTCACACACCAATCATCAATGTCAATGGCTGTTACCGGATCGGCTCCGCGCATAGCGGCAAGGATGGCCAGAATAGAAGTTCCACACCCCATATCCAGTACCGATTTTCCTTTCAAGTCCGCATCCAGCAGTTCACTGATAATGGAACTGGTCGTTTCATGGTGACCTGTGCCGAAAGCCATTTGCGGATTAATCAATATCTCATATTCCGTTCGTGGCGTGTCTTTGTGGAAAGTGCTGTGAATGCAGCAACGGTCACCGATAACGATGGGTTGGAAAAAGTTTTTCTCCCATTCCTCGTTCCAGTTCTTGTCCTCTGCTTCCTTTATGATATATTCTATCGTAGTGTCGGGTAAGGGGAATCCTGCAACCATCTCTTTCAGTGCTTCTTCATCAAACAATGCTTGCTGGATATAAGCCTGTATCCCTCCTTCGCACTCCACAAAACTTTCAAATCCTATTTCTCCTGCCAAGGCAGACACTACATCATTCACTGTTTCATTACAGGGATGCGTTGTAAATGTTACTTCTAAGTATTTCATCTGTTTTTGTTTATTCTATTACTTTACGGAGCAATGCCTCCATCTCATTCTTGAAAATACCGGCTTCATGCACTTTTACTCCATCCACATAGAAGGTGGGGACATAGTAATAGTCGTACTGGTCGGCTATCTCAGGTTGTTGAGTTTCCTCTATCATTTCTATTTCTATCGGTTGGAACTCCGGATATTCTTCTTTCAACTCTGCGATGTAGCGCAATGCTTTCTTGCAGAACGGACATCTTTCCTGATAAAATAATTTCATTGATTTCATGGGATGCTTGTTTTTTAGGTTTGGATATAACAATATAGTTTTCTATCATCATTTGCCTACGATCCATTGGCGTTAACTTTAGATTTTCACCGCGCAGCCTCCCCCTTTTAAAGGGGGATTTAAGGGGGATGTTCTCTGTGGTATGATACTGTATCGTAGTAAGGTGGTACAATCTTTTCAAGGGAACATCCCCCTTGCCCCCTTCAAAGAGGGGAGGTTGCACCATACACTCTTAAAGTGTATTGTCCTGCGTTTTAACATTATCTTTCTTATTATCAGTATAATAACCATTAATAGGCATATAAATCGGTTGTTTGGGAAGTCCTGCATTTTTCAGCTTTCCTTCTTCGCATAAGCGCCGTAAATGACGACTGGCAGTGCTTTGCGTCATGCCACAGAGGTATTGGAAGCTCTTTCGCTGCAAAAACTCGTGGGTGGTGAAGTGTTCTGTCAGCAGTCGGTCTATTTCTTCTTCCGTCAGCTTCTCGGAGTGGAAGGTAAATTTGGTGTGCTGCACTTTTACATTCCCCACTTCATTCATCAATGCTTGGTCTGCTTTATAAATAATGCCTTTCAGCTTTACTTTGGTGCTTTTGCGTTTCGTCTTTTCGGTCACCGGTTCCGTACTTACCACTCGGGGGCGGAAAAAGCCGATACCATCCAGATGCACCTGCTTTCCGTCTGCCAGTTCTTCGCCCATGATGTGCGACAATGCATCGAGTACAGCTGAGACGTCCGTTTCTGTCAGTGTGCAGTAATTCTGTATTCGTGCACGAAGTTGGGCGGTGGTTACCTTGCCGTTCAGTCTGAGGCGCGGGTGCAATGTTTTCTCTTCCCCTTGTTGCTCAGAGGGTTTAGGGTTTTCATACCAATCAATTTGTATTGCCATAGTGTTCTCTTTCTATTTTTGTCCTTTCAAGTTTGCTTAACCACGGTTGTGATTAAGTCTAATCACAGCCGTGATTAAAGTTAGTCACACTTGTGATTAGACTTAGTCACGGCTGTGACTAAGCAAATGCGACAGTACAAAAGTAGGAAAAGAAAAGGGGGAAAGCAAATAAAAGTAGGGGAAAAGCAGATAAATAATAAGGGGGAGGATAAAAGAATGAACAGTGCTTGCCTAAACCGGAAAGAAGCCGTACCTTTATCAGATAAATGCATGAAATAGGTCTTTTACATATTATACTGTTGGAAAAACTAAAATAGGGAAATCCCTACCAACTAATAGGGATTTTCTTTGTTATTAGGTAAATCCTCTGACTATCTTTGCACTAGGAAAAATAGATGGAATAACAAATAAAACAGTAACGAGTATGAAAAAGATTGTATTAGCTTCGCTTATGATGGTGTGCTTGCCTTACTTGGCAATAGCACAGAGCGTTGATGACGACCTTTATTTCATCCCTAAGAAGAAAGCTGAGAAGAAAGAGGAAGTAAAGCAAGAGGTGAAAGTGGTGGTTCCGCAGAAGCAGAACACGACTACCGTTTATGCGGCTCCCGGTTCTACAGTAGTGGTTAAGGATGTGAAAGGGAATACGCGCGATGTTGATGAGTATAATCGTCGTTATACTTCACGTGAAAATAACTTCTCAATGGAAAATGATACATTGTACATTGAGGAGAAACCTTTGAATGAGAGAGGGGAATGGGTGAATGGTTTTGAGGGTTCTCAAAGCGATTATGAATATGCCATGCGCATTGTCCGTTTCCGTAATCCCCGATATGCAATTCCGGTAAGCAGCCCGCTTTATTGGGATGTGGTTTATGGCCTTCCGTCATGGGACTGGAATGTATATGATGACGGATTGTATGCTTATGCTTTCCCCACTTATACCAACCGTTTGTGGTGGGACTGGCGTTGGAACTATTCTTACGGCGGTGGCTGGGGATTCAGTTGGGGCTGGAGTTCACCATGGTATTATAATAGCTGGTATTCTCCCGGATATTGGGGAGGCTACTGGGGTGGATACTGGGGATGGAATCACCATCATCACTACTATCCAAGTTATGGATGGGGTGGAGGTCACTGGGGAGGTGGTCATGGATGGGGACGTTCAGGGCATACAGATTACCGATCTAATAGATATACCAATTCAAGTTCTTCTTATACCCGTGGTACTAGTGGATACACTCGTAGTGGTACAAGTGGCAATTATACTCGTAATAATTCAAGTAGCTATACGCGTGGTAGTGGAACCTATACTCGTAGTGCCGCTGGGTCAGTAAGGAATAATTCTTCTATTCGTTCTAATAATAGTAGGAATAATGCCTATACTCGTCAATCATATACAACGGGAAGAGTGGTTAATGGTAATGATGGGGTATCTTCTTCTGTTAGACCAAATAGAACAGCTATAAGAACTCGTACAGGGGAGGCTGTAAGCCCTAACAGAGCTGCTGGTGCTGTACGTCAAGGTACCACATATACACGTCCTACTAATACTACCAGGTCTACTTCTTCTTATAATCGTCCTAGTAGTACCCGTAGTAGTGTATCTCGTTCTGCTGGTTCATCTTCATATCAGAGAAGCAATTCTTCTTCGTATCAAAGAAGTAATGATAATTCCAGCTATAGAAGTTCTTCGCGAAGTACTAACTCTAGCAGTAGTAGTTTCTCTAGTGGTAGCAGCGGTTATTCACGTAGTTCAACAAGTGGAAGCAGTACCCGCTCTAGTGGTGGTGGAGGCGGTTCACGGAGAAGATAACAATAGGTTTCGAATTGTAAAAATGAAAGTTTTATGAGAAAGGAATTAATAATAACAGCTTGTGCATTGTTGGTAATGGCTAAAGCTGGTGCGCAAAGCCAATATGATGCAGCCCGTTTTATGGGAAGCGAACTTAATGGAACAGCTCGTTTTGTTGGTATGGGAGGAGCAATGGGGGCTTTAGGAGGAGATATATCTGTGATGGGAACAAACCCAGCAGGTATTGGAATTTATAGAAGTAATGATGTAGCATTTTCTTTTGGCTTCAATAATACAGCAGCTAAAAGTAATTTCAATGCTTCTGTGATGAAGGATGACCGTACACGTGCTTCGTTTGACCAAATCGGATTTGTTTATAGTAATAAAATTGGTAATAATACTTCTTTACGTTATGTGAACTTTGGATTTAATTACCAAAAAAGGAAAAACTTCAATAAAGTGTTTTCTATGGGAGGTAATTTAGATGGATTCTCACAGACATGGCAGATGGCTACAATGTTGAATACTCTTGATAATTTTGGGGAACAGGACTTTGATGCATTATGGGATGCAGGTAATCCTTATACTTCTTCCAATTGGTATGGAGTCCCTTATCTTTCTGCAATGGGAGTAAGAACAGGACTAGTTACTTATGAAGGTGGAGAACCACGTATGTGGGGCTGGAATGGTGCTAATAATAACTATTACAGTCGTGAAGAAGGAGGTATAAATCAGTATGACTTTAATGTTGCTTTTAATATTGAAGATCGTGTTTATTTAGGAGCCACTTTAGGAGTTTACGATGTTAACTATACCCGTTATTCCTCTTATACAGAGAACTTGCTGGATGATAAAGGGGCAGATAATGGTTATTATAATTTGGAAAACTGGATGAATACTGAAGGGACTGGTATTGACTTGAAACTTGGTATTATTGCTCGCCCTTTTGAAAGTTCTCCATTTCGAATCGGTTTTGCTGTACATACTCCTGTTTGGTATGATTTGACAGATCGATATACTGCAAATCTTTATGCAGATGTTTTGACCATGGAAGCGCCTATAAATGAAAATCTTTCGGATTATTTGAAACCGGAGTATGTTTGGAGTTATCAATTGACAACACCATGGAAATTCAATGTAAATATGGGAACTACAATAGGAAACTCTATAGCACTGGGGGCAGAATATGAATATGAAGATTATTCTGCTGCAAAATTGGAGGATACAGATGGGAGGGAGTTGAATGGTACGGAGGCTATAAAACAAACTTTACAAGGAATACATACATTACGTTTCGGTTTAGAAGCACGCATTGCTCCTCAATTTAGTTTTCGCGCTGGATATAATTATCAAACAGCGGCTTTTGTTGGTGATTCCTTTAAGAATGTAGTTGATGATGAAACACGTCCTGATTCAGAATATAATAATACAAAATCAAAGAATACATTTACTTTTGGTTTAGGATATCGGGGGAGTATAATTTATGCGGATTTAGCTTATAAATATGATATGTATAAATCTAATTTCTATGCATTTGAAGATTATAGAGAATCTAGTGGTCAGTTAGAATATCTTCCTGCTACCAAAGTAGACAATTCACGTCACCAATTACTATTAACCATCGGTGCCCGTTTCTAAGAATTAATTGTGAGTCTAATATAACTTAATCTTTTTTGACGTACCGGGAATGCTTCATTGCTTCCCGGTATATCTTTTTTATAGACTAAGTAAATTTATAAATTAAAAGTTTCTTCAATCAACTTCTTCAACTGTCCCTTATTCATTGTTCCCAGTTTCATAAACGATTCACCTTCCACCGGACACAGCAGTAAATTAGGAATAGTGCGGATATTGAAAGCGGCTTCCAGTTCCGGTTCCTGGTCTACATCCACCTTATAGAAATCCAGTTTTCCTTCATATTCCACTGCCAACTGATCCAATATAGGGGATAATGCTTTGCAATATACACACCAAGGTGCATGGAAGTCTACAATACAGGGCTTGTCACCCTTAAACTTCCATTCTTTGGGATATGCCTTATAATCACCTACTTTTTCTGCAAAACTGTCTTTGGTTAAATCAATCACTTTCATATTATTCTCCTTTCTAATTTATTGTTTGTTTTGATACAACAAAGGTAGGGAGATATTTGCTTGAAGAAAATAGTGATTTTACCTGTTGGATTGGCGATTATTCCCGATACTCTCTTTTCTTCCAGAAATTGAATCCGGCATACACGCGCAGCGTGCCGAAAGTATTTGTCAGTGAGAAATCTTTCTTTCGGTAGTCATAGGTATGCATCACCAGTGAGGCGCCTATAAAATATTTACTGGTGTTATAAACCACAGCCGCACGGGTTATTAAATCGAAATTAATGTCTTTTATCCAATGGCTGTCGGTATTGGGGGTATCGTCTATCTTGGACTTCTTGTAAGCAATGGCAGGCAGGAGGGATAAGTTGGATACCCAATTTTTGGCAAATACCCAATTATAACCATAGCCCACATTTATGCTGTAATCCGAGTATTTCACTTTCTTGAAAAGCAGTGCATCCTGCAATTGATTCCTTATTTCACCCGGTAGCTTATCATAGTCAAATGAAATATTATGCTGCGAGTAAGAGAATCCTGCCATCAGTGAACCCGCACTTTTGCGCTGATTGGTGGACTGGCTATAGGCAGCCGGATAGGAGAAACGTTTATAGTTGAAAATCCAATAAGCATTCAGCCCCTTGATTTTGCTTTGAAAACCGTCAAAGTTAAGGTGGCGGACAGGATTACTGAGGTCGAAACCACTGGAAGAACGGATCTTAAAATCACTTCCCGTCTTTCTATAATACAAGTCCACACCAAATTTTGAACTGTAAAGGTTGAGAGCCATTTCGGTTTTCTTTGCCTTATTCTTATGTCCGCCAAAGATGTCTTTCACATCAAAAGAATATCCCAGAAAGATCCATCGCCACCCAAAGTAAACCCCCAGCTTAAAGCTGGCATTGGGAGAAAAACTCAGGCTTTGTTCGCCATCATCCCCCTTACTTCCTAAGCGGTAGTATTCATACCAACTGCTATGTTCCAGCATAAATGCTAGGTTAAAGCGGTTGGGGGAGATGAAAGTGGTATCAATGGCATTGAACTCTTTTCCCACTTTTCTGATTTTCCTTCCGGTATGGCGGACGGTAGTCGCTATTTCGTCTGTCAGCGTAATGAGGACACCTTTATTATTCTGCATGATCGAATCTTTCTTTTCTTCCTGTGCATGCGAAGCACTTAGAATGAAAAGAGAGAACAAACAAAGCAGGCCTATTTTACAGATGTCCATGGGCTGTATCGATCAGAGTTTGTTAAGGATGCGGTCCATTACCCAATTGGTAGGCGTTGAACTGATGCCGTCGCAAGTGCAGATTGCTTTTCCTTGCAAATGTTCCACCACTGCCTTGATAAGAGGAAGCTGCACATGGGGAGGATTCTCGGGAAGAAATTCTTCACGTCCTTTTTCGGTGTGCAGGGCGATAGGATCATAAGTAAAGACGGAGAAGCAGATCATGCCTTTGTCTCCGATTATCTCGATGCGGTCTTCTTTAGCCGATTCGTGAGCCACGAAACACCAGGAGCCGGAGCCCGGAAGTCCGGAATCGAATTTGAAACAGGCACTTATTGTATCTTCTGCCGGATATAGTCCGCCACGGTTACTCTTATAGCCTTGGGCTTCGAGGATGCAACCGAACATTTCTTGCAATAAATCTAACTGGTGGGGAGCTAAATCATAAAAATAACCTCCGCCTGCTATGTCGGGTTGTACGCGCCAAGGAAGGTTGGTGCTGTTGTAATCCAGGTCGCGGGGAGGCTGTGCAAAACGTATTTGTACATTGATTACATTGCCTATCATTCCATTATCCACCATTTGGCGCACCTTCTGGAAATAAGGAAGATAGCGTCGATAGTAGGCTACGAAGCAAGGAATACCGGTTTCTTGCGAAATGCGGTTGATGCGGGCACAGTCTTCATAACTGGCTGCCATCGGTTTCTCAATATATACGGGTTTGCCTGCTTTCATTGCCATAATGGCGAAAGTGGCGTGGGAGGAGGGAGGCGTGGCTATGTAGATAGCATTCACATCTTCGTCCCCGATTAATTGTTGCGGGTCTGTGTACCAACGCGGAATATTGTGCCTCTTGGCATAGGATTGAGCTTTTTCTTTGTCGCGGCTCATTACGGCTACTACTTCCGATCCCTCTATCATTGCGAAAGCAGGACCACTCTTTTTCTCGGTTACTTCACCGCAACCGATAAAGCCCCATTTTACTTTGTTTAATTTAACCATGGCGATCACTTTTTCATCATTCCTCTCAGAATGATACCTGTTTATATTGCAAAGATAGGACTATTTTGCAATTAACTCCGAATAAAAAATCAGTTATTGTAATATTTCTTGCGCAGCTGCTTGAACTCGGGAGTCTTTATATAGCTGCCCAGCCAACTATTCAGGCTGTCCAGCAATACAGGTGAATGCTTGCTTACTCCCCAAGAGTAGAACTGAGAGAAGCTTACTGCGGTTTCTATATCCAATTGTGGAAAATCATTTAATGAGGCTCGGGCAATGCTTTCGTCGCAAACAGCATAGTCTATGTCGCCATAAGCAACCATAGCCAGTAATTGTTCCTGTCCGTACTTCTCCACTTCATTGATATAGATGGTATCGCCTATTTCATTGCTTAAATTATGGATGCGAAGAATGGCGGGCGAGTCCTTGACAAGATGCAGGGTTTTGCGTGCCAGTTCCAGTTGGCTGTGAATGTACAGGCTGTCATTCTCTCCGCCGGGCTTGCGCTGTACCAATACCTGTTTATTCAGTATAATGGGTTGGGTAAATAGCAAGGAGTCTTTGGATTCGCTGGTAACTACCGTACTGTTTGCCAGAATATCATATTTCCCGGTCTGCACTCCTTCCAGTCTTTTAGAGAAGCTCATTTCGGGAGTTATTTCCGGAGTCAGCCCTTTGCTGCGGGCAAAGGCATTGAGCAGTTCGTAATGAAAGCCTGTAACGCTGTCTCCATCGGCGTAGTAACTAATTGAGTTATATTCAGTTACAGCACGCAGAATGCCTGATTCTGAGATTTCTGCATAATCTCGTGGCATCGTTACTTCTTCTGCTTTCTTCTTAAAGAGGAAGGTAGAGAGAGCTACCGCAAGGATACCCATCAGGATATATTTTAAATATTTCTTCATCATGCTGTTAATCAAAGAAGTTCCATGAAAATCCTAGCTTCAACATACTTGGGTTGATAGGATAATGCGGTGCCAGGAAATAGTTTGATTTGCCCGAACCGGCATTGACATGATACATCATGACAAAGATGCGGGTACGTTTTAAATGCAGGTTGGCATATAGATTCACTACGGGGAAACCTCCTATTTCTATCTTGTCTTCGGGATTCTGATTATAGAACTGCCCGATGGCAGGCGAATAGTCCGGCGCATAATATTTGCTGAAATAGCGTACATCTGCTCCCATTTCTATTTGGAGTACTCTCTTTGCCAGACCGAATTTCATATACAGGTTTCCATAAGCAGACAACTCCGGCAACGGCAGAATATCTTGTTCACTTGATTTCTGATAAGCAACTTCTGCATCCAGATGGAAGATTCCTACATTGAATTTCTGTTCCAGGATAGCGCTGAGCACCTGTATATTACCCGAGTATTGTTTTACGGCTGCATTGTTCTTGAATCCGGTTCTTTCGCCTTCCGCGTTGGTTATCGGCACACTGGTGTTTGCCAGATAAGTATAGTTTTTGATGTTTTCCACCCCTGCACGCAGTTGTGTTCCCCATTTGTCTATACTCAGTTTTCCTTCCAAGCGGGTGCGCATGATTTTGGATAGATCATTGTTCCACCAATAGTGCTTGGACTGGAAATGCCTGTAGTAGAAGACGGGATTCTGATTCTTGACGAATGCATTTACATCCAGCCTCACTGTGTCGCCAAATAAGTGTACATTCAAGTCGCCTTTTCCTTCTACGCTGAACTGTCCGGCATCTTCACCAGCTATGGCAAGTTCTCCTAATACATTGTAATGTAGCAGGTTGCCTTGTTTCTTTGATAATTCTCCGCCAATGGACAATGCACTTTCCTTATAGTTCTTTATTACGCGCTGTCCCGGTATGTCGGTGGTATCGGTCAGGGCAAAGTTGCGGTGCTCATAGCTCAGGAAAGCGGTAAGTCCGGCTTTTGCCCATTTGTTGAATCCTTCTTGCAAGGCAATGCCGATGGTATTCTTAATAGAAGTGCGTTTGGTTTTGTCTATGGAGTCATTGCCCAAATAGTTGTATTCAAAGTATTGCTGGTTTTGCTGAGTATCGTAAGAAATGTATTTGCGGTTATTCAAATCTACTTCCAGAGTGTGTATGAAGCTGGTAACAGGTACAAATACTTGTGTTATTTTTACCGAGTCGGCGCTTACGCTGTCTTCCTTTTCCTTATAGAATCCCAGATTATAGCGATGGGTAAGGAAAGCATGGTAACTGGTGTTGTGATTCCATATTTGCTTGAGGCGGGTAGGGATTTCACCTGTGGCGTATTCCTTTTTACCCTCTGCCATATCCAGTGGATTGGTGACATAGCGGTCATCGGTGATACCTCCGTTTTCCGCCATCTTCAAGTTATCATTGGAGAAGATAAAGTGCATATCGTATTTATCTCCCCGGTAACTGGAGAACAGTCCGCCATTGAAAAATGCGGTAGACTGGTCGCTATAGAGCCCGCGGCCGTACAGGTAATCTATATAGAATCCGAAGCCCAGCCTCTTGTTTGCATTGATGGCAAAATAAGATTTGAAACGTTCTTCGCCGTCACGGCTGCCTCCTCCTTTGTAATAAGTAAGATTGGTGAAGGGAGAGAGGGTATTGGTAAAGATTACATCCTGAGGGCGTTGCACACAGAAGTCGTAAGGGTCTGTGAAAATGTATTGGCTGGCATCCCGGCGGTCAAAGAAGATGCGCGACAGGCGGGGAGAACCCAAATTGCCCAGATAATTGTATTGCCCTGTTAGGCCACCCATGTCATTGGTGTTCTGAAAATTGTGTTGCAGGGTGTCTACGGGGATATATGTGACGTTGCCGAAACGGCTGTCTACTTTCCATGAGTATAGACCGATGGGGATAGTATTGGCATCTACGACTGCCGTTGTATCAATGGGATTTCCGTTACGGTCGTATTTATCTCTGTCCAGTCCGCTTGCTGAGGAACCGAAGTCGTTATTGAGGGTATTCATTTGTGCCATCAATGATGCTTGGCAGCACAAGAATAATAGGAAAATAATCGAGAATATTCTTTTCATAACGGCGACAAAGATACAATATAAAAAT
>ENA-OWPN01002109-OWPN01002109.1-human-gut-metagenome-genome-assembly--contig:-NODE-2109-length-13477-cov-2.864178_pt1 | contig 13477 bp, 19 predicted proteins | sample MGYA00248266_ERZ651850 | MGnify/ENA primary metagenome ERZ651850 (study PRJEB26924, sample SAMEA4378296) | human gut metagenome | biome: human gut; feature: human-associated habitat; material: faeces... | reverse complement strand
GCGCCTGCCGGGCGACCGGTTCCTGAAATGGCTGAAATATGGGATCCTGGCGGTCTTCGTCATTCTGCTGCCCATGTTCGCTGTGGATCTCGTCGGCCAGGGTTCCCCCTGGTTCTGCAAATATATCTGCCCATCCGGTACGTTGTTTGCCGGAATTCCGCTGATTGCATCCAACCCGCCGCTGCGTGCAGCACTTGGATGGCTGTTTACCTGGAAGGCAGCTATTCTCGTCGTGCTGCTGGTGCTGAGCGTGGCGGTATATCGTCCGTTTTGCCGCTATTTGTGTCCGCTTGGCGCGATTTACGGGTTTTTTAATCCAATTGCACTGTACCGGTTCCGGATTGACGCGGAAAAATGCACGCAGTGCGGCGCTTGCCGGCAGGCCTGCAAGCTGGATATATCTGTGTGGCAAACGCCAAACAGCATGGAATGCATCCGCTGCGGCGATTGCCGGCGCGCCTGTCCGCATGGTGCCATCGATACGGCCAATCCTTGCCAAGGACGGCGGCGAAAGGATGCCTGAAGCAGGATGCATGTATTTTTTCCGCGGAGTAGGATAAAGATAATTGTCAACCTCTGTTTTCTCGTGGTATAATAGGAATACCATTTACTGCAACGCATTACATCAACACGCAAATCTTTAGGGGGAATTTTCTTGACTGCTGTATATGCCATTCCGGTATCCGCCGTGAATCCGGACGACAGCGCATCTCGTGCCCGTTTATCCCGCGGCCGTCTGGAACAGATGGACCGACGCCACGGAACGGCCAGAGCGCAAGGCTTTGCGGCATCGCTTTTGCTGGAATATGCGGTCTCGCAGCAGTATCCATGGGTGGTTCACCCGCTTGCCATCTCGATTGCCGAGGGTGGGAAACCGTATCTGGTATCCGAACCCGGCATCCATTTCAGCCTGTCTCATTCGGGCAACTGGGCGGTGTGCGCACTTAGCGATCATCCGGTCGGCGTGGACATTGAGCGCTGCGAGCCGGGACGGCGGGATGTTGCCTCCCGCTTTTTCCATCGTGAGGAGGTACGTTACCTCAACACGGTTTTGCCTTCTGCACGGGATGATGCATTTTATAAGCTGTGGACGCTCAAGGAGAGTTTTGTCAAATCCACCGGACGCGGACTCGACTTGCCGCTGCGCAGCTTCTGGATTGACATTCATCGCATGCCGCCGAGACTGGACTGTGACGAGGTCACCGGCAGCTATTCGCTTTTCCTGCCCGAGTTTGCCGACCGGGATTACCGTCTTGCGGTATGTGTGGAGAAGGCGAACGCAGAGCAGCCGGTTTTGCACATCATGAACTGACATATTCAAAGAAAAAGGACGATGCTTTTTGCATCGTCCTTTTTTCATGATTTTTTCTGTTCGTATGCAGCGCGTACTGCGGTTGCAAGCTGATCCGAGCAGCTGGTTCCTTTGCCGCTGCACGAAATGCCTTTGAAATATCCCTCGATTTGGTCGACGGTCATCCCCTCCACGACACGGCTGATGGCCTGTAAATTGCCGTTGCAGCCGCCTTGAAAGGAGACGTTATGCACCTTATCCCCGTCCAAATCGAATGAAATCTGCATCGGACAGACGCCACGCGGCTTGTAATCGAAATGTTGCATGTTTGCTTTCGTCCTCCTTACAGCAGCGTGCGGATATGGTCCGCCGCCTGCATGAATGTATCCGCCTGATGGTATGTGCGTGTTTCCTGCGGCTGCGGCAGACCGGTCCAGTTGAGCCAGATTCCTGCCACGCCGACATCCATTGCGCCTTGGATATCATGTCGGAAGTTATCTCCCACCATCACAGCCTCGTGCGGCAGGCAGCCGCATTTTTGTAACGCCAGCCAGAAAATCGGCGCGCCCGGTTTATCCATGCCCGCCTCTTCGCTCGAAACCAGATAGTCGATCCGGTCCGCAAGACCGAGATATTCCAGCTTTTCCATCTGGATATCCGCCAGCATATCCGTGCAGACGGCAGTCTTGACGCCGGCTTGCCGCAGATCGTCCAGTAGCTCGGTTACACCTGGACGCAGCTCCATTTTTTCCAGCACCGCGTCCCAGTAAACCCGATGCGCTCTGCGCGCATGGCGAATTGCGTTGCAGCCCAGCCGCTCGAGCGCGCCTTGTGCGAACAGCACGCGGTCGTGTATCGGCGGCATGCCGGGCTGCTGCCGGGAAAGCCGCTGCCGGTTTTCCAAAAATGCCTGTGCAAAGTCCTCGCCGGAGATGCCGAGTTCTTGTTCCGCCCAGATGGCGAGTTGCTCATACGCATAGGCGTCACACGCACCGAAACTGCCGTACAGCGTATCGTCCAAATCAAAAAGTACCGCTTTTAGTCCCATAAATCCCTCACAACAGTTTTTCGTTATACACCGCGCGGCTGCCGCCGACAAATTTGGCGCGACGGCGTGCGCAAAGCAGAATGGCCTCGCCAATATGCTTCACTTCAATGCGCAGCGGCACGACCACCGGCTTGATGTGCATGCCAATCAGCGTTCCGCCGATGTCCATGCCCGCGGATGCGGACTGTTTGAGGCTTTCGACCGCGACCGGGTCAGCAAACCGCTTGTAGGCGGTAGTTCCGAACGAACCACCCGCCTTGGGTTGCGGAATGACGTTGACTTCATCAAGGCTGAACCGTTCGCACGCCGATCGTTCAACGATGAGCGCGCGGTTAAGGTGTTCACAGCACTGCGCGGCAAGATAGATGTCGCGCTCATGCAGTACGCCATAAATGCCCTCAAACACCGCTTCGGCCACCTCTACGCTGGAATGCGTGCCAATTTTTTCTCCGCACACCTCACTCGACGAGCAGCCGACCACAAACAAATCTCCTGCGCGCAGCTTTGCTGCGTCGCATACCAAAGCTGCTGCCTTGGCGCTCTGTTCTCTGATTTCAGAAAGCTCCATATTTTATGCCTCCTTTGATATTTACAGTATACCACAGTTTATTCATGCTTTCACCGTCTTTTTTCCTGCGGCATACACTGAAATTGAGGCAAGGCCTCAAACCGACAAACAAGGAGCAACCTGCATATGAATACGACCAATCCTTCGGGCGATCAGGCGCTGCCTGCGGACAGCATTGATCCCCGTCTGCTTTCGCTTGCCATGGCATTCGTGCCGGCGCAAAGCTTTGATACGCCGTATGAACCCGCGCTGGCCTTCAGCCGCGGTACGATTTTTCCGGCGCTCGATAAACCCTTCCTCGGAGAGGAGGCCGTTCCGCAATGACCGAACGTGAAAAACTGCTCAGTCGTGTGCGCATGTATGATTTTGCGCTGGTGGATGTCATCCAATACCTTGACGGCCACCCGAAAAACGCTGCGGCATTGGCTTATTACAGCAAAATGCGCACTGCTTTTGATAAGGCCGCAGCCGAATACGAGGATGCCTTCGGCCCGTTGACCGCGCGCGAGGTGGATACCCGTGTCGGCAACTGGCGCTGGATTGACGATCCGTGGCCGTGGGAAGGAGAGGATAACTAATGTGGTCATACGATAAACGCTTACAATATCCCGTTAACATCAAAAATCCCGATCCGCAAACCGCAAAGATTGTCATTACACAACTTGGCGGACCGGATGGAGAGATCGGTGCAGCAATGCGCTACCTCAACCAGCGATACGCCATGCCATACAAAGAGGGCAAGGCAATTCTAACGGACATTGGCACAGAGGAACTTGCGCATCAGGAAATGATCGCGGCTATCGTCTACCAGCTGACGCGCAATCTGACCCCTGAGCAGATCAAAGAGGGTGGATTTGACGCCTACTTCGTCGATCATACGACCGGAATTTATCCGCAGTCCGCGGCGGGCATCCCGTTTTCGGCCTCTGCGCTGCAAAGCAAGGGCGACCCGATTACCGACCTGTTCGAGGATCTGGCGGCCGAGCAAAAGGCACGTACAACGTATGACAATCTGCTGCGCTTAATTGATAACCCGGATGTGCGCGAACCGCTCAAGTTCCTGCGTGCACGTGAAATCGTACACTTCCAGCGCTTCGGCGATGCGTTGCGTGTGGTACAGGATCATCTGGACAGCAAAAACTACTATGCATTCAACCCCGCGGTGGACCTGCGCAAATCTGCGCGCAAAACCACAGCGTCTGCGGAGACGGATACCGCCGCCACATCAGACTGACAGTGCATTCAGACGCAAAAAACGCGGTGTGAAGATTAAATAGCGGCAGCGAGAAGGGTGCTGATGGAATCGTCAGCACCCTTTTTGACTGGAAAATGAGCGACAGCTGGCGCACGGATAATTTGCCGAACGAATACGCTTTTTGTGCAGTATTTCGCTTGACATGCAGAGAGAGACAGACTATAATGAACAATGTTCATATTGAGGTGATGGAATGAATACAGTCGTAACATCCAAAGAAGAAATTCTGAAAACGAGCCGGGAACTGATGCAGCAGCAAGGATGGTCAGCGGTCAATATTCGCTCGGTCGCGGCGGCATGTGGTGTTTCGGTCGGGTCAATATACAATTATTTTTCCAGCAAAACAGAATTGGTCGGCGCTATTGTAGAAAGCGTTTGGTGCGAGATCTTCCATCGTCCGGAGGATGAGGCGGTATTTCAGGATATCCGGACATGTATTGCCTGGATGTATGAGCGCATGGAATATGGCTGCAAACGATATCCCGGTTTCTTTGCGATGCATTCGCTGGGCTTTATGCAGGAGGATAAACCGGATGGAAGGCGGCGGATGCAGCAAACCTGGCAGCATATTTTAGACGGATTGTGCGCGGTTTTGAAGCGGGATGTCAATATTCGGCCCGATGCCTTCGATGAACAGTTCACAGCTGAGAAGTTCGCAGATGTGCTGTTTTCCCTGATGCTGTCTGCATTGCAGCGGCAGGAATATGACTCCTCGGTCGTTTTGGAAATTGTTCGCAGGACGCTTTATTGATGAAACTCCACTCCGTGGAGTTTTTGTACAGAAAACTGAACCGTGTTCATAGGAAAGGAGACAAGATATGAAAGTGAAGCGCAATACACTGCTGCTCATTGCCTGCCTGGTATGGTGCGCAGCGGGATTTAATATTTTCCGTATCGGCGTTCTGGCCTACCCGGCGTATGTCACGGTATGGAATTTGCTGCTGTCTGTGCTGGTTTTCGCCATTTTTCAAAAGTTTATCTTTGGGAAACTGGTGCAGAAACATACGGCGCGGATCACTGGTTATGCAGAGGAGCGGCAGTTTTTCCTCAAGTTCTTTGACGGAAAGGCTTTCGGTATTATGGCGGTGATGATGACCGGAGGAATCGGTCTGCGGGTGTCCGGCATCGCGCCCGACCGGTTTATCGCCGTCTTTTACTCTGGACTCGGCGCCGCGCTGCTGCTGGCGGGCGTTTGGTTTGGCTGCAACTATGGCAAAGCGGCCTTGGCCGCTGTCAGGGTGCAGGAACGAGCGGAAGGAAAGGATGTGTAACACATGCAGGCAATTATGGAAACACTTTTTGATATTGTATATTTGTCTTTGGTTATCATCGTTGGGATTTTAATGATTCGGGGCAGTAAGGGTAACCGCCAGTTCCGTTTGTTCGGATGGATGGCTGTCATATTGGGGAGCGGCGATGCCTTTCATCTGGTGCCGCGTGCGGTGGCGCTTTGCACGACAGGTCTGGAAAACTATACGGCTGCGCTGGGGCTTGGAAAGTGCGTCACTTCCATTACCATGACCATTTTCTATGTGCTGCTGTATCATGTCTGGCGGCAACGGTATCAGGTTGCCGGACACGGTGGTTTAACGGCAGCGGTGTACGGTCTGGCGGGACTGCGCATTGTCCTGTGCCTGATGCCGCAGAATCAGTGGCTGCGCGCGGATGCGCCGCTCTCGTGGGGGATTTACCGGAACATTCCGTTTGCGCTTTTGGGGCTGCTGGTAATCGTACTGTTCTATCAGGCGGCAAAAAAGCATCAAGACCGTGCTTTCCGTTGGATGTGGCTGACCATCGTGCTGAGCTTTGCGTTCTATATTCCGGTGGTTTTGTGGGCCGATGTTGTGCCTGCGGTCGGGATGCTGATGATTCCCAAGACCTGCGCTTATGTATGGGCCGTACTGATGGGCTATTTCGCCATGAAACAGGAGTGCCGATAGGGAAAAACAGAAAACGGCATAGCGAAAAGCTATGCCGTTGGTATCTAATATAATACTAGTTCTGGTGAGAGACGCCGTGGGGCGTCTCTTTTGCATTCAGTTGAGAATCTTCAGAAACAGCTCCCGGTTAAACTGCTTGTGGAATTGCTCGATCTGGTCGGCAATACTCTCACAGCATTGCTTGACTTCGGGATTGGCCGTACCGTTGGCGTTGCGCTCTTTGAAAACATGTCCCCACTCGGTCAGGTCAATTTTGAAAATGAAGTTGCTCGGAATGCTCAGCATATATAGCCCGCGCTTGACGTCCGGGTTGTCCGCCATATCCTCCCGGATATACCCGTTGACCGCCTTGACGTATTTGACACCATCGTGCTCGATGGTCTGCGGCACCGCAAGGCCAAGCTCTTGCAAGGCAAGATCGGTGGGTAGGATTTTGTCCTGATACCATGCCGACATTTCATAGGAAAAGGAGGCCAGGCGCGTGCTCGAACGGATGATGCGGTTGTTAAATCGCTTGGCATGCGCGTCCCAGTCATCCTGACCGGCGCGGTGCAGTCCCTCAACGGTGACAGACATGTCGATAAACCGCAGCATGGTGGTATGTTTCCAGCCCCATTTGGTCAGCTTGTCCATCCAGTCCGCAAATTCGGAAAAAGCCTCGTCCTGCGTGCTGTCGTATTCCCGCAAGCCGCCGTCCGCACGCAGTACCGTGCGGCAAATTTCACGAATATGCAATTCCTTTTCGCGCGTCCATGAACGCTTGCTCATAAACATGGAAACAATTGCATCGTCGATACCCGAAATTTGGTTTAAATACGTTTTCATCGGTGTTCCCCTCACTTTTTTATGTTGATTATAGCATGTTTGCAATCGCGCCGCAATATCAGGCCGGAGAAATCCAAGCAAGGCGGGTCAAACCGATGCTGTGATTACGACACACCACAGCATCGGCTTGCATCAAGCGGGGGCATGCGCGCGGCGTAGCTATGCGTTTTCACGGAGTGCGTCGCGCAGCTTTTCCAGCGCTCGTTTTTCAATGCGGGATACATACGACCGCGAGATGCCGAAACGTTTGGCAATCTCACGTTGCGGCAGCGGTGCGGGCATGCCGAGTCCGTACCGAAGCCGTATGATTTCCCTTTCGCGCGGGGAAAGCGATACGGCGAGCGCGCGGTGCATGGCAAGATAGCGGTCGTGTTCTTCCACTGCGGCAAGGCCGTCATCCTCGCAGCAAATGATGTCCTGCAAGGCCAGCGCATTGCCGTCTCCGTCGGTTTCGAGGGTGTCGGATAGCGATAATTCTCCCGCATTTTTCCGCTTTTGCCGGAAGTGCATCAATAACTCGTTTTGAATGCATTTGGAAGCATAGGTTGCCAGACGGATGCTCTTATCCGGGCGGAAGGTACTGACCGCTTTAATCAGTCCGATGGTGCCGATGGAAATCAAGTCATCCTGTTCGGCGCTGGAGGCGTAATATTTCTTGACAATATGCGCCACCAGCCGCAGATTGTGCTCAATCAGCTGCTCTCGGGCTTTTTCGTCTCCTTCCTGCTGCATTTTTCGCAGCAGCTCGGCTTCTTTGTCCGGCGGCAGCGGCTTGGGGAACGACCCGTCCGCGCCCTGCACGCGCAGGACGAGAAAAAAGAATGCGCCGCCCAGCGCAAACAGGGCGGGAAACAGCATGCAAACGCACCTCACTTTTTTTAGGATACCGTTACGTTATGCATGTCGATGGCTGTCCTATGACGCAGAAAATAGGGCTTGTAATTTTGATGCGAATCCATTATAATATGGTAGTATTCATGGCAAAAATGCACGAGGAGGTGTAAGCAATGCCAGGTGCTCAGGAATACCTGACAGCGATAGGTCAATTCGCGCCGCTTGTTGTCCTGATCGTTTTGTTCTATTTTCTGATGATCCGTCCGCAGCGTAAGCGCGATAAGGCCGAACGCGAGATGCGCAATTCGATTGATGTGGGCGATGAAATCTCCACGATCGGCGGTTTTATCGGCCGTGTTGTCAGCGTGAAGGATGATGTGCTGGTAATCGAAACGTCCAGCGATCGTACCAAGCTCAAGATTTACCGTTGGGCGATTCGCGGCAAGGAGGCTCCGGCGACGGAAACGGTCGAGGCGCCCAAGGATGCGGATAAGAACGCAAAGTAATAAACCGGTTTCTTGCCGAATAGGATAAAGCAAAATCATTCGGCGGGAGGATGCGTAAGTTATGAGAAAAACCAATGAAGGACCTTCGCCCGTCGGCGTGTTGCTGTCGGCGGCAGTGGTCGGCCTGCTGGTGACCTTGCTGCTGATGCTGGTTGGTGCGATTTTTGTGCATCGTCGAGTGCTGGCGGAACCGGCAATCGCGCCGTGCGCGCTAATCTTTTTAGCAGTCGGCTGTGCAATAGCGGCGCTTATTTCGGCAAAGCGCGCTCCGGGAGGAAAATTCCTGTGGGCGATGGGCGCCGGTATTCTGGTTTTTCTGATTCTGCTGTTGGTGAGCATTATTCCGCTCGCCCAGCCGATCGATGTTGTGCGTATGGCGGTCAGCCTGCTTTGTGCGCTGGCAGCTTCGGCGATCGGCGGCTTTGCCGGCGCCAATATGCGTAAACGGAAAAAATATCGTCATTTAAAAAAGTAGGAGGGAAATTTCCATGAAGCATGTTTCTACGCTGACCTCTGCAACCCTGAAGCAGACTGCAGCACACGGCGGCTGCGGCGAGTGCCAGACTTCCTGCCAGTCCGCGTGCAAGACCTCTTGCACCGTGGCCAACCAGAAGTGCGAGCACGCGAAGTAATCGCGGGTTTTATGAAGTCAATCGCAAGGCGTGCCGGTTGCGGCGCGCCTTGTTTGTTGCGTATCGGAGGAAGATTGAAGAAATGATTCATCGTTATCAAAAAAACGGTTTGAATTTTGTGCTGGACGTCAATTCGGGCGCAGTGCATGTGCTGGATGTTATCAGCTATGCGGTGTCTGGCCTGATTGATGAGAATATGGCGGATACCTGCCCGCAGCAGATTGTGGACGAGCTTTCGCAGTATCCGGCGGATGAAGTGCGCGAGGCGTACAGCGAGCTGGCGGAGCTGAAAAAGACTGGCCAGCTGTTCGCGCAGGATGATTACATCGATGTGAGCAAATATATTCCGGTCGGCGCACCGGTCAAGGCGCTGTGCCTGCATGTTGCGCATGACTGCAACCTGCGCTGCAAATACTGCTTTGCATCCACGGGTGACTTCGGTCAGGGCCGCAAGATCATGCCGCCGGAAATTGCCAGAAAGGCCATAGATTTTGTTATCGCGCGCTCGGGCAAGCGGCATAATATCGAGGTGGACTTCTTCGGCGGCGAGCCGCTCATGGCGTGGGATACGGTTGTGCAGACGGTGGATTATGCACGCAGCCTGGAGGAGAAATTCGATAAAAAGTTCCGCTTCACCATCACCACCAACGGTTTGCTGCTCGATGAGGACAAGCGCGCCTATATCAACGAAAATATGGACAACGTTGTGCTGTCGCTCGACGGCCGTCCCGGAGTCAACGACGAGTTCCGCAAGACTGTGTCGGGCGCGGGCAGTTACGATGTCATCGTGCCCAAGTTCAAGGCACTGGTTGATGCGCGCGACCCGAAGAAGGATTACTATGCACGCGGCACGTTCACCTCGCATAATCTGGACTTTGCCGACGATGTGGTGCACATTGCGGACGCGGGCTTTGACCGCCTGTCGGTTGAGCCGGTAACGGCGGATCCCGGTTGCGGCTACGATTTAACCGAAGAGGACCTGCCCAAAATTGAAGCGGAATACGATCGCCTGACCGAAATTATGCTTGAGCGCAGAAAGGCGGGCAAGCCGTTCTCGTTCTTCCATTTCATGGTGGATTTGGATCAGGGGCCATGCGTGGTCAAGCGTCTGCGCGGCTGCGGCGCAGGCTACGAATATGTGGCCGTTACGCCGGATGGCGATATCTATCCCTGTCATCAGTTTGTCGGCAAGGACGAGTTTAAGCAGGGCAGCGTGCTTGACCAGTCGTTCGATATGGACATTGCGGCCAAGTTTGCGGGCATGAACATTTATACCCGCCCGAAGTGCCAGAAGTGCTGGGCGAAGTTCTACTGTTCGGGCGGCTGCTCGGCGGCAAACTACAACATGAATCATGATATGAATGATTCTTATGACCTCGGCTGCGAAATGGAGCGTAAGCGATTAGAATGTGCAATTTATCTGAAAGCGGCGGAGAAAATTTGCGCAGATTAGTCATTGCTCCAAAAATGTATCAAGAAACCGTAAAAGTCGTTGCGGACACCTGCAAAGCTGCCGTATAATGACTACTGTATTTTCAATGTCCCTCTGTGAAGGAGATGATGATATGCCGCAGAACGTATTGGTGTCCGTGCTGGGTGAGGGGGAATATCTGCCCCATCTGGTTCGTGCCATTCTGGAAAAAGAGGTAATCCCTGCGCGCAACCTGTTTCTGTCCTCTAAAAATCAGGTGGCTTGTCAGGCGGCCGAGGGCTATGATGTGCGCATCTGTGAGGATGACCTTTCCGCTGTGATTAAAAGCGAAATCGTTTTGGTGACGGCGTCCAAGCGTGAAATGCCAACCCAGTTGGCCATGATCTCCAGCAGTTCGCAGAAGCGTTTGGTTGTAAGCGTGTGCGATAGCGAAAAGGTCGACTTGGCTTATCTGGCCGATCGCATCGCAGCTGCAACCGAGCTGATTGCCGCCGTGCTGCATCGGGACGAAAATGGAAAGCTGTACGCAACCTATGAGATCAGCCAGAAGGCACGCTTGTTCCTGCATCAGCCGTGCCGTGATTTGGTCAACGCCATGTGTGATCGGATCAATGAAATGGGCTGAGTTCTAAAACGGTCAAACCGGGAATATGCTGTATCATGACCTTCCACGAGGGGGAGACGGATGAATAAGCAGCATATTCTCGGTTTTTTTGATGATCTGGTGCGCACGCCCGCATTTCTTTTTCTGTGCGCGATGTTTTTGTGCGGTGCGGTCGCGGGCGGACTGACCGGTCTGCGCGCCAGCGAAGGGGACAGTGCAGTGGAGCTGACGGTGTTTCTGGCGCAGCTGCCGGGACAGGCACTCAAAAGCGTGCTGTGTGCGCTGTTGTGGATCGTGCTCGCGCCGTTGTGCGCGCTGCTGCGGCCTGCACCGCTGTTTCTATCCGCGGTGGTCGCCGCACGCGGCTTTGTGCTCGCGTTGACGATGGCGGTCGGGCTGGGGCAGGAGGAAGGAGCACTGCTGTCCCTCGGCATGGCGGCATTGCCTGCAATGCTGGGCGTGCCAGCGCTGCTCGCTGCCTGCTCAATGGTGTGGCAGAGCGGGGAGGCAATGGGACGGTATTCGCTGCGCGCCTGCCGCGCACCGTTTGCGGTGTGCCTGTTGCTGGCGGCAGCGGGCGCGCTGCTGCGCGTGACCTTCGCCTTGCTGTGGAACATATAACGGACGCAGATGCGTCCGGCTCTTGTTCACTTGGCTGGGCAAAGCTGCGGGGAGAGAAAAGCCGCGCTTGCCGAGGGATTGTCATACATACAGGTAGTCCGCCATGACAGGCTGCAAGCCGCGGGACTGAATGGCCTGATAAACCTCGTCGACCGAGCGGCTATCCGAAATCTCAAACTGCTCATCGCCCTTGTCCTCACCCGAGTGGCCGCCGATGCCGACATCCACGCCAGCGGAAATCTTGGTCGCGGCGATGCCGATAATGTGGTCACGGAAGCCTGCGCGCTCACGTGTTGAGATGGTGATGGATGCGAACGGCATGAAGATACGGTAGGCGCATACAACCTGTAATAGCTGCGGTTCGTGTACGTCCTTAGGATTGATTTTGTCATTGTTGATAATCGGGCGCAGACGCGGGCAGGAGAAGGCAATCTCCGCATGCGGATACTTGCGCTGGAGGAGATAGGCGTGCAGACCGGTTGCAAAGGCGTCCTTGCGGAAGTCGGAAAGGCCCAGAAGCGCCGCAAAGCCCACGCCGCGCATACCGCCCATCAGGGCGCGCTCCTGCGCGTTTAGGCGATAGGGGAAAATGCGCTTGTGTCCGCCAAGGTGTAGGGTCTGATACTTATCCGCATCGTAGGTCTCTTGAAACACGGTGACGTAATCTACGCCGCACTCGTGCAGATAGGCGTATTCGTCGACGTTGAGCGGATAGATTTCGATGCCGATAACGCGGAAGTACTTGCGCGCGAGTTTGACTGCTTCGCCGATGTATTCCACCGGCGACATAGTGCGGCTCTCGCCGGTCAGCAGCAGGATTTCCTGCAGGCCGGTTGCGGCGATAGCCTGAAGCTCCTGCTCGATTTCATCCATGTCGAGCTTGGCGCGGCGGATTTTGTTGTGGCAGTTGAAGCCGCAGTAGATACAGTAGTTTTCGCAATAGTTGGCGATGTACAGCGGGGTGAACATCTGCACCGAGTTGCCGAAATGCTTGCGCGTCTCCATCTGTGCGCGCTGCGCCATCTGTTCAAGGAAGGGCGCGGCAGCAGGGGAGAGCAGCGCGGCGAAGTCCTCGGGCTGGAGCACATCGCGGTTTAAGGCGCGCTGTACGTCGGCGGCGGTGTAAGAATCCGCATCGTAGGCGTTCATGCGGGCGATAACCTCGTCCTGGATTTCCGAGCCGATGTTGTCCATGCCCGGCTGGTAGGCCATGTGGTCGGTTTCGGCGGTGATATATTTTGCGGAGATGACCTCGGTTTTGGTTTGTTGTATCATCATTATCCTTTCCTGTTTTGTGCTGCCTTTCAGACAGCGGGAGGCTTGCCGCTGCGCGCGGCGGGCGCACAAGAAGGCGACAACCTGCGGTTTTCCCCTTCTTGTGAATCAACCTTTTTCCCTTGAGGGCACGCTGCGCGCGCAGAACAGGGTTCCGGTTTGCGCTTGCCGCCCGGTTTGCTGGTTAGAACAGCAAGGGCAGCTGCCGCCCCGGGGACGTCAGTCGCGCAAAAAACCGGTCAGCGGGGAGGACGCCGAGGCGCTCTCGCGCACGCGGCCGAGTCCTGCCAGATATGCCGTGCGTCCGGCCTCGATTGCCTTTTTGAATGCTTCTGCCATCGCCGGAATATCGCCCGCCGTGGCGATTGCGGTATTGGCCATCACAGCCGCCGCGCCCATTTCCATCGCTTCGCACGCCTGCGACGGACGGCCGATGCCGGCGTCTACGATAATCGGCAAGTCGATTTCGTCAATCAGGATTTGAATGAACTCGCGTGTGGCAAGTCCCTTGTTGGTACCGATGGGCGCACCGAGCGGCATCACGCAGGCCGCGCCCGCGCTGACCAAGTCGCGCGCAACGTTCAGGTCGGGATACATGTACGGCATGACGACAAAACCCTCTTTTGCGAGGATTTCGGTTGCACGG
>ENA-OWPN01002106-OWPN01002106.1-human-gut-metagenome-genome-assembly--contig:-NODE-2106-length-13512-cov-2.942335_pt1 | contig 13512 bp, 24 predicted proteins | sample MGYA00248266_ERZ651850 | MGnify/ENA primary metagenome ERZ651850 (study PRJEB26924, sample SAMEA4378296) | human gut metagenome | biome: human gut; feature: human-associated habitat; material: faeces... | reverse complement strand
GCGGACCTGGTCGCCCTGCTCTGCCGACCGAGGCCGGGAAAGCCGCTTGCAAAAGCCGTGGTGCGGCTGACCTACTACTTTCCCACGAAGGGCAGGAGGGACCCGGATAATTACAGCGGGAAGATGATTCTGGACGGTCTGACGGCGGCGGGAATCATCGCCGACGACAGCTTCGGACACATCACGCTGGAGCTGCGGGGGGAGTATGACAGGGAGAATCCCCGCACGGAGATCGAGATTGAAGAACAGTAGATGCCCGGCATAGCTAACCGGGCGGAAGGTAATGGAGGCCCACCATGAATAACCCGACATACGAGCATACCGGCCAGGCGGGAGACGCACAACGCGCTGTCCGTCCTTGCGGAGGGCAATGGGCTTACTGCAACGGAAAATGCGGAGAGTGCCCCAAGGCGGATTTGCGTTACACGAATGAGACGGAGGTGCACTGATGGATAAGCTATTACCGTGCCCGTTCTGCGGGGGAAAAGGTGTGGTTAAAACGATAGGCATTTACATGGAATATTCCGTGAAGTGTTGGGATTGTGGAGCAAAAATTAAAAATTGTGACGTAAAAAGCGAAGCAATTGAAGCGTGGAACAGGAGGTGCACTGATGGCTGAATACATAGAGCGCGAGGCGCTGCTGAAAGAACTCGCGAAGGATGTTGCGGTGGACGGAAATCAACGCGCGTCACAGCTGCTAGAGTGCATCATAAACGCTCCCGCTGTCGATGTCGCGCCGGTGGTGCATGGACAGTGGATAGAAAAGCAGAATCCACGATGGCCTGCGTATAGTCATGAAGCTTGTAGTATTTGCGGCTGGTGGAACACAAAAAACGCCTTGTGTTATGAAGGAAGGAAAAAGCCCGGACATAGCTTGAACTACTGCCCTAACTGCGGGGCCAAGATGGACGGAGGCGAAGAAGATGCTTAAAACCGTGACCTACGAGCAATTTGTTGGGTTTGGCCCGTGCTGGCTTGAAAACGAGGCGGGCCGGAAACGCCTAAAGAGATATGCGGCAAAGCGTGAACAATGGACGGCGCTTGATATCTTGGCACTGAACAGGGTATCTGCTGAAGACCGTCTGTGGGCGGTGCTGCGGGAGGAATTTATTCCGGCGCAGCTCCTCCATGAGTTCGCATGCCGCTGCGCGGAGTGGGCGCTCAGTAAGGTGGATCACCCAGATTCGCGCAGCATAGCGGCGATCCAGGCAAAGCGGGATTGGTTGGCCGGAAAAATTACGGATAGGGACTTGGCTGTCGCACGGGTTGCCGCAAGGGATGCCGTATGGGTTGCCGCAAGGGATGCCGCAGGGACTGCCACATGGACTGCCGCGTGGGATGCCGCACGGTATGCCGCAAGGGATGCCGCAAGGGATGCCGCGTGGGATTCCGCAAGGGATGCCGCTCGAAAATGGCAGGTACAGGAGCTGACAAAGATGCTGACGGAGTATGAGGAGGGCGAAGAAGATGCGGCTGATTGACGCGGATAAATTAGCAGCCAGAATAGCAGGCCATAGCAATTATCACGGAGACTCTATTTTATCAGCCATTTACTGCGCGGCGGAAGGAAAAGAAAACACCAATCAGATCCCCACCATCGACCCCATTCACGCGGCGGGCGGATGCTATTGCCGGGAGTGCGGGTATAAGGACAGCAACGCCTGCCCTGCTTATGATCTGCCGATGAACCGGACTTCGATGAGGATTAAGTTTTGTAACTGCGGTAAAAGACAGGAAGGAGCGGAACAGTGAAGAAGCGAAATGTGATCACCTGCTGTCCTCACTGCGGTAGTACGGAGGGTATTTACATGAAATGCGACTATATTGGCGTCAAATACTGTATTGGCTTTGACCATGAGGAGCAGAACAATTCTGAGATGTACGACAACTGCGGAACATTTAGAGGTGGGAAAGTCGCATACTGCCAAACATGCGGTAAGCCGATCTGTCGTATGAGTACGTTGGAAAAACAATGGGCCGAGGCGCAGGCGGATCGTGAGAGAAAGGACAGAGGAGAAGAAGCATGAAATATCGAAAAAAGCCCGTTGTGATCGAAGCCGAACAATTTACGGAGGAAAGCAAAAACAGTCTGCTTTTTTGGGCGGCCGAGCGGAACAGGGGCGTCTATCCGTCGGTTGATGAATCTGGGGAACCCGTACTGCAAATCCCGACCTTGGAGGGTGAAATGACCGCCAGTCTCGGGGATTACATCATTTGCGGGGTGTCAGGGGAACTGTACCCGTGCAAACCGGACATCTTTGGCCGGACCTATGAGGCCGTGAACGCGGAAGCGAAGGCACGGACCAATTTCGACCGGATGGCAGCCGAGAACACCGCCCTGCGCGAACGGCTTACCAGAGTGACGGATGAACGAGACGAGGCGGGGCCAATGAACAGCAATCGTTTTGAGCGCATCACCGAAACCCTATCTACCGCCCTGGATTATCTGGTCAAGGTGATGATAGTGATTTGCATGGCTACGATCTGCTGCTTCGGTATTTTCGTGGCGCATGTCACAACGGGAATCCCGCCATTCATCCTGCTGATGATCTCCTTTGGCGCCTGTCTGGTGGCGGCGATCATCAGGCAGTGCATCAAAAAGGAGAGTTAGGAGACAAGGACATGAGGTACCAAATGCGCTGCCCAGAATGCGGGCACGAATTTACATACGACAACGGGTATTACGACAAAAATATCGCCCGGCTCGGGGTAGAAATCAGGGATTTGATGCTGCAGCTGGCCGAGCACAAAAAATTACCGTGGCCAGAACAAAAGCGGAGGACCGACTGGTGGCTCGACACTAAGAAAAAATTAACGGTGCGTCAAAAGGAACTCGCGGAGCTGAAGGCCGTTAGGAAGGTGTGCGACCAGCAAATCAAGGCGATGGAGCATCAGATTTTTAAAAATCTGGTGAAGGAGAAATTTGGAGAGGAAGTCTACCGGAAGTTGCTGGAGCAGGCTGAATCCGATCTTGAAGCCTACAAAATCAGCGGTCTCATGCGCCACGAATATACCCGCTCCGGTTCGAAGGCAAACGCGACCAGCGTCGGGAAGCTATAGGAGGGACTATGACCAACCAGGAGAAAAAGGCATACCTACTCCGCTACCGCGACAACGAACGGGAGATCCGTCGACTGCAGGAGGAAATCCTGCGCTGGGAGAGCCAGTCGCGAAAGACGACAGTGTCCTTTGGCGGCGCCGGCGGAACGGGCGGAAATGGAGAAGACCGCCTGCAGGTCGCGGTCGAAAAGATCGTGCGGCTGCAGAAGTGCCTCGCGCAGCAGGTCATCGAGCGGATACGGCTGAGTGAGCAGATCGAGGACGCGATTGCCTCCGTGGAGGATGAACGGCTGCGGCTGCTGCTGCGGTATCGGTACATAGAGGGGTGGACATGGGAGCACATTGCGGTAGAGTTGAATTATTCTTGGAGGCAGGTCGTTCGGATTCACGGCCAAGCACTCTCAGAAGTTAAGATGTCATAGAATGTCATACTTAACCTGTGCTATGATGTAGTCAGTAAAGATCGCTCACGAGGAATCGCGGGCGGTCTTTTCTTTTACGGGAGCCAAGGATTGATATCGCCGGGCGTCCCCGGTGGATCTCGCGCCGGTTCGACCCCGGCGGCTCCCCTTTCCCCTTCGTGCCTCCTGACGCCCCCTGGGAATCCCCGGAGTGCCCGAACGGCGCGGTGGGCAATTGAACGCATGGGCAGCCGCGCATGACGGCCCCGCGCCGGGTATGCAGAACTTCCGGCGCGGGGTTACACGATGATGATTACACTGGATGGTGGGTGATGTGGCGAATGGCAAATATCAGGAGTGGCTGACACCCGAGGGCCTGCTGCGCCTCGAGGGATGGGCGCGGGACGGCCTGACGGACGAGCAGATTGCAAATAACGCCGGGATATCCCCTTCGACACTCTATGCCTGGAAGGACAAATTCCCGGAGCTTTCGGAGGCCCTAAAAAGAGGCAAGGACGTCGTCGACAGGCAGGTCGAAAATGCCCTGCTGAAACGGGCTCTTGGGTTTCGGTATACCGAAGTGCGGATCGAGGAAAGCGAGAAGGACGGGCAAAAGATTACGCGCACGGAAAAGGTAATCCCCCCCGATACAACCGCACAGATTTTCTGGCTCAAAAACCGGAAGCCGAAAGATTGGCGGGATCGCCCCTCTCTCGACGAGCAAAGTTCCGGACAGCTGGACGACCTCATCCGCGGGCTTAAGGAGGATGCGGATGGCTAAGGTGTACAGCGGGAAGCAGCGGAATCTTCTTCGCTTGTGGCAGCGTGGAGATCTGCATCGCATAAATCTTCTGGAAGGCGCGGTTCGGTCGGGAAAGACGTGGATCTCCCTGGTGCTGTGGGCGTTCTGGGTGGCGGAGATGCCGCGCGACAAATCCTACCTTATGGTCGCCAAAACGCTGACCAGCCTGCGCCGCAATGTGCTTGATCTCCTGCAGGAACTGGTTGGCGCCTCGAACTTCTCTTACTCCCTGCCCGCCAAGGAGGCCCATCTATTCGGCCGCAGGGTCTATCTGGAGGGGGTGAACGACGCCCGGGCAGAAAGCAAAATCCGCGGCATGACGCTGCAGGGCGCTTACTGTGACGAGCTCACCCTTTTCACTGAGGACTTTTTCACCATGCTTCTTTCCCGTCTCAGCGAGCGGGGAGCAAAGGTGTTTGCAACAACCAACCCTGACAACCCCCACCACTGGCTCATGGAACATTACATATCGCGGGCGGAGGAGCTGGATATGCTTGTCGTGCAGTTCCTGATCGATGACAATCCATTCCTTGACCCGGAGTATGTTGCAAACCTGAAATTGGAGTACACAGGCGTCTATTTTGACCGCTTCATCCGCGGCCAATGGGTAGCGGCTGAGGGACTCATCTACCGTCAGTTTGCAGATACCCCCGCTCGCTGGATCAAAACATTTTCCACACGCGCGGAACGTGACGCCTATCTTTCCGACGTCAATTTTGTCAGCATTGGAGTGGACTTCGGCGGAAACCGGTCGTTGACCACCTTTGTGGCCACTGCCGTACACCGGGGATATTCCAAGCTCACCGTGCTGCGGGACCACCACATTGCGGGCGGAAAAGGCGAAATTGACGCTGACCGGGTCAACCGGGAATTTGTCGGCTTCGTCCGTAAAATGCGCGAGGACTTCCCTGCTCTGCATATCCGCTACTGCTTTGCGGACAACGAGGCGCAATATCTCATCAACGGCCTGCGTAAAGCGGTCCGCGCGGCGGGCATCCCCTTGCAGGTCGGGGACAGCGACAAGCACGAGATCGTTCAACGCATCATCTGCGCCAACACGCTGCTCAACCAAGGCCGGCTCTTTCTGCTGGATGGCTGCAATCTGGTCAAAGGCGGGTTGGAGGGCGCGCTCTGGGATAGCAAGCGCCCGGACAAAGATATCCGCCTTGACGACTTTTCCACCGACATCGACATTCTCGACGCGTTTGAATACTCTTGGGAGCGGTTTATCAAAAAGCTGCTCCCAACCATGTAGGGAGGCGGTTCGCCATCAACATTGCAAACATCATCGCCTGGATCAACCGGAAGCGCGGTCTCAAACTGTCCTCCGGTTACTACAGCAACATCACTCTGTGGGAGTCTTGGTGGCGGGGATACGTCAGGGATTTCCACCGCTTCCGTGAGGTTCGCGGCACGGGCACCGTGGAACGCGAGCTATACTCACTCAAAATGGCTAAAAAGGTCTGCGAGGACTGGGCGTCCATCCTGCTCAACGATAAGACCGAGATTGTCGTTGATGACAAGACCAGCGGAGATTTCCTGCTCGGCTCTGACGGAACCGGCGGGATTCTCGGCACGCTCCACTTCTGGCGGGAGGGAAACGCACTGGTCGAAAAAGCGTTCTATAGCGGCACCGGCGCTTTCGTCCTAAAGATCGCAGGGATGCGTGCGAAGGAAGGCATAATTGAACCGGATCCCGCCTCCAAAATCCGTCTAAATTATCTGCCCGCGGACTGCATCATCCCGCTCACCATCCGCGCCGGTACGATCACGGAGGCCGCCTTTGCCTCCGAGGTGCTTGAGAAGGGCGAGCCGTATATCTATCTGGAAATTCACGAACTGGACGCCGACGGCAAGTACATCATCGGGAACCACTACTTTTCCGTCAAAGACAACGTCTTAGCGGAGAGACCCCTCCCGGACGGGATCCTGCCTGAGCTCCATACACACTCCCCTTACCCGCTCTTTGCCATCATTACCCCGAACATCGTCAACAACATTGCCGGTGGAAACGGGTTGGGCGTCAGCGTGTATGCCAACGCGATAGACAACCTCAAAGGGGTCGATCTGGCCTACAATAACTTCAACCGGGATTTCTTACTCGGCGGTAAAAAAATGTTCTACAACAAATCCCTGATTCGCGAGGTGCAGGATTCAGATGGGAATCTGGTCAGGATCGCCCCGGACGACGTGATGCAGCAGCTGTTCCTGCAGGTGGGCGATGACGATGCAAGTCTGGATGCAAAAGACCTAATCACTGAATTCAATCCGTCCCTGCGCGTGCAGGAAAACCGGGACGGCATTCAGGCGCAGCTTGATTACCTCTCTTTCAAAGTCGGGCTGGGCACCAAGCACTATCAGTTTAACGCCGGAAGTGTGGTCACCGCGACTCAGTACATGGGAGACAAGCAGGAGCTCGTGCAGAATGCCAGCAAACACTACATCATCATCGAAGCTGCCCTGCAGCAGATTGTACGCGCTATCCTCTGGGCAGGAAAGATGGTCCTCGGCCAGCCGGTCAACCCGGAGGCTGAGATAGCGGTCAAATTCTCTGACAGCTTCATCATCGACGACGACACCAAGCGTATGCAGGACAAAGAGGACGTCCGCGACGGCATCATGCAGCGGTGGGAATACCGCATGAAGTGGTATAGCGAGGACGAGGCCACCGCCCGGGCCCGGGCCGGAGAAGATTCGGGACTTTCTTTTGGTGATGATGGGGGCGGCGCCTGATGCTGACACCGAATGAGCTGCAGTCGCTACCGGATTCCCTCGCGAAAACCTACGAGCGGGTGGAAAATGACATCCTTGCGGATATTGCCCGCCGAATCACGAAAGCAGGCTACACCACTGACACGGCCGGATGGCAGGCTGAGAAAGCGCGGGAACTCAAATCAGCTCGGAAAGATATTCTCCGCCGTCTCTCGCGGAGCACCGGACGCAGCGAGCGTGAACTGGAGCGGATGTTCGATGAGGCGGGTTCGACCGCGATGTCGCATGACGATGAGATTTACCGGGAGGCGGGCCTGTCCCCGCCGGCGCTGTCCAAATCCAAGTCGTTGCGAAACGCGCTCTCCGCCGGCCTGCACAATACGCGAGGCGAACTGCGAAACCTCACCCGGACAACCGCGAATACCGCGACAAAGCAGTTTGAGGATGCGCTGGACGCGGCCTACATGCGCGTGATGTCCGGAGCGTTTTCGTCGGCGGACTCCATTCGGCGGGCGGTCAAGCAGCTGGGCGCCGAAGGTCTGCAGTCCATCCGCTACCCATCCGGGCACACCGACCACATGGATGTCGCGGTCCGACGCGCGGCGCTTACAGGAATCAACCAGACCGTTGGAACGCTGCAACTGGCACGAGCGGATGAGATGGGCTGCGACCTCGTACAGACGACCTCCCACATGGGAGCACGGCCGGCACATGCCGTCTGGCAGGGCCGTATTTTCAGCCGCAGCGGAAAGCATCCCCGATATCCTCTCTTTGAAGCGTCCACAGGTTACGGCACAGGGCCGGGGCTCTGCGGTTGGAACTGCCACCATAGCTTTTACCCGTTTTTCGAGGGGATATCGGCGGACACCTACACCCGGTATGACACCGAGGAAAACCGCAAGGCCTATGAGCAATCGCAGCAGCAGCGCGCCTATGAGCGGGCGATCCGGCAGTCGAAGCGGGAACTCTCTACCCTGGACGCCGCGATAAAAGCGGCCCCGGACGAAGCCACCCGCACGGCACTTGAATCGGAGTTTACCCGCAGCGCCTCCAAACTTCGCAGGCAGCGCGATCGGCTGGAAGACTTTCTCGCTGAAACCGGACGTGCCCGACGGACAAACCGCGAGCAGGAGGCCGGCTTCGGGCACAGCCAGAGCAGCAAGGCGGTGCAGGCGTTTCGGCGGACGCTTCTTCCGAATTTCGAGAAGGCGGCAGTCCCAAAGGAAAAGTTGGCCGCCTACGTGCTGAACCCAAACCACCCCATAGGAGGAGATAAGGCGCTTGTCTTCGAGCGTGTGCTGGGGTATACTGAAAGCAACTGGGAGGAGCTCGCCGGGCAGCTTAGGAACGGCCTGCGCAAGTTCCCGGCGTCCAAGCGGCGCGAAACGCAATTCGGGACGCCGTTCGAGGTGGTCATGGAGATCACCGGACCGACCGGACGGACAGCGAAGGTGAAAACCGCCTGGCAGATTGACAAGGGGGGAAAAATCCCTCGCCTGATCAGCGCCTATATTCCGAAAAGGAGTGAGGAAAATGGATAAACCAGGGGAGCTCGACGTGGTTCTGCTTAAGGATGGCCGAAAGGGTACTGTTCTGGATCTCTATGAAGGCGGCCGGGTGGTTTTGCTCGAGATCGCGGACAGTGATGGGCAGACGCTCGACCTGCCATTCGTCCCGGTCGAAGAGATCGCCGAAATCCTCTATTCGCACAAGGCGCGCTGACCGGCGCGCTTTTTTCATACAGATAACCGAGCTCGCGGAAACGCGGGCTTTTGTTATGCCAAAATTGACCGACCCGAAGTCGAGAAACTACGGGGCCGCGAGCGGAGCGCACCGCGAGAACAAAGCGAGGCGGCGAAAGGAGCAATATGGAAAGAAAGTTTTTGGAAAGCCTCGGGCTGGAAAAGGACGCTATTGACAAAATCCTTGACGAGAACAGCAGTGATATCGGGAAGGCCAAAGGTTCGCTCGAAACCAAGGTCAAGGAGCTGGAGGCAGCCAACAGCACGATCAGGGAGCTTCGCGAGACGGTCAAGAAATTCGACGGGAAGGACCCCGACAAGCTGTCAGCTGATCTCGCCGAGCTGCAGAAACGGTACGACGCCGATATCGCCAAAACCAAGCTCGACGCCGCGATCGACATGGCGCTTGTCTCTGCGAAGGTCAAAAATCCCAAGCTCGCGCGAGCAGGACTCGACCTGACGCGGGTCAAACTCGACGGAGACCAGCTCGCGGGACTCGACGACCAGCTTAAAAGGCTGCGTGAAACCGACGGGTATATCTTTGAGGACGCCGCGCCGCCGGCCAAAGACGGTAAATCCCCCACCTTCGCCAGCGGAGGCGACCACGGGACAGGGTTGTCCAAAGACCCGCTGGACGCCTTTGAAGCCAGCGCGCGTGCTGCGGCAGGGTTAAAAATGAACGTAAAGGAGTAAAAGAACATGGCAAACAGTCTGGAATACGCAAAACGATTTGTACCCATCATTGACGACATCTACAAGATGGCCGCTGTCACCGAGGGGATGGACGCAGCCACCCGGGTGGACTTCACCGGGGTAAACGAGGTCAAGGTGCTCAAGGTCTCGACCACGGGCCTTGGCGACTACAGCCGCACCAACGGCTACCCCAAGGGCGATATCACTGCCTCCTGGGAGACGATGCAGCTCACGGAGGAGCGCGGCAAGGAGCTCTCTATCGACCGAATGGACAACGAGGAGATGCTCGGCATGGTCTTCGGCCATGTGACCGGCACCTTCATGCGCGATCATGTTGCCCCGGAAATCGACACCTTCCGCTTCGCCAAGTACGCGAGCGCCGCAGGTATTTCTACGGCCACCCCCGCCGCGCTGACCAAGGAAACCATCTTGCCGGCCATCGACGAGGCGATCCGCCAGATGGATGCGGATGAGGTACCTGCCGAGGGGCGCCGGCTGTACATCAACAGCGACCTCAAGCCGGTACTCAACCAGGCGCTGGCCCGCCAGTGGGGCAGCGACGGAGCGGTAAACACCGTGCTGAACGGCTATAACGGGGTGTCTATCACCTACGTGCCCAAGACCCGTTTCTACACCGCCATCACCCTCAACGATGGCTCCACCAACTGGGGATACGCAAAAGCGGCTGATGCCAAGGACATCAACTTCCTGCTGATTTACCCGGCGGCCATTCTGCAGGTCAAGAAGTTTGCCCTGCCGAAGATCTTCACGCCGGACGAGAACCAGGACAAGGACTGCTGGAAGTTCCAGTTCCGTCTCTATCACGATGCTTTCGTCTACGAGAATAAGGCGAAAGGCATCTACCTGCACGCGGGAGCGTAAAGCGATGCGGATCAGGAAAGGCGGTATCCGCCGCGACATCGATGAGAGCAGGCTGGCCGAATACCTTGAAAAAGGATATTCGGCCGAGCCCCCTGAAGAATCGACAGCGGAAAAAGCACCGGGGCGGCCCCGGAAAACGCAGAAGTAAGGAGGCGGCCTGCCGTGGCCTACGTTGACTACGAGTATTACAGCAAAACTTTTGAAGGGGAGCCAGTTTCCGAAGAGGAATTCCCTGCGCTGGCCCGGCAGGCCTCCGACATCATCGACATGCTGTCTACCGCAACGCCGAATCCGGGGAGCGACCTGGTCAAGCAGGCGGCCTGCTACCAGATCGAATACATTCGTCAGACCGGCGGCGCCGCGGGCGCGGTGACCTCGGAAAGCCTGGGAAGCTATTCGGTCAATGCTGACCTGTCCCGCGCGCGGATGGCCTTCGGGCTGCCCATATCCCCCCTCTGCCTCGCGAAACTGGAAACGGCGGGCCTGCGCGGGAGGTGGATCTGATGTCCGGGCGCCTATGCAAGCAGACCGTCACCCTCTACAACCACACGGGAGAGGTCGACCGCAAGGCCACCTACCGGATCACGGTCCTGCAGCGGGTGTTTTTCGAGGGTGTCCGGGGGCGGAGCCGTCGGACGTCTGGCGACGCGGCAAATGACAGTGTATTTCTGGCGATCTTCGATGATACCGTGCTGGCCGCGGGCCTTGACGGCAGGGCAAAGACCTATCTCCCCCACCGACAATGGGTTCTGCTTCCATCCGGTGAACAGGACAATTACTGGACACTGGCCCCCGACGACAGGATTGTTGAGGGGGCGACCGACTACGCGATCCCGGACGGCACAATTGCCGAGTTAGAAAGGCAGTATCCCTGTTACCGCGTCAAATCCGTGGACCGAAAAGCGCAGGGCAGCCGCCGGATGTGGCATTGGGAGGTGGCGGGTGCGTGAATATCCGATTGGCGTTGGATACCCGCCGGCTCGCCCGGTTTGACAGCCAAGTCGAGGCCGCTCAAAAGTGGCTCGACAACGAGGTCTTGAAGGACTGTGAACCCTATGTCCCCATGGACACCGGAACACTGGCGCGCAGCGGTCAGCGCGGCACGGCAATTGGCAGCGGTGAAATCGTATACAACGCCCCTTATGCGGCGGCACAGTATTACGGCCGCGCCAACAAATCCAGGGACAAGCACCCACAAGCCACCATGCAGTGGTTTGAAAAAGCGAAGGCGGTTCACAAGGCGCGCTGGATCTCCGGCGCTAAAAGGATTGCGGGGAGTGGAAAACGATGAGCGTATCGCTGACGGAAAACGAGCAGGTTGTCACCGTCCTGCTCGATTATTTGAACACCCTGCCCGGTCTTCCCGCACCGATCCGCCTGGAGGAGCTCGAGGACGCGCCCGCTGTAATGCTGCAGCAACTCGCGGGGGCGACGAAGGTCCGACAGAACATCGTCGGCGGGTACACGGCACAATTCCCGTTCGCCCTCTACGTACGCGTGCAGGGAGTGGACACGGCATCGCGGATCGCCGCCACCGGGGTGCTCAACAACATCGGCCGCGAGCTGGAAAGGCGGTCGCTCGCCGGGGAACTGCCGCCGCTCGCCGCCGGACGGGAAGTAACAAAGATCGAACTGCAGTCCTTCCCGTCCATGATCTCGGCCAATGAGGACGGAAGCGAGGACTACCAAGCGGTCTACATGCTCGAATACACACAGAAACCGATCGTTTAAGGAGGAATTATCATGGCTCTTGTAATGCGACATGAGTTTTTGGCTTACATGAATACCACGCCGGATGGGGAGTCCCCGACCTACAGCCTGATGGGCGAAGGGTTTTCCGAGGCCGATGAGCAACTGAACCCCAACCAGAAGGACACCCAGTACATCCACCAGCGCAGCGGGACTTCCAGCGTCATTGGCTACGCACCTACCGTAAACTTCGTCGCGGAACGTGAAAACGCCGACCCGGTTATCCAGTATATCTGCGATATCGGCACCAAGCGCAAGACCGGCACCGACTGCGTGACCGACGTCGTGCTGGTCGAGACGTGGTCGCAGGGTAAGACGGCGGGCAAGCAGCTTGCCTACAAGCAGCAGGTCGCCATCCGGGTTGACGCCAGCCGCGGCGGCAACGCGGGTGAATCCCTGGCCGTCACCGGTGCGCTGCTCTATCGCGGAGACCCCGTAGAGGGCGAATGGGACCCGGAAACCAAGGCGTTCACCGAAGCGACGAGCGCCGGGGTGTAAGATATGGGGAAGTTTGAATTCCGGTCCTCCACGCTTGAGCTGGATATCGCCGGGAACAAGTTCGAGGTATGCGTGTCCGATCCGCACATGCAGGAACGGTTGCAGGCCTTTGGAAATGAAGCGATCAGCACCGCGAACGGCGAGGATGAACAAAGCAGTATCTCGGAGCGATTCGACAAAGCAATTGATCTTTGCGACCGTGCAATCAATGAGGTCCTCGGAGCCGAAGCCAGCAAAAAAATCTTTGCCGACCGTACGCGCGATCTGTTGGACCGGATAGATGTCGTCGCGTATATGACCAAGGAGATCGATGCCTTCCGTTCTGAACGACTGAGACAGTATTCTCCTGCGCGTGCGGCGAGAGCGGGAAAAAAATGAATCTGCTGGTGGACAGGCTGCCGCAGACAGTTGAGGTTGCCGGTACGGAATATCCAATTTGTACTGGATTTCGTACCGGCATTCTTTTTGAGCAGCTTATGCAATGCCCCGGGTTTACCGAGGAAGAAAAGCTCTTGCAGGCTCTGCGCCTTTATTATCCAGATTCGATTCCGCCACTGCCGGGAGCTGTGAATTCCTTGATGGCGTTTTACGCCTGTGGGAAGGGGAAAGTATCCGATACTGTGGGTAGGTCTGATACAGTGCAGCGAATCTATTCTTTCGATCATGATGATACGATGATTTATGCGGCATTCTGGGGGCAGTACGGGATAGACCTTGCTGAAATTGAGGACTTGCATTGGTGGAAATTCCGCGCCCTGCTTTCGGCGCTGGACGACAGGAATCTGTTCGTAAAGGTTATGGGCTATCGGGCAATGCGCATTACGTCAGAAATGACGCCTGCGCAACGTCAATTTTACGGCCGCATGAAAGCGCTGTATAAACTCCCGGACGAACGGTCTGAGGACGAAAAGACGCGCGCTTTCGCCAGCATCTTTGCAGGCGGTCTGAGGGTATAAAAAAATCCCGCCCGAG